>Ga0315914_1000421_pt1 | contig 51825 bp, 25 predicted proteins | sample MpolenodulesMG_FD_203920 | JGI IMG/M metagenome (GOLD analysis project Ga0315914, IMG submission 203920) | Medicago polymorpha root nodule microbial communities from Los Angeles, California, United States - elongated nodules | ecosystem: Host-associated > Plants > Roots > Nodule | place: USA...
TTACTATTTATTAAAACAACTTTCTCAAAATTCAATTACATCGCAGCGGAAAATTAACTCTTATTTCAACAACTTTGGCACTACGGCCTCGACATAAACAACTTTAATGAAAATCTTAATTCAAATAGTTCGACAACATATTTCATAAATAATACGCAACAGTGGAAAACAAAGCAAATATCCTCATCCTGTTACGTATCAGAGCGACCCTAAGACGACGCACGAGAGAGTCAACTCACATCAGCAGCTAATCCTGGTTATCTGGACGTTACCCACGTAGAGGCAACATTCAAACAGAAGGGGTGAGATTCACATTCAATAATAATAAGCATATAATTCATCAATGGAATTTAACAACATAAACAACAACAACTCAACAACTCGACGACTACGCGACAATGCAATGACACAACAACAACTTGACTATGCAGTATGCATGTGGTACCAATCAACGTGTTAGAGCATAGGCTCTCAATTCAACGTGTAGAGCATCGGCTCCTAAATCAACGTGTAGAGCATAGGCTCTCAAATCAACGTGTAGAGCATCAGCTCTTAAATCAATGTGTTATGAATGATTTAACATTCAACAGGGCATGAGCCCCCAACTTAATATGAGTATGCATGGACTCAACAACTTATTCAACAACAACGTACAACTTCAACGACATTGACGACATCAATGACAACGACACAACATCAACGACTCCACAACATAATTCCATAATATTCATCATTTATGAGCAACATCATCTAACATCATATTAATCAACATATGCATTCATATAGTAATTCATCAATCAAGGATATTCACGTCAAACCAAGTTAGACTCATCACAACATAGGTTAAATACTCTTAAACACTTTAATTGAACTCATAGTACACAAGCTTTGAAGTTTGGAGACAATCCATAAGTTTTGGGTTGACTTAGAAATAGTTATGTGGAATTTTCATAAAATTTCACTGAGACCTCCTTGGAGTATTTTCATCATAACTCGAAAACCAAAAATCATTTTCAAGTAAAACCAAAGCCATTGGAAAGCTAACAAAATTATCTAAAACTTTCATATTTACACCAAAGGCTAATTCAAAACAGAAAAGGGCGAAAAATGCGAATGTTTTCCAGATTGGCCTGACAAAAAATCGGGGGCCGAATTGCAGCATTCGGGGCCCGATTTTTGCCGAACCAAACTGGAAAAACAGCTCAGAAAATTGGTGGCCGAGTTTGGCAGTTCGGTGGCCGATTTTGGGCTTCACAGTAGTTCAAAAATAAGCTTAACAACGCGTTTTTCACCTAAGAATACCCGAATTTCATCTACCCAAATCCCAAATTTGATAGGAAACATTACCTAGGATTTTTCTACAACCTAAACATCAATTATACATAAATTCAATGGATTTTCTACTCTATTAACAACCAATTATGGCTTCAAAACCTAATTCCCCAAATTCACAAACAACAACATGCTAAACTCAATTTCAGAATTATACAACCTAAAATTAGAGAAAGTTAATCCCACTCTTACCTTAGATTAGATGATTACAAGATTTCAAGCTCTCCCTTCTCTTGGTTCTCCTCTTCTCTTGGTTCTCCTCTTTTCTCCCAAAAACTTGTAAAACCTAATTTTTGTTTGACTCTTGTTTTCTTATATTTCTTAACTTCAACAGATTTTCTAATTAACTCCACTTATTCCTAATTAATTTTAATTCGGCCCCCTTCAAGTCTAATTCTTCTAATTTCCAACCTATTCTACTAAATAATAAAATAAAGTCACTTAATAAAATATTAATACACAACAACATGCCACTTATCAACATAAATCATCTAAGTCATATAAAAGACTCTAAACTCAACCAAAATAATAAAATAAATAAATAGGGCGTTACACCTGACAGTAAACATTTACTGTCACTAATGTCTCTGACATTAAACACTTACATGCACAAAGTGGCATCGTCACATGCACATAAAAATAATCATTACCGTAAAAAGTACTTACCTTTTACATTATTGATTTGTATTCTTCTTCCTTGCATATAACTCCATCTTTGTAACATTTTTGTAAGAACTACTTGAAATATTGATTTCTATGGTGAAAATGTAAGAAGTTAGAGTCCAAATCAAACTCTTAGAAGTTTCTTATGGAAAGTGAAAAGGTTAGGTAAAGAATTATGCTATGCTTTCCTTTTTAATATCCAAGGAGGCATAGAATAACTTCAATCACTAGAAACATTAAAAAAAAAAAAAACAAGTTCATGATTCAATTCCTAGCTTTTATCGAAATGATGATGGTTTGTTTTTGAATAATTTTACTCTAGAATATTTTTAGCACTACTTGGCAGAGGTTTGTTTTGCAGGAAATGAATTCTGATACAAAGTAACCAAACCTAAGTGAGAGGTTTTTTTTTTTGTTGGCTTAAATCAGGTACAGACTTGAATAAATAATTTGGTCATTATAAATTTTTATGAACCGTGACCAGCCGAAATTCAAGATCTAAAGATATAAGGACTCATTATCTTATTTAGATTTTACCTTGTTATATTTATTCCATTATGGTTTATATGTTTAGTAGAATATTCACCTAAAAAAATTGTATAGAAGACATGTTGTTATAATCTATCTATAAATAAAAAGTACTTTCAACGCATATTTCTTAGAAAAACTATAATTTCAATAACTTTTTCTCCTAATTTTTTTTTAAAAGTTGTTCATATATGAAGATAAAATCAAGTTTGATCATTCAAATTAACGTGGGGGTATAAATCAACCAACAATTATGTTTCATAAACGAAACGAAATGTTAAATGCATTAAGGTTCATAATAACTTGATTTAGAATTTTCTTGGGTAGTTTTATTCTTTTCAAAACATATTACAAATAATTTTAAGTTTTGACACAACACACTTCCTAAATTACATTTTACACATTAGGAATAATTTCTTATTGTGACTCCAATTTATCTTTAGGATGTTCAACATTGTGTAATTATTTTAAGTTGTCGCAAAATTTGGTTCTTTAATAACCGTGTAAAATAAATTATGGTTAAAAATAATTTAAATGTAAACTGAGTTATATTTTGATGTATTCATGTAAAGTTAAAAGCCTCAAGTTCATACTAAAGTTGATATAGAATTTCCTAAAGTAGTTACCATCTAATAGAAAGACATTGCATTTTTCATGTGAGTTAGTATTCCTTCAATCTTATTCAAGATCAAAAAGAGCATGATAAGTTCAAAAAGAAAGAAGAAGAAAAAACACATCACCAAATGTATCACCACCTAAAGTACATTATTTCGCTTCGTTAATTTTAGGATTCATCATCTCTTCAATATTAAACTACTAAATAAACTCATCATGCAACATTCCAACTTATGTCGTTGATCGGTATGCTTTAATTCTAACAAAATATGTGTGGTAAGTCACACTTTAAGCAAAAAAATTCAAGTACTTTTTTTCTCCTAATATTTATTTAACTTCTTTCTCAATTTGAACTGTTTTGTTTAGAAAAGTTGATGGTTTATGAAGATAAAGTCATATATGAGCATACAACAACATTGACTTAAATGAAACAACCAATTTTCGTAAAGAAAACGAAATCATAGATACATCAAGGTTTATAACAGCTTTATTTATAATTCTCTAAAGTATTTTTCATCTTTTTCATAAAACAATGCAATTTTCATGTGACATGATAGAATATTTTCCTAAATTATGCTAGTACATATCTTATTTTTAGAATCCATCATCACTTTAATGTTATTCAACTAAAAAAACTCACCATAAAATATTCCACCTAGTTTCTTCATTTGTGTGTGTTTAAGTTTTAACACAATATAAATACTAAATCAAATTTTACGCAAAAACAATAATTTCTTGTTGTGACTATAATTTTTCATTCATGGTGTTCAATACGTCAAATTAAAAATATTCTCTCCCCTATCCCACTCAAAACTCTTGTACCAACTGGACCATAAATTACAACCTCTCAAAAAAAAAGAAAAAAATTGAGTTACAACACCAAATCAAATTGAATTGTAAAGCAATAAAATAACTTCCCTACATGGCCATGTTCATGAGAAAATATAGAAAATTATAGTTATTGTATTGTATTGTATTGTATTTTTCTTTCAAATTTTAAATAGAAAATATTCAAAATACTCACTACTAATAAAATAAATGTTTCACTTTTAACTGAACCAAACAATTGGATTCAAGTGGTTAATGAGCCAAATCAAAAACAAATTGTTTAGAAGAACATGAGTTTGGTTTACTTTTAACTAGTCAATTTATCAAAGACTGTGTTTAAAAATATAATCTTTAATAAACATATAATTATTCATTTATTAAAATGAATTTAATACTAGGTAGTTAGTTATTCGTTGGTCGGTGATACTAGCGTCCTAAAATATAAGCAAAAATTGGTCAACAAACGTTAATGTATTTGATTCAAAATTTGTATCAAATACTTCAACTTATGTTAACTCATTTTTTCTTACATTTTGGGAGAGAGTACCTATTATAACCAACAAATAACTAACTACTTTAACCAATATTAATCTATTTCTAATTAGTACCTAATTACATCTAACACTTAGACTAAACATTTTGACACATAATTTGAGAATGATTAAACAAATGGCATTATCTAGCATTTGTTTACAGCTTAATGCAAACATTGAAACTTGTTAAGCAAATTATCTAGAAAATCTATTGGTCAACTAATTTTTGTTTTAGAGGATTGGTCAACTAAATTGTCATGCTTTAAAATTGTAAAAAAAACATTTCATGAAGAGGAATCATACATCCATGACTAATTACGCACACAGAATATTCACAAATCTCTTTGCATTATTAAGTTGTGTCTAGATCTATTCATTCAAATCTCTTTACAATATATAACCCTACTATTTGTTGCAAGAGAAGTGTTTAGTATTTCACCTATAAGAACATGAACTCTTAGACTAATTCCTTGAAGAAAAATTTGGTCTCCATAAAAGTCTCAAATAAAGGTATTAGAAGCAACAATTTCTAATATACATGACAATGAAAGAAACAATGCATTATTAAAACTAAAAGTAGCAAATATGTTCGTCTTCAAAAGGGAATAAAAATAATACATTATGTATTTTACATATATCTTAAATGAACAGAAAAGGAAGTAATTACAAGAATGACCATGTAACTCAAATCCTTGAAGGGATGAGAGGAATATTGTTCTGTAAGTATGCACTAGCAGCAGCAACTCCACTTCCCAGTTTTACTGGGTAACCAACATCTCTGAGTATCATCTCCACACCAGCAAGACAGCCCAATAGTTGCAACTGAAAAATATTTAAAGAATTAATAATTTCAATAGTTGAAGTCACCTTGATGTTATTCTCATAATACCTATGAAGTACAGACACTGACACCAGACACGACATTGACACATTAACACCGATAAGTATTTTGGAAAGAAAAAAATTGATTGAATGTATTCACATGAGTCAATGTCGGGTCGGATATTGGACACATCATTGATCTGAAGTGTCAGTACAACATAACATTGTACTTTTGAAGTAGGACAAAAAGTACATCTAAACCAGGATGGCTAGAATTTTAAAGGATCATAATTACCAACAAGAATTAAGAACAAGTTTATGAATTTTTATAGTGTGCCGTAAGCCAAAACGATGTGTTTTGTCACAGTATTAGTTATTGACGAATATGCTAATAAGCTATGAAACCCTGATACAACACTGACACGTACTTTGATAAAAAAGAAGTGATTGATGTTAACTATATGTATCGGTGGCGGACACCAGATGTGGCTCCAATTTCAAGTATCAGGGCCACATAGCTATCAAGAGTTTGGGAAATTGATGTTACCTCGTTCAAGTTGCCAAGATGTCCAATTCTGAAAACCTTTCCAGCAACTTTGTTTAGTCCCAAACCTAAGCTCAAATTGTATCTTTTCCATGCCCTTCTAACAACTTCAGCGCCGTCAATGTAAGGAGGAACAACAACAGCAGTCACTGTGTCACTGAACCACTCTTCCTCTTGTGTGCAATTCTTCAAACCCCATGCCTCCACAGCAAGTCTGTATTTACCATATTGACCACTTATCAGATTCCATGACTTAACCAAGAAGTTTCAACTTTCAACTATTATAAATAATTTTTAACTCAGTGTCTTCAATCGCTGGAAAATAGAGGTTTGTTCAAATTTTTCTACGTTATAGCCTCTACAACGCTTTGTACTAAAAATTGTATCGCGGAACAATAGCGGTTTGTTCAAATTCTGTTATGCGATAGAAGCTATTTGACAGCACGGCTTTTGCTCACTTGTCAAAAATTAGCATTTTCTTACTTGTTGAAGTCAAGACAATATTTTTTTTTGCTAGAATTTTTTTTAGGTGATTTGAGTCTAACAATGACAATAATTTAAAACACGCAAATTATGTCTTACCTGGTTGCTGTACCTAAACGATTGTGCCTTGCAATAATATTTTCAAGTCCTTCCTCAAAAATCAGATCAAGAGCTGCTCTAAGACCATAGAGAAGCTGAATGGAAGGAGTGTATGGCCAATAAGTTCCCATCTTGTAGAACTTCAGGTAGTCACTCCAATCAAAGAAAACTCGAAGTGATTTGGCAGATTTTGAAGCTTCAATGGCTTTAGGGCTTGCAACCACAAATCCTATACCAGTAGGAAGGGAAAGGGCTTTCTGAGAACCAGTTATGGCCACATCTACTCCCCATTCGTCCATACGGAAATCAAGAGCACAAATGGATGACACTCCGTCAACAAGGAGGAGGGCTGGATGTTGGTATGCATCTGAGTGTCCAAACTACAATGTGAGTGCCATTTCATAAAGACGGTATAATTAAAGAAAAGACAAGAACATTGAAAATCCAAAGTTGGTGGCTGCAAAATGATTTGATACAATGAAAAAACGATACGAAAATGCATTTAATGCAAATTTACATATCTCGATAATCATTGGCAACTCAAACAAAATTTTGTTTGTGGTCATAGAGTCCAATTATGACATTGCAAGTGAATAGTATGTCATTCTGTCCAAGTTTCAGATGCATACTTATGTCATCTGAGTCAAAGTGAAAAGCCAATAATTTATACAAAGGATATACCAAGTCTTGAAATTCAAATATCATGTGAACATATATCAAGAAATCAACATGCGAAGGTAAATGATTTAACCAACAGAACCTTACCACCTAAGTAATATTTGTGAAGGTAAATTTTTATAAGATTGACCATTGAACAGTGAAACTAGGAGTATGTGTGTACAATGACAACTTGGATAGAGAATCAGATTTTGTGGCTATGTAAGTAAGAAGTTTTCATGCTCACCGAGAAGTTTTCTAACTGTGGCCAAGTTGTTGGTGACACCAGTTGCAGTCTCATTATGAACAATGCAAATAGCCTTTATAGTGTGTGCAGAATCAGAAGCAAGTTTTGATTCTAGAATGTCGAGATCAGCACCACGGCCCCATTCACTTTCCACAACATCGACATTAAATTTAAGGCGTTGCTGCTGATCAACCCAAAGCAAACTGAATTGGCCAATCACGAAAGATACAATACGATCTCCAGGCGACAATGTGTTTGTCAAAGCACTCTCCCAAGCACCGGTACCTGAACCAAATGCAAAAACGTCATTAGAAATAACATCATAACCATATCCTAATAATGATAAAATGTAAATTATTTTCTCTTGCTGAACCAATCTTAGGCTATTATTTTGTAACCTCCAAAGACATGCAAAATAAAACAAGAAAGATACCAAAACACACACAATTTAATACATTCATTAACCAAAAGTGAATCAAATATATGGAGTAAACAACTTAGCATAGACGATTAAGATAGTGTATTAAGCATATAGATGTATCTAAGTCATGAATGTAAATAAGGTAACTATTTTGTTCAAGTGAGCATCATCCTGATTACTAAGGCAATCCAGTGGTCTAATTGATTCTCTGTTTTGATAAACAGTTTAATTAAGTCTTAAAATGACAGTGCTTATCATATAAGTGCTTATGTATAAACTATTTTTATAACAAAAGATAAAATCAAATCAAATTATTTTCATAAGCTATCTTGGATAGCTTATGAAAATAAACTTAAAACAGATTATGGACTGTCATAAGCTATTTTGATATAAGCTCTCTTAAACAGTCTCAAAAGTGCATATGTCAATAGATAAGCTTGAATAATTCAATACAAATAGGAACACCGTCTTTCGATTAACAACTTAATTAAGAGAAGTTATAGCATAAGCGTTTATCATATAAGTGCTTATATATAAGTTATTTCTGTAACAAAAGATAAAATAAAGTTTAATTGTATTCATATAAGCTATAAATTGTTTTAATAAGCTATCCTGGAGAGATTATGGAAATAAGCTGAAAACAACTTATGGTTATCTCATAAGCTGTTTCCACAAGCTCCTGCAAACAATCTCACAAATGCTTATGTTAGTAGATAAGCTCAAATAATTCATTATACGCATAAAAACATTTAACAATTTGGTTAGTCAAGGCGTACAACAATACCAGTAGTAGGGATAAGAAATGGAGTTCCAGTAGTAGTCTTGAAAATCTTCTTGACATCTTCAAGTAGAGTTTTTGTCAGAGCTGGAATTGCGGGAGAACGATAGTCCTCGTTGTTTCGGCTCATAGCACGAATGACCTGGTCCGGTATGTTAACCGGCCCTGGAACAAAGAGATGGTTTCTTCCTGGTCCATTAACATAATCCATCTTCCGTTGCTTGAAATTTCAACCTGTTTAAATTCAATCAATTCTTAGCTTTTTTTTCCCACCAAAGAACCACCTATATAAAATACATCACAAAGTAAGTATTAATAACTTTCTGAATTATTGGTAAAAACTTTGTGAGTTTAATACTGAATAGTTGTTCTATTATTCCATTGTTATGAAGCACATACACGGACACTGAACACGACATGGATACCGATACGCCGACACGGATAATAATTTGAGAAAATGACATAATTCAGTGTAATCATAGGCGTCGTGTCGGTGTCTGTGTCCGTGCTTCATAGTTCCATCGTAAAAATTTGTGACTGAAACACTCAACTATACATACTGAACATGATGAAATTGAAATTTTAAACTCACTTTGACACCACTTGCTAAAAAAAACTACAAGTAGCCGAGGCATAACAAAGAAACATCATGTTGAAATGCAATTAAATCTTTTTTTTAACAACTTTTGATTTTGTCATGAAACAGTAAATATATTGGAATCTCAACAGTTGATTTATTCACCAAAAAGTTCAGACTAAATCCTATGTGAGAAATACTAATACTAAAATTGGAACTGATGCTGAATTGGCTATTTTACAAAGCATAAAAAAGGTAGTAACAAAAATCACTCATCATAATATTAAATCATATTTATATTAGTCCTCGTGAGCTTAGCTCAATTGGTAGGGATAATGCATAATATATACAAGGTTTGGAGTTCGAACCTCGTCCAGCACAAAAAAAACATCATATTTATGTTACGATGTTACAACAAGGATTGAGTGATTGTTTTGATTCATTAGCATGACCAAAAGTGGAAGTCATAAAAAATTGTTTTTTTTTTTTTTTGAGGGGATAAAAAATTGTTATTGCACCAGAAGAGTGATTTTAAGATATTGGTAGACAGAATAAGAGCAAACAAAATTAACACATAACAAGATTAACAAATGGCAAAAGAAAGAAAAATAAAACTTTCCTGCATGCTACTTCAAATAAAATTGACAAAATTGAATAGAAAGGCAAAAAAAAAGCATATATGATATAATATGAAGTATAAATTGAGAGTAAGTGAGTGTACCTCAGGTAGTTTGGTGAAGTATGGCAGAAGGAAGAGCTATACTGCCACTGCCAAATGCTCTTAGCATAACTTTATTATATAAAAAAGTTTAAATATTAAAAAAAAATCATAAATTTTAAGGTGGGGCCAAGTCTGGTCCAAGTAGTAGATAAGAGGGAGAAAATGAGCATCCTGAGGCTGTGAATGGATGAAGTTGAACACCTCAGTGGCTTAGATTACAGTTGCTCTCAAACAATTTATCCATTCTCCTACTTTCTTGTCCCTACATTTATTTCTAATTTTTTAATAGATTCTAATTTTTTTTCAATTCGCTAATCATAATTTTTTAATATTTTTGTGTCAATATTAAAAAAAATTAGCTCTTATCTATTTTTTTTAATTAAATTAGCCATTTATATTTTAAAATGTTTACGCCATAGATCAATCTTCATTGTTAGTTCATTTCTGATACATATTTATGTAAATAATCAACAACGCAATTAGACTTAAGTCGACAACACATGAAGACATAATCATAAATAAATATTAAAAAATACTATACTGATTATTTACGTATAATAATACTATATTAATTTGGAAGGATTAGATATCAAAACAATTATTTTGATGTAATTAGATGTTATATTGATGAATATTTTTAAAAATGATTAGGGAAGGAGAAAAATTTATTAACTAAAATGAAACTGGCAACTATTTTATAATCATATGGGGAGATTTGAACTTTGCAGGTTCCAATTAAGAAGATAAAATATTTATTATTGTACTAACATTTCAAGCATACTTACTTTGATGAACTAAAAATGTAGTAATGATGTAAGACTTTAGTAACATAGGTTGATAAAAAAATATGGTCCCACCGTAACTATATTATTAAAGTCTTATATGATTACTAGAGTCTTACATCATTACTTCATTTGTAGATAATAAATTCATTTCCAATAAATAAAAGTACTATTAACAAATCTCTTAATTTACCATGAGTCATTTACTTCTTCTTCTTCTTTTTTATGACAAATTTACTTCTTCTTTTTTGTTGCCAAACTTACTTTACTTACTTTATTTTTTTTATTAACTTCATTAGCTAATGAGATTTAGTTAAGGAAATCCTTTAGCATGTTATAATAATATATTAATTTTCTTTATCTAACAAAAATTAACTTTTTTAAGTTATTTTTCCATATCCTATTTAAAAAAAATGAAAAACAGTAACAAATAATATAAAAAAAAAAAAAAAAAGTTGAAACATGGATGGATACTTTACTGCCATGATATAAATTTAGGGAACATTTTGAGGCTGAGAAAGCAATATGAGAGATAAAGAGATAATATAATGTCAACCACACCTCACTTTGTGGGATATGAAGCTAAATTCCAATCTCATTTATTTGGGATCTTATTCAATGTTTGGCCATATGCCCCTACTTTGTAGTTTTGCTTGCGTGTGTTCTATTGTTAGCAATAACAACGATGAGTGTTTCTAATGTATTCATGTTTTGTTTCTTTCCTCCCAATCTCATACATATCGTTGGTTCAACTAGATAACATGTAGGTGATTGGCAACAATACACGTGTTTGTGATGAAAAATATTACTTGTTGAAATACGGTCAAAAGAAATATTCATATAAAATGATTCTCGTAATTATAGCTCATACGATAAAAACTGTATAAACATTTGATATGTTGGAATGCGAGTTTGAACTTGTAATTTCTCATTTCTTAACATTTGTTGTATGTGAGTTTTACCAGTAAGTTATTTAAAAGAAAAGATATCCTCATATTAAATAATGAAGAATGATTTAATTTTAAATTACTTGAGGTTTAATTTTGTAGGGAGCATAATCAATTTTTGCCAATTTTTTTGTGGAAGTCCACTGTAATTACCGTGGGTAAGGTTTTGATGTGTCTTTTGAAGGAAAAAAAATTGCAATGACCAAAATCTATACTTTATTTTTGTAAATTAAGAAAGTGTAATACGGGTTGCACCTAAGTATTTTCCGTGTAATACTTGAAACTGTCACAATTACATTACATATTACTAAGTCGAACTTTTAATCAAGTTTAAATCTAAAACCTCATAGTTGTGAGTTTTATACAATGATATTATTAATTATGATGTTTCAATGATGTTTGAATCTGAAACTCGCAATTGTGTGTTTAACACTTCATCAGAAGAAATAAGTGTTTAAGATAACTAGTTGCATATTTCATCTACAAGTATTCACGAACTCTAATCTCTATCCTACCAAGGGAACCAATGACTTGATCGAGGATCGTGCCTCATCGTTGCTCGCTATTCAACTTCTATTTCTTCAAGCCACAACCATCACAGTCGCACGCTAACCCTTTCAACGAAGGTGCCATGCTTATTTTGTGATTGCTATACCCTTTAATTAATCCTCACATGTGAGAACTACTTAGCAATGCCAATGAAATATAATTAAAATTATTAATTAATACATTTGATGGTCGAAATTGCTGCTCCACTTAACATCACTTTGGAGTGCCTCACCAGATTGCTATGGAAATGGATCGTAACAAATTGATTTTAAGAACAAGTGGTTGGTTACTTTATGCTATAATTGTCTTTGATGGTTACTATGGCCTGTTCTGAGTAGAAGCCATGGTTAAATCAGCAAGAGAAAAACAGAAGATAGATGGAGTGGCCTACCTTAGTAAATAATGACCAATGGATAATTCATAAAAAATAATAAGAATAATAATATACTTCAGCCAATATGCTTCAAAGAAATTTACTTCAAAGAGCTACATAAAATTTCGACAGGTTATATCTGAACTTGCTACAAATACACTTCTGTGCATATCAGCCAATATAATTTGCATGATGCAATCAATTAAAATAGAATGAGGAAACTTGGAATGTACACTTTCTTAGATATCGTATCTCTAGTAGGTAAATGTGTTTCTATTCAAGATTTTCACTATGTATATAACCCTTTGCTAGGCTCATCTTCAAGGAAATGTAAAAATCAAAAGGTAAAGGGGAAGAAAAAATGGGCAAGACTGCATTCATCTTGCATTGTAAACCTCATATCATCAACAGCTTCAGCTACTATGTTCAAGGGGATGCAAATCCATATGAAGAATATTTCTCGGATCACAAAGGAAACCACAAAGGGATCTGCAATATCTTATTCCCATTGGTGGGGAAAATTTCCAGAGTATTTACAATAGCTGAAGCTAAGTGCAGAGTGAAAGCCATCAGCTAAGGCTGCAGGAATCGGCCGTTCTGATCCCACATAACTAACTACTCAACTCCTAGAGAGAATTCTTGTCTTGAAGGAGACCCAGCAGGTTGAGTCTTAAGCAGTTTATCACCAGAGAAGCGTTGAGATGGTCCTGCCCCAAGGATTCCCAATGAGTTAGGATCCAGCGGTCGAATTCCATTACTTGTGATTCTTTGAGGTGGTGGTTGACCCTGGAAACAACCATCGTTTTCGGCTCTTCTTCTTCGTTTCCATGCCTCAGACATGCCTTTATCATTAGTTTGTTTGCGCATTGGGTGGGCTGTCACATTTTGAAATCTCGTTTGCCTCTCCATAGGGCGAGGGAATGAATTATTAGGGTTTCCATTTCGGCTAAATGGACCAGATACTGACCCATTGGGAAGAGAGGAGCCAACCCCTACCGCATTTTGCTCCAGTTTAAGTTTTGAATAAATTTGGTGAAGCCTCTCCCCTGAAAGATGGGAAAAGGTAGAAACATACTTCCACAATCTCGTAGTCATTCCTATAAACAATAAGGAAAAATAAATAAATCCAATCATGCATTAAAGAATCATAAATGCAGACAATACCAGTCCTCAAAATGCATGTGAAACTGCTAGAGTTTAAGAAAATAAAGGGACCACCGTATAAAAAAAAAAAAAAAAAAAGTGAAAAATAAAGGGACTCAGGCATGCATGAAACAGACTCTTCTCCAAAAAAATATGGTCACAAAAACAAGACGTTCAGAATGGGAATAAAACACATACTATCTTGCTTATGGGGTTCGTCTTCCTGTTCTGAAACAATTTGATCTATCCTTCGCCCAAGAAGCTGCAAGTAGTTCCGGATTTTTGAAAGCACCTAAAGTAAAGGAGGAAAGAGAGTAAATAGTGTTTTCAACATTTGAAATTGGAAAGAAACATAAAAGAATGGATAGCTTAAAAGAATGGGAACCTTTTCCTTCGGAAGACTTGCACTGGTTGTCTGCAACCTGTGAAGACGTTTCAAAGTCTTCATTTCTTCAACCATCAGATCTTGACACCATTCCATCCATTTTCCCTCCTTGAACTGCTCATATACATCATCATCATCAGACATTTCACCCTCCTCTTTTACAATAGGTTCAACATTTAGAGGTTTCTGAAGTCTATCCTTTCTCATTTGGACATTAACTTTAGAAGAACCAATGTTTTTCTTTTTCTCCTGCCCACGCGACAAAGAGATGTCTACAAGAAGCTCTCTCTCTTCTCTCTCTTTCTTGGAAGTCTTCCTTCCAACTTTGCTAGAGGCATTTTTCACACCAAGAACAGCAAGTTCCTACATGAATTACTTGATGAATTAGCTTGAGGTCCATGGATAATATGAAAAATGAACCAACATAAATTACAAGTAATATAAATTTAACTGCACAAAAGCATATAATCATCATCATTCAAGTGTGAGCAAGAAAGGTGAGAGGAGATAATTACTTGATCTTGATCATATAACCATACATGGATCATCAAGAACAGTTTTACTTAGATCTATACTTGATCATCCATGAACCATTTTATGGTTTAGATTAACACCTCTCACACTCTCCAACCGATATGTTTCCATAATGTTTGACATGTAATATGAAATCTACTTGCCTTCACCTAACAGGTAAAGCTTTTAAGAGGTTTGGCCTAGAATTGAATCTAGGTTAAGCTTGTAACATATTGCAGAATTGAATAACCAATTGACCTAGAATTGAATCTATGATACCCTTATTATACTCAAGAGGAATTTTGTAAACACAAAAAAGGTTAAGCTTGTAACAAAATGATAAAATCTCATATCTCGTCATCTTCTATTCATGTATGATAAAAATATTGCAGAAAAAAATTGGATAGTATAAGGATGTGAGTCTAGTTAAAATTATAGCATGAGGAGATTTTCTCTCAAAACAGGGAAAAAAAACACCCTCAATGTGTGGTTTTTATCTTCTGAAAAATGAATTTACAAGAGAAAATTATTGAATAACATCAAAATCATATAAATGTGGGGGGATAAATCAAGTACCAAAACAAAGCATAAAAATTAAATTTGAAGTGTAGAGGAAAAGGAAGCATGTAAAGAAAAAGAGGGTACAGGACTTGAAGACACTCATGATTGATGTGTAAGTAGCATATCCAGAGAAAAATAACAAAAAGAAGAATATAACTAAAGCGATCACATACTTGTTCCAACAGGGCATTAGCCCGGTCTCTCAAATTTGGAGCTCGTGGCAAGAAAGTTTCATGATGCTGAAGTTCCACTGGTGCAATTTTTTTCGTAAGACCAAGCCTTTCATCCAACCTTATCACTTCCCAATTACCATATCCATGGTAATGTACTCCAAGAAGCAATCTTGCATCATCAACTATTAGCAAGTGAAACAGAATTAGAAAAGGCAGCAATGAACCCACATCTCTGAATGAATATACAAACGACGTAGAGGAGGACACCTACTTTGATTCCATCCACAACCTTTTGACCAGTTTGAGGGTTTGAGATATGTTAAAACACGGAATTGTGCAATAGGATCTTCATACCGACTAATGCGCTTTGCTAGCAGTTGAAGCTCTTGAACACGGATAAGTAACTCATTTGCCTTCACTGGGACACCATAGAAATCCAGCAAAGGCCCCTGGATGCAGCATTATATGTATTAAGCTTCATAGCAAATAATGATGATACAAATCTTAAATTATCAACTACACACAAGATTTATGTTACAGAAACCTTCAGATCCAGACTTCCAACTTCCACTGCTTCTCTACAACCATCAATCAAAGTATTGAAGAGTTCCACTTGTGCTTTGAGCGGAGCTGCTTCTACTGCACCACCAACTTCAGCAACAATCAAATTGATTAGGCTCTCATTCCCAAATTTCATAACCTGGTGATTCAGTTGGGAATTAGCATATGACAAAAGATAAACAGATTAGGAAAATAGGAAAAAATTAACCATACATCATACACACATGCATATTGCAGGCAAAATTTTAGAAGAAAAATACATCATCAGCAAAACAAAAAATAAAATAAACAAAAAGAGGATGGTGTAGACAAAATGACAATATTACTAGTTCCCTAACAGTTTGGAAATAGCTAGTAGACTCAGAGTTTCATTTCTTTTCAGCTCAACTATGCCCTGCCCCTACAGCCATACAAACTTGTATAGTTCAGGAAGATTATACCGAAGAACCTAGTAAGCCCCTTTTTTTCGGCTGGGGTAGACAAAATGACATCAACTCAGTGGAAGTATCATAATGAACACAAATTACCAGGTCTCCAAACATTACTACCAGAAGTAATATATTTCCATATAGGGAGATAACAATGAATATTGCCAACAGTAATAGAATCTTACGGAACGAGAAAACCGGAGTGCGTCTCGCTTAGACAAATTCCCATATGACCAGCTTCTCACTTGGGCAGATGCTCCATCAATCATTGATATCACATGAGCTGAATAATCTGCTTTCCGTCGTTTTGGAATCCGCTGAGTTGATTCATTTTCCTTCTTTTTTCTTTTATTACTTCTTTCAGATTGATCGGCCTCTGCATAGCTTTTGATATTTCTTGCAGCACGTGGAGCAAGAGCATTCTAAAACACAGGAAATAAGATCAAACAATTATAAAGAATACATCATAAAATAAGATTAGGATCAAACCTCTGCTTGAGCGACAGAATCAGCCTTTATCCACCGGCTCCAGAAACTACCATCATCTTCATCATTACAAAAATTTGCAACCTGCATAGAAGAAAAATGAAACACAGAAACAGCTTAGCATATTTCCCACTACTGTCCAAATCTATCCTATCCCATTCTGAAAAATAAACTACCATAACAAAGAAGAAAGATGAATATATATATATATATATAACAATAAATTTCATGATGATGCCCATTTACTTGCCTTAAAGGCACTTAATAACTCGTGTGCCTGTTCACTCCCATTTTCCTTTTCTTCAACCTTCTCTGCTCTTTCAAGAATCTCATCTATGTCCATACTTAAGAGTCGCTTCTTGCTCTCTTCATCATTCCTTTCTTCCTTAAAAAGCTCCTCTGCTCCAAATCTTAAGATTGCTGAGAGCTCATTCTGCCATGAGAGAAGCAAATATTTTTCATAAGGGAATTGTGTAAGAAACCAAACAATAACATAGACTATGTAAACTAAAATGATTCAACGCAATCATTAACTGCTAATGGAAGACAATATCGGCTAATAGATACATTTCTTTCATTTTCTAAGACGACCTCATAAAGTACAATGAAAGCTTGTTAACCAATGAACATTGATTTTCAAGTATGTCCTTACTTTGTCAAAAAAACTTCCTCCTTTTTTGGCTTCTTTCTTCTCCAGTTTACCCTCTGCATTTAGTTTTTGAATAACCAAGTGGTCCAGAACCTGCAGAACAAATTATATAAAGTTACTGACCACAGGACAAGTCAAAAAGAATTTGAATATATCTGGCACACATATATATTTGAAAAATAGATACCAAAAATAAAGTATAAATGGAAGAGCAGTACAGAATACAAAACACAGAGGCAAGTTAATCCAGACATATGGCATCCAATAGTATTAATCATACCATCTTCTTCTTAGCACGTTCTAAAATATCTTCTTCAACACTTTTGCTTGTCACAAATCTATATATGTTAACAACTTCCTGTTGCCCAATTCGATGAGCTCGACTCATTGCCTTAAAGACGAACAGCAAAAAAAGGTAAGTACCAAATATCTTGTTTTGAATAATATAAAATAAAATAAACTGAATACCTGTAGATCATTTTGAGGATTCCAATCTGAGTCAAATATTATAACAGTGTCTGCTGTGGCAAGGTTGATACCCAAACCACCTGCTCGCGTTGAAAGAAGGAAGCAAAAATCATCACTACCTGGTGCGTTGAAATGATCCATTGCCTGTTGTCGCAGCTCAGATTTTGTACTTCCATCAAGCCTCTGAAATTGAAATCCTCGAAGTGACATATACTGTGCCAGTATATCTAACATCCTAACCATCTGCATTACAACTCTTGTAACTTAGTATTATCATAACAAGTAGAATAAAATTCTTCCAGCACAAACCCAGAGAATAAAGTATAATACATACTCATCGTTGCAACCTAAATCTAACAAAGAGACTAGAAACAACAATAGGAAATAATTATTTCTGAATTTCATAGCCACCTCTTCATGAATCTTGTACACTAATAAAACTGATTGCTAGCAGTGGAATAAACTGTTTGTATTTTCTATGATCTCAGCTACATTAAATGAATCTGTGTCCACTCATTCATGAGGTTAGAAGAAAATAAGCAAGTGAAATGTATGTCTTGTTTTTTAACTAGGAATTCATTAAAAAAAAGTATGATATGCAAGTGAAATGTACAAATTTTGAATGTCTGCAGAACTTATGACCGCTGAAAGGCAAGGCCTTTTCTTCAACTAGGAATTCCTTCACAATTTTTATAATATAGGATTAGGCCATACCTTCCCAAATTTTTTTGGCTTCAATTCCAGGACCATTTGAATAAAATTTTACAATTTAGCTTCAATTATTTTCAATAAAATTGCAGAGGCATTGCAGCATCATTTTACCTTTGCTTGTTTGAATGTACTATACAATTTTAGTGGCCATTTTCTGTTAACATACTGTTCATCTCAATAAAATTCCCACTTTATTTTAGAGGAGCTTAAAACATCACACACCCAGACCCAGTCTAACAGTATTTGATGTGATGTGTCTGTCTATAAGAATTACTTTTTTGGAGATGTTAAAATACGCATTAGAATGAAACTCGTATGTAAACGAGCATACTCCCCCTTAGATAACTTGGTAAAAGATCTTGATACAATCTTGTGATGCAAAAGCCTAGTGGAAGCACAGACTAACTACTTATCCCTGTCCATTTGTTGAGTTAAGATCGTTGTAATTGGGCCACCCACATTTTATCCACACTCAAGATCTCTCCTCCTAAGCATGAGTATATTGAGTTCTCACATCACATCAACTAGAGAAATCATTTAGTACACCAGTTGATCTAATAGCTAAACTGGGCCAGTGTAAGAAAGATCATTCAACCAGCATAATATAAAACAAAACCATCGAGACAAAGTATGGTATAACATAGTTGACCAGTAGAAAAATAATTTATAACAAGCACATCTGGTACACAAATTTCCAAAACATGCCTGAGAGAAAATCAGAACACGATGCTTTGTTTCATGCAATCTGACAAGTAGCTTATCGAGTATGACAAGCTTGCCACTGCTAAAGACAATTTTCTCAAGTTTACTGCTGTCACTACTTTCAGAGTCCCCACCATAACCGTGGTCAGCACTTTCAAACAAGAAGGGATGATTACAGCACTTCTTCAATTCTACTACAATATTTAGAAGAGAAACCTGAGACATAGCAGATGAAGAGTACATTTTTAATCAGTGTGATATTGAGAATCTGAGAACGAGAGAGACGAGTGAAAAATAAAGAGAGTCTAGAGATGGCTACTGTGATGAGAAACTGCTTGAATTGGATATAATATTGCAACATGTATAATATTGTTTTTCTTCATATGAAAATGGTGTTTATCAATACCCTTCATAGTTCATATCACTTCTATATTTTTATGAGGTGGGAAGAGATTACATACTAAAGTTTTTTTTCCTATCAATTCTTCTCTTTATTTTCATCAGTTGTTACACACTAAAACTAAGTATTAGAATTATATAAAAAGAAACCCAAACAATTAATTTTTCCATTTGTTCAAAATCAACTTCATTGTCATGAATACTATTAAAAAAACATCATTGTCATGAATACTATAAAAAAGCATTATTGTCATGAACTAACCATGCCAAAAACTTAAGTTGTCCGGTGATAGCATATTAATGGTGTGAACACCCACTTGACATGCAAGAGCGCGTTGAACTTGAAGATTTATATAAAACAAATGATGCAGGAAGGATCAAACTCTAAACTACTTAGTCATAGTCCGAGGCTAAGTTAGTAATGTCATGCACCAAACATACCAAAAGTTAAGTTGTTAGGCAAACACAAGTGAATGATTTTATATCACATCTCTGAAAATCATTAAGTGAGGACAAAGGAATCCATAAACGTACTTGTGACAAAATGCAGAAACAAGAGATAGATATTTTAACCTGATTCCCTCGAACTCCTTTGTTCAAATCACGAAAGTTGCGTTCCAAAATCCACTTATAATACCTAAATTAATGAAAACAGCAGCAGAAATGAAGTGATTTTTCTTAGGAATATCTAAATTATTTATTTGGAGATTAAATTTGTACTTACTGCTTCTGCAGAGGAGACATATCCACCCTAAGAATACGCTCAATTTTTGGGGGTAATGATTTTTCCACATCTTTGATAACTCTTCGAAGCATGTGAGGCCTCAATTCCATGTGAAGATTAGAAAGCTAACAAATACCATGTGCACAACAATTTATACAGAAGGTCAAGAGTGAGAAAACCAAAGAATAGATAAAATAAAGTACAAAGGTTAATGTCAAATTATACCTCATTCTCATTAAAAGAACTTAGATTCTTATAGTTTTGAACAAATTCATCTTTGCTCTTGAACTTATCAGAATCAAGGAAGTGTAGCAAAGCCCTGAAAAGGTTGGAGGCAGCAAAGGTGTTAAACTATCTAGAAGAAATACAATGCAAATCAAATTAACCATAGGGTTTATATCCACATAATACTTCTTGATCATTAAACTAGTTTTCCATGCGATGTCTCTAATCGAGTTTGAACCACCGATTCAAACAAACTAGTTAAGATTTGTTTATATTTTGAACCACCGAACATCACTTTTTTTTCTTATAATCGAGACCGGAGGGAGTATGTAAATAAACTGTTAGACTTCTTATGTTGGTGGTTATGGGCAGCTGTCTTTTTATGTGTCAGTCATGTATAGCAGTTATGGGTTATGTGTGTTTCTGTTTTAGAATAAATATAGATAGAAAAGGAGAAAGTGTTTATGGGATATTTCTGAATGGTTATGGGTGGGAGAGACCAATAGCTCTCTAATTCTTGGAGAGAGAGACCAAGACTCTCGAATTTCTTGGATAATAATTGTGTATAATATTATATCTATCCTTAGTTTATGTGTGAATTCTATATTATCTATAATGTGTGTAATTGTTTGTTGTAAGCATTTCTGCCATCAATAAAAGACAGTTTCTACTATTAAAATGTATTTTAGTACCAATTTCTAACACAAACTTAACGACAAAATTGGTTCACCTACCTTTCAAAACCCAAACTGGTGTAATCATAATCTTTCAGAGCCTAAAATTCGAGTTCCAATTTATGATTGATAATAACTTTGTAAAATTTGTTCTACAATGAATTGATGTTGTCAGCTTAGTGGTGGGAAAATCATAAATAGGTACAGAATAGAGGCAAGAAATTCAGATTAATCAATTTTGGACTAAAATAATAAGCAATCTTGTCATTAAGTCAACTTTGACATAGTGACACTGACACCTAGTATAATATCACAATCATTTTGGAGTAATATATTATATATTTTGTCAACCGGATGAGGTTTATATGCATTTATTATAGAACAGATAATAAGAAAGACATTATACTAAAATATAAGTTTCAGAACCATAGTTTTTGTTGAGGTTGTTCGGAACTAATTAACCCCAGTTCTGTCCAAACTCGGATTCTCTATGTTAAAGGTTGTAAAAAATATTTCTATCAAATTGGTGTATCAGTATATGTATACAGTATATTAGCATACAGATAATATGTGAAGCCATCTTCCCTGATGCAGGAAAAGTTCTAACTTGCAACACTCAGGTACAAACTGTGACTTATTGAGTTTCAGACTGAAAAGGTGAATTTACAGCAAAGCAAATGGTAATTTTCCTAAAAGTAATTAGCAGTTATTTACTTGTGCAGAATATAATAAAAAACAACCTAACAATCCCTCAGAAAAAATGCAAAGGAGCTTTTGACAAGTCACGAATAAAGAAAATGTTTTTAATACCATAGCTCTTCAACACTATTTTGCAGCGGAGTGCCAGTGATCAGCAACTTGTTCTTTGTGTTGAACTCCTAAAAGATTAGGGTAGAAACAAACAAACCAAGAATAATAAACATTAACCTCGATATCATAATCAATAGCTCAACTGAAGTTAAGTGCAAAAGTTGCTCACTGAAAGTGCGGTATACAACTGTGCCTCGCTGTTTTTAAGTCTATGAGCCTCATCTACCATCAGATAGTTCCATTTGATCTTCGAGAGAACAGCCTTATCCTTCAGAACTACTTCATATGTAGTCAACAGTGCATTGAATTTAATTGGCTTCCCAGCCTTTTTCTCATTACAAAATTCATATTGTTGGCAAACCTGCCACAGAAGAAGATAAATAAAATCAAAAATACCTCATTAAAGAATTGAAACAAATAAAAAGAAAGGTATCTATAGTTTCATCTGATAACTCCAAAAAGGGGGGGTTAGGGGAGAGGGAGATCAACCAACAGAACCACATCCAATTTCCAGAGTCTAAAACAATTAGTTTGGGAGTCAACTAGTCATCTCTAAGTTCCAATAAGATACTCTATAAATCACATCAGTTTGATCCAACAGAGAAATTTCCGATGCAAAACCTTAATTTCATTTCTTTCTCCTCCGCAACAAATCACCAAGCATAAAAAAGAGGACTGGTCCTTGACATAGGTCAACACTTATGATCAAAACATTACTGTGACGTCAAAGCTAGGCGTAAAAACATTATAGCATGTCATAATGAAATTCATAATCAAAAGCTACATCTTTGCTTTCCACAGCAAAATAAGTAACTCGATCCATGATGATTAAATTTAAGATTTGATGAAAATCAAGAAAGATCGATGCCATAACATCCAACATACATAGTTAAACATGCAAGATAAAAAGATAAATTCAAACAAAAATATGCAAGACATGGCATACAATATAAACATGCTAAATAAAATAAAATAAAATAAAAAATGATTCCTGAGTACAGTTAACTTCAATTATATATGAACCAAAAGCTCAAGGGAATGTCTCTCACTCACCTCTCTACTAGAACGAGTACCAACATAAGCAATAACATTCAGATCAGGAAGCCACTTCCTGAATTCCTTGGCCCAGTTTGATAAGGTAGACAATGGGACAACTACAAGAAAAGGACCATGGATTTGCTGGGCATTCTGTAGCAGGATACAAATTAAATTTATCTATTATATTGGAAATACACTGGTAACATAACTAAAGATAAATATCATACCTGTAGAAAACCAAGCATAGATACTGATTGGACAGTTTTACCAAGACCCATTTCATCAGCTAAAACAACATTTGTATCATTTTTCCAACTGTCACATTAAAATGAACAAAGACTCAGAACACCAATTAACAGAATGCATATTTCATATATACATCAATGTATACCTGTTAACAAGAAAATTCAGACCCTCAAGTTGATAGTCACGAAGCTTTCCACCCTTCAACCATTCAGGTTGTTCGTCAAGTTTCCGCAAACTTCCTAATCATCACAAAATCATAGATCAAAAGCGCACTTCTACATGTATAATTTTAGATGATATATGATGTGCGTGAAATTATGACACCATAAATTTCTTCATAATGTACTCAACAGAAAAAGAAACCCAAAAAATAAAAACAGCTTTAGAATACCGGGGGGATTAAAACTAACTGGTAGAATCATTAGACTAAATTTTCATATTTGACCACAGAAATCACAAGTTTTTCAATTAATTATATTTATCATTTATTTGCAAATAATTTGATTTATGGTTTATGAATAAGAAGTCCAAGAGTTGTCAAGTAAAAAAATTACCAAAAAAAAAAAAGAAGTTAAATTCCCTGGAAATATTACGTTTTTTACAAAAACACTGAAACTAATTAATTGGTGACGGCTAATTACCAAAATAAACAATTAAACCATTATACATGGGCAATGTAGATTAATTGTTAAAAGTTGCAATTTTAACTCTTACATTATCGTGGGCAAGATGAGTTTATAAGAAAAACGATAAAATAATCTCTGCATAGAAACCAAAATAGCAAAACCAGGGAAACAGACCCTAGTAAGAAATGGCTAGAAATTTTTTTACCCCCATCACGCAAATTTTAGTATACCTACTAGGGTTCTGCTACACTACATTATAGCCAGCGCACAATTGGCAGTTGTATCAAAAAACCATAGATATTTAAACCAAGAATTTAGAAAACATATGGTAGAACAATCGCAAGAGCATAAACAGTACTGCACCACAATAAAGTCAAGTGTATAAGCAAGGCACGTGTTCTCAGTTTTATTGAAAAAGAGTGAGAAGAAAGCATAAAAATATGCAAAATATATGTTGGCATTCTGCACTATAATCCCAGAACAGCACTGCCATATTCAACCTTATATTATTCATAAACGAACCAACCTTTGCTCTTCCTACGCTGAAAGTCTACCATCTTTCCTTGAACTGACATTGCAGCCTCACGAGCCTGTTCAAATATGACAGAACAAACAGCTTAGTATCTATGAAGATTTTCCTGTATTAATTTGTACAATCACAGAGTGATAAACATAGATACTAGAAGAAAAAAAAATACACAAGTGTTCAAGCCATGACAAAAATGATTCATTATTAATTGTCATTTCAAACAACCGTCTACCAGTATGCACCACTAGAAAGGAACCATGGAACTCAACATGACCAGCAGCTCAGTGTTGGATAATCTGACATAAATGTGGCAACATATTTTGAAGTCTATAACTTTGGAAAGCTTGATGAATTAAGACCGACAGATGAAATAACTGAAATATACCATACAAACACAAGGTATGATTTAAAACTTCTATTTTAAGAAAAGATGAATCCAGCAATGTTTATTACTTATATCCCAATTTGTCATAGTCATTTTAAAATGTATCATACTCATCCATAATCATATAGTAGTGTTTCCAAGCTTCAATGCAAGTTCCAATCTCCTTGTTACACCATTCGCTCTTAGTTATGATGCACATGCTAACTACAGACCCAATAGTGTATAATAACTTTCAAAATAAGATTATGGTGTACAGTTCATTAAACAACAATTTCACAAAACTGACAAAATATAATGTGAACAAAATAGAATATAATGAAAGGGCTACCTTATATTCATCAATAGTGTCTTGAGCAAAAGCAATATCAATGTCCTTCTCCCTATTTATATGAACAAACAACACAAGCTTGTCAATTTACATAATATCAATAAAACAGCACAAAAACATAAAAACTGCCAAAAGCTAGAAGCACATAAAACATAATGCATCACCAATTCATAAAGATTAAACGACCTTCCTTGCTAATATGAATGCACTGGCTGTGAAGAAAAATTAAAACATACATAAATATGTGATAACTAAATCTTTTGGGCAGCATACCAGGTCACTTCAGCATAAGATAGTCCTTGCCACTTGACCAAATATTCTGGAAACACATTGCCAGAATTGTCGTTTCTAATCCTATCTGCAATTATTCTTTCCACCTGAGAAAGCAAGTAAAAACCAATTAAGAATACATTCAAATTATCCAGAAGAAAAAAAAAACGCCAAATTAACAAAAAGGAGGCAAAACTACCTGACTGTTTTGCTTGATAATATCTATGTCCATCTCTTTACTCACATCGTTGACCTCAATCTATATTCAGCCCAAGAAATGATTACAAGTTAAAAACAAATAAATAATAAAGAATATTAATATATCATAATAAAATTATTTAAGTTCAATCCCCATGAGCTTAGCTCAATTGGTAGGGACAATGCATTGTAATATGCAGGGGCCTGGGTTCGAACCCCGGACACCCCACGTATTCACCTGAGAGGTAAATTCTAGCCCCTAGGCTACTTAACCAAAAAAATATAAAAAATTATGTAAGTTTAAATTTTCACAGTGCAATTGCAAAGGAACAATACATAACTCTTTCAAGATGTAGCAACAGAGAGGTGATAAATAAGAGAAACTACAGGATACAATCAAAACCACAAAGATCATGATATCAACAATAAATAAGAGTAAATGCATAAAAGACACATCTATTTTAAACAAACAAGCCACCACCTCATCTTTATCAATTTCGTTTTTTAGACCAATACCAAATGCACTATATATATTCGGCAAATACTTCGCAATTCACAACTTATCGACTCTTTTATTAGACATTTATGGCTTCATCCAAAACTAGGCAGTTTGCCTATAAAAGAAAAACTTGTGATAAACTACCTCATCCAAATAAATATTATTAGTAGTTATGTGGTCAATTAATGAACAAGAATATCAAGGAAAACATTTTTCAGTACGGTAGATAAAGCCATTTACCTCTTCTCTCGATATTCCCATCCTGTTTCTGATTTCCTCTGTAACTCTCTTGGTATAATTCAAAACTTTTTTAAAACCACTGAGCTGCAATTTCATGCAGACAAAATTACAGAACAGAAAAAAGGAAAACAGGAAAAATATTAGAATATTATAGATTAAACCCATAAAAAAAAACAGGACTATTTATGGGAGCGAGAAAGACTGTAAATAGTACATAAGTGAAATAATTATTAATGCATATAATCAATATAAATGAGAGGCGTACATTTTGCAGATCAACAAAAGACTTCCACTGACAGTGCAAATGTGACTGGCCTTTCCATTTTATCAAGAATTCCATATTGTTCCAATCAGGTTCAGAATCAAATAAGTGACTCATTAAAACAGGCTCCATGGATTGATTATTCCTTTGAGCCTCTGCAGCCATGCCCTTCGGCTGATGCCAAAGCACCTTTTCTATGGAGTCCTCATCGTCCACTTCAATTTCTTCCTAAACAATATTTAACTTGGCTAAGCAATATCTCAATAACAAAAATAAATAAAAAAAGTATACATGCAATGAGCAGTATCACACTAACTTGACTAAGTAGCATCCCACACTTCATCCACCTTGCAATTTACGTGCATACAAACAAACAAGGATAAAAATTGTTTGAATGAAATCAAAATTATTTTGTACAGAACAATAAGCTCTGTGGATCAGAATGCTGATCCTTTGATACGTGTATCAAATTGGTGTAAACTTTATAAAGCACAGGAAACTTAAACAACTGGTGTATGTGCATCAACTCCATACTAAGACTTAAGAGTCTTTGCATAGAATTCTGGAGTCCTTGCAGAGAGGAGTCCTTGCAGAGAGGGAGTGTGGAGAATTCTAAAGCATGAGAGCTACTACTTCTGAAATTATCCTTTTTAGTGTAAACCAATCAATCAATAAACCTCAAGAATAAAATGAAACAATCACCATGTAAGAAAGAAAGAAAAAAAATACTTGACAAATTACATACAGACCTAAAACAGCCTTCATTATGCAAGTGACCATGTGCCCTCACTCAAGACAGAAAATTCAAATTAAAAAAAACCTTATTCAAGCCATTAAATACAACACTTAATCTCTGGCTCAAAGACAGCATTCACAGGATAGAAGGCATCACTGTCTTGCCTACATACTTAAAAATGCCAAATCATCTGTTTATCACTACCTAGTTGCATATTATTTTCACTCCATGTATACCCAAACACCAAGCAATAATATAGTGGAAAAAGATTCAAAATAGTACAGACTTCAACAATCATGAGTGTTTCTTTCTACTCTGGAACAGTTTTTGTTTGTTAGGTTTTAATGGTTTTGGCAAAATGTTTGGCACAATGTACAATTCATGCAATTCTTTGGTGCATTTGATTGAAATCACAATTTTTGGGACACAATTGTATCTTTGGCTTGTTTTATAGTACTCTGCTAATGGCTGTTTCAAGGGATTTGCCATTACAATTAAATAATTGTAGTATACTGATCAGACAACCTGCAAATATCTTTAGAAAAAAATGATGTCTTTAGGGAAATAATCTAGAACAGCCTATTGAGTACAAAATTTTACTACTAGTCTCCTACAAAGATTATGAGCATTTCTTGCATATGTGAAATTCACAACGAACATCTAAGGAATGTTGGTAGATGTATGAAGCCCAAAACATTTGCATCAAATGCCGACAGTGGAAGAGAAAGAAACCATGCTTAGCTGTAGTACCTTTTGAGATTTCTTCTTCCCTTCATCAGCTCCTTCACTTTCATCACTTTCAACATATGATACTTTCCTGATAGTCCTACTAGAAGAGCGGACCTCATTACTAGGCCTAGAAAAACTTGTGGGTGCTGATGATCGGCCATTATTCTTGCGTACACGCACACCTCTCTTCTTCAAGCTTTTGAAATCTTCATCACTCTCACTGTCAGAATTCTCTGCTGTAGAGTTCTCATCTTCATCTTCAAAAAATGATTTAACTCTTCTTTGTCGACTGGAAGCGGTAAATGCTTTACAATCTCTGGTTGATCTTACACTTTGTCCAAATTTACCTCGTTGCCTTCCCTTAGCCTTCTTATCTAAGTATAAATCATCATTATCCGAAACATCTATGTCCTCATCACTACCATCAGCTTCATCTGAGTCTTCCCCTTCCCAATCTTTATACTGAAATCATAGTTCAACCATCTTATTCTAGTCAGAAACATACAGAAAAAACATCAACAAAAAAAAATTAAAAAAATACTGTATGTTTACTTGAAAATTAACAGTACAGCAACACATAATGTCTAAATAACATATCAAGCTAAAAGAAATTAAGACATCAGAAAAGAATCCAAATGTTATCTAGAACTTACAAACATGTCTTTCACTTTCGGTGAACAAGTCATATTTCTCATTTTTCAGACCCTGGCCAAATTATACTATTAATTAACGGTCCCAATGAGTAACCCTAATTATTTTTCAATCCAATATTGATTTTCTTTTTACAAAATATGTTTTCTCCTTTCGAATACATCCTACTTTAGAGTTATCTAAATAATTTTAACCCACTGCCCCTAAATCTCTAGGAGAATATATAACCAAATTATATTTTTCTCTATTAGTATTATCTAGTAATACAAACCATAAATAAATTAAAAACAAATGCATGCCAGTAGTGTATTCCAAAGCTAAATGCTGGATCTGAAAACAATTAAATAAGCATCATCTCTACGAATACATCGATTAGTAAAAAGATTAAATTAAGATTTCTAAATGAATATTATCCATCACCAGGTTCATGTGGAATATTGTATCTGTATTACCAATACAAACAAAAGATATTGACCAGTACTGTTTATTTATGCACCAAACAAGACAAACAACAGCAATTTGAAAAATCTGTGTCCAATTTTTATATTTTACACCTTAGGACATCGACTATGTTCTGTCATCAAAATAGTGAATTCAAAATTGTCTCTAACTGACATTTATAAACCTGGCTTAATTGCAGATATGCAGTTTCCCCAGTGTGCAAATAACAGATAATACTCTCTCCATCCCTTGTTATAAGACTCACTTACAAAATTCACAGGCATTAAGAAAAGTTGTTGTAGAAAAAAATTTGTCAACAATATTTGTTACTTCTTTATAATTATCCTTCCAATTATTCATATCATAAGAAAGAGAAACAAATTAATGTTTCCCAATTGTAAATTAAATAAAGGTATTTTTAGTTAAAAAATTTATTAATACATATGAAATTTTGAAAATAGTCTAAATTAAGGAGAAAGAAACTTCATGAGTGAGTGAGTCAAATATAAGAAATGGAGGGAGTAGCAGATGTATAAAATAAAACAAAAAATTGTATGGCCAACTAGCATAATAAATAAACCCCCAAACAAAGTCCAATTAGGCCATAATTAGTAGTAAATGTACACTATAGGAAGTCACAGCACAACCAGACAAAAAGACATACTCATAATTGAAGTGCCTAGTCTACTATTGTAGAGAAAATATAGCTAGTTAACCACACATGACACACCCCTAATAATGATGTGTGCGGCTTATATAGTCCAAATCCATCAAATTACATGAGCAACTGTGCAGCAAAAATGTTGATGTAACTATGCATATATTATAGCTAAACTCAAATTATAGCTAAATGAGATAGTGAAAGGTGTAAGGAAATACGGCCAGCAAAACTCAAATTAAGCATTAAGGTTAATTTTTTTAATGATGAAACCATCTCTCCCAAACAATACATCCCCCCAATACCAATGATTGTAATGCCAAGTATGACTAAACATGCTTATCCAAAATCTTGGACAATAAAAAACAAATTGAACAAATCTCGCATCACTTTTCTCACCACGTAATCTAATCATAATCTGAATTATAAAGTATGTATAAATAAGAAAACTCATAAAAGATATTATTTCCAAGCTTAACAGCACTTTTGGCATGTTAAAATTATGCACCACGAGGAACCACAAGGAACAAAGTCACTGGATATAGAGCGACAGATATAAATACAGTTACAACTGCAAATAATAATTTTCTCAAGGTTGGTGAAAATAGCATCCATATGGCAACATTTAAATAGTGTACAGTTACACACAACAAAAAACACAAATGATATAGAACTTATTATGATAATGGATAGTCACAAATAGACAACCTTGTTTGCACCACGACCGCTTGTTGCGGGCTCAAAGTCTGAATCATCAGGATCATCTTCTGCGAGGTATTTAAAATATAAATTAAAAACTGCACCATAGGAGTTCATCTCTAATAACAACAGAAGTCAGAAGAATAGGGGATAGATTTGCTAATTTAAAAAATACAACACAACTTCATCATACAGCAACATTCTATATTTAAATGCAGTGTTCACATACCATCTGGTTCATCTTCTTCAAAATCAGCATCATCATCATCTTCAGCATCATCTAAAATCCTAGACTTCCTATGCACACGGCTGTTCACATTGGTAGACATCGGTTGAAGGCATGAGTTTGATCCCGTGGATGGACGAAAACCCCTAGAATGCACTGAGTCACTCTGCTTTTCCCCATCCTGCTCATAATAATCATCAGACAACATCTCTTCAGCAGGAACATCAGAATCTCCCCTTTGACCTTTTCCTGAATCCTTTTGTCCATCTTCATCTTCTGAGCCAAATTTTTCCCCTCTTCCTTCCGATGAATTATCTTCAGATTCATCTTCATTTCTATAGTCTGATCCACTTTTTGAGTCATCCCCAGATTCAGAACCATTTTGAGGGCTCATAGGCTGGCAGTCTTTCAAAAATGAAGAACCCCACCTTTCACTAGTAGATGGGTTCCTACTCGTCGTCTCTACATTTGATTCTCTTGTACTGAGCCGGTCAACAGCAGCTGCCTCATTTTGCTTCCTACTGGCATCATCTGGTTCAGCGTCACTCTCATGTTGTGCCTCCATGTTCATATAAAATTCTTTTTCACTACGAGTTCTATCAGCATTCTGTCCCACCCTGGCCTTTATCTTCCAAGACTCCACGTGAAACTGCATCATATGAAAAGTTCTTAAAGAATGCTATCCTGTCATGTACTTCATTTAATATTCTCACTATAAGATCTATTGAATACAGCCAAAAATCCGGTATATGTCACCTGCTCATTCAGCTATCTTCGTCTCCACAGCGTCTGATCAAGAGAGTGATTGATGATCAGCAAGACCTTGAACCAAGCACAAGCAATTAGCCACACAGTGATAATGCAATGCCAAAAATGAAGCAAGTTCAAATAAATCAGAAAATAGACAAAACCCCTATTACAAGCTTCCTTCAAGTTCAAAATAAGGTGGAACAAAAGCATGGTGACAAATACACTTGGTGTATATATGGTTTGAAGTCGCATACATTTCTAATCAAAATATTTATATACCTCCTTTAGGACAAACATACATTTGAACCCTATGGATTTTACAACTGCAAACCAAACATGCTAACTTACTCAGCCATTGCTAGAAAAAATTCGAGCCCCCGAACCAACTAGTGTGGCATGATGGCATCAGTGATTAAAAAATTTTGTAGCATGGACACTTCTGAAAGAACCTGGTCTGGTGTGACACATGTCAGTGTCTACACCGACACGACACTGACACATTGACTGCATTCAAATTTTGTCATTTTTTCTAATTATTATCGGTGTGAACATGGCAGTGTCAACTGTCAGTGTCGTGTTCGGTGATTGTGTCAGCCGTCAGTGTCGTGTTCAATGTCTATGTCATCCGTAAGTGTCGTGTTCGATGTCAGTGTCGTATTCGGTGTCTGTGTCAGCTATTAGTGCCGTGTTCGGTGTCTGTGTCAGCTGTCGGTGTCGAGTTCCGTGTCTGCAGCAATATATGCTAACAAATGGAATCCCATAACTAAAGGAGGGAAAATGCACTAATTCAAACGAGTGCCACAACGGTCATAACTGAATTCCACTAACACGAATTCAAATCCTACATAAACCAAAACACACGAATTCAACACGATACATTCCAAAACAAGTTCAAAAGAACTTCAAAACGCAAAAGCAATATCAAAACCAAATCAAAACAGTGAAAACAACGAATCAACAAGTAAAATCCACAAGCAACGTAGCTCTTCGAACTAAAACCCCTACGAACTTCATTTCAAACCATAACATAAATCCAAAATCGGAAACCTAATCGCAAAGCGTGACGAAGATTCAATCTCACCAAAACATCACAACGAAGATGAAGATAAAAACACTAGAGGGGAGAGGCTCACGTTTTTCAACACACGGAGTGTTCGTTCAATTCGGAAAACTGTACGAGAAATGGAAGAGAGAAGTTTAACGATCGTGCGGACGTTTTCCGGCGATGAATCGTTAGAAACGGAATCGCCGGCGAGCGAGAATAGTGGTGAAATGAAAAGGCGCGAATGTGTTTGGATTTCGTAAGGAGCGAGGGAGATTTTGAATGTTTGTGTGGCGGCGATGGTGGCGGAGATTAGACGGTTACGGCGGTGATTGTGGCGGAGGGTATTGGGGTGGCAGGAGGAAGGGATTTGGGTGAATCGACGATGATGGTTGTGGTGTTGTGTATGTGTGTTGTAGATGAAGAGGGGAAAGAGAGAGAATGAAAGTTTTTTCGCTTGCCTTACGAATATTCATGATTTTTTTATTTTTTTTGACAAAAAAATTATAAAAAATATTCATGTGCTTGGAAAATATTTTAGTTAAATTAAAAATTATAAAAAATTAGAAATTCATATTTTTATTTTTAAAAATGTTTTAGATACTAATCTAAAGATGTTGCATCATTTGATTTAATTAGATGCTTGTGTAGATAAAGTTTTTTTTGTCCGTAGAAGAAGTGATAAAGACGATTTAAACTCACATATATTATAAGGTCATGGTTCAAATCTCTATGAATACATTTGACCTACAAATTTTGACATTGTAAATTGAGCTAGATTTTATGGACCTAAAGTTTTTTTTTATTGTATGTGTATATAATTTGGTTTTGAAAAGTATACATCATTTGGTCACAATTATAAACAAAAATCTATTTTTTAGTTTCATTTAATAAATGATGTATATAGTCTATAATAGAATGAATCTAAAAAGTGAATTTTTGTTTATAATAAGGTATAATTATAATTATTTACTTTTTTTAAAACAAATTATTTTAATTAACTAGTATCTGTGTTTGTTTAAATAAATCTCTTTTTCTTTAATGAGAGAGATATATCTTTAATCATTTTGTCATGAGAATTGTTTTGAGTCAAAATAAAAAGGTAACAATTATATTGGATTGATGTTTTATTCTAGCATTCAATTTCTTCTGCCAAAACAAATTCTAGCATGCAGTCATGAATACAAAATCTTTTCGAAGAGATCTTTTAGTAACATTCTTAGATTCTGTATTTATGAAGCTTAATTTACTTTTGTGGAATTTGGAATCTATAAGTAAAGAGTATATATCAATTGATCCATCCGTTTCTAAATATAAGCAAATTTTACTTTTTAGATTTATTATGTGGTTTATAATATAGACAATATACATCATTAATTGAATGAACCTAAAAAGTCAAATTTACTTATATTTAGAAACGGATACGGTATTTAAGTTGATGCAGCTTTTTCTTTGAGATCAGCGGCCATTTGTTTTGGATTTTCTCCAAAAAATATCATTTTTTTCATTTTTAAGTGTTTGTTTTGGATTTTAAGAAAAATCATTTTATCAAAAAAAATCTATTTTGACCCTTGAATGAAAAGCTATTAGGATTAACTTTTCTCAAAATTTTTTTTTTTTTAAAAAAAAAAAAAACAAGTAGGTAACACATATACATGTTAAAACTCATTTTCTTTAAAAAAAAATGGATTTTTATGGGTAGTAGACAAACAAAAATAACTTCATGTTTTTTTAAAATCTCTAAAAATTAATCTCTAGATTTTATTAATACAAAATCTATTTTTTTTTTAAAGCTAAAACAAACACACCCTTACTCTTTATTTTTACTGTTTAATTTTAAAAAATCATTTAAAAAAAAATTCCTATCAAAAATATTAAATTTTTTATTCAAATCTTTTTTATTCTTAATCGACATAAAACAATTTAATTTTGAGAAATTATTACTTTTTATAAAAATTTCTTTGTATAGGATTAGTGGGGCGTAAGAGAATGCACCTCATTCCTTTACGTCCATACTCATCCTATATGAAGGGATTCGATGTGAGAACTTATATAGTTGATTTGCTAGAATACATGTGTTGTGTTCTCTTCATTCTTTTGACTTTTCAAATAAAGATGCAAATCTCTAGCCGAAGTATACGACACTACAATCTCAACATTTCGCGCAAACTTCCAAAAAAATTAAACTTAAATCCAACATCATGATGATACCACATATATTTAGGAAGAATGTAATGTAACGTAGATGAAACTAAAACTAAATAAAATTGTGTATTTTTTTAATTGATTTTGTGTACTTGTGCCACTTTATATGAAAATACCAAAAAATCTATCAATAGAATTTTTCTTATTCAATTTTTTGTCCTGTTAATAGAAGTTTTGTTCTTTAAAATGTACGATGGATGAATGTGGTAAAATGGTGTTAAAATGAAGAAAAAAAAATTGAATAAAATGAAAAGTTTGAATAAAATGAAAAATTTGAAAAAAATTAAAAAAAATTAAAAATGGAACTCAGCGGTCGTTAATTATCGGTGACACTTAAACGGTAGTTAACTACCGCTAACCAAACAATAGTTAAGAGCTATCAAAATGGGTCAGGCCCACTGAGTTGGCCCTTCGGCCCTCTATTTTAGTGTGGGTCGGGCCGTAAAAAAGGCATGAAAAAAACGACCCTATCTTTTTGGGTTAGCCCATCGGGCTTGTATTTTAGATGGGCCGGCCAGGGCGGGCCGCCGGGCTTGCGGGCCGGCCTTTTTAAAACCAACTTCAACATACATTATTTTAATCATTTTCATCCAACTTCACATTCATTGATTCAAAAACAAATAAAACTTAAAAACAATTTTAACATGATAAATATAAAACGCAAGAAATTATATAAATACTAAAATGTCATATAATTAAAATATGTTTGCATATGTCATAATAATACATCACGGTAGTCAAAATGTGCATAAAAAGTCAAATATAAATCAACCATGTTGCCTACGATGCCCGTGCCCCCTGCGCTGCCTGACAATCTGATACATAAGGGTGGGGCGACCAGTACTGCCAATTTGGACCAAGACCTGCACTAACTCATCTTTAGTCATGTTGTCCCTCATGGCCACCACTCCATCCGACATCTGAACGACATCCATGATGATCGACAATGTGTCCGACATCTCACTGCATGCTCCTCCTCTATAAGCTGCACCCGGTTCGCTGGTCTAGGAGGAGATCCGTCTTCAGATGGGATAATCTTTCGGGTGAGAGACCTTGGCCTACCAAGCCATGTATCCAGGGGCATGCTGCCATGGTTCCTCAGCCCTCCGTCCCCATCCAGTAATGCACCACGGACGGTAGTCTCTGAACACATTTGCCATCATATCTACAGGAATCTCAGGGACATCTGACGGATGTCCTGCTCATACCCGTACTGCCTCTTCACCCGCTCAGGCAAGTGACGGTACACCCTCTCCTTTCTGCAAAACAGCCATCCTGAGTAAGTGCAAATCAACTGAAATGGTTGGACCGCTCTATGATCATCATATGTAGACCACTTCACATCATCCACCTCTAAGCGATCCAGGAGAGTGCGGTAATGGTGCACAACAGTATGCCCCCTGATAGTTTTCCATCTCTCGACATTCTAGCTCTTGCTAGGCTTCCTTGGGTAAGGACCTGACAAATGCTCCAAAATTCATCCTTACGGAAAAAAATACACAAAATTATTCAAATTAAGTCCTAAATAAAATTAGATGAACGTGGTAAAAAAATAATCTAACAAACTGATAAATAAATTAAACGAACTTCACAAAAATATTCAAATTAAATCCTAAATAAAATTAGACGAACGTGGGATAACTAATATGAGCACCATACTCAGTCTTCGATGCTAAACGAGCAGCAAACTCTAACAACCTAGTCATCAATGTAATCCCATGCTCCTGATCCATCTTCGTGTCATAGTCCAGCATGCGGCCTTCAATGGGAAGGTGGAAGAGATTAGCCACATCGTCCAAAGTGATCATCATCTCCCCCACTGGTAGATGGAAACAACTAGTATCCGTGTGCCACCTCTCGCAGAGAGCACGTATCATGGCATAGGTCACACTCTTATACCTAGTGTATAAGAATTAAAATGCTTACAATTATCGTTCACCCAAAGAGGGACCGCCACATGCTTCGCGTATTTGGACAACAATGTCGTGTCCCGAGGACCTCTAGGAAAGGGTGGCCCTACAATAGGCACGTCATGCGCCACATCATCACGGTACCCAGGCACATGACCGCCGTCAGCCTCTGCCTCATCATTCTCGGCCTCCGCCTCTGGCTGATAATACACAGAGCCCTCCTCCTCACGCTGATAAAATGGATCGTCCTCCTCCATCCGATCGTATCCCATCCCTCCAGCAAATCCCTCATCATACTCCTGTGCATGTGTCAGATCAGCCATCTGCGAGTGATCCACCTGTGAACCCTCTACGCCTATCCTCAAGTCCCTACGTCTCCAGGGCTTTGGAACATACATGTTTTCCTCCTATCGCTCCTTCTGATGGCTAGCGGTAGTTGCCATTTTACCTTTGCGCGTCCTACCCTCTCTAATACGTCGTTGCTGCTCGTCCTCCTCCCCAGACATATATGTGCAAAAACAAAATCAAAATACATAAATAATTGGACTATGTACTTAGGCATTTCATCAAAACTATATACTTTAATTGTAAAACAACCGAAGGCAAGGAATAATGGATCTAACCCACACATTATATACAATACCAAAATGCAAGTAACATATCACAAAACAAACTTAGGCATTCATCAAACTTAACCATAACATATAACACTGTGTACTTAATCATTCATCAAACTTGCCAAAAAAAGCAAAAATTCAAACTTAGAATCATTATAACATATATACATTATAAAATTTAACATATTTGCAAAAAAAATAACGCAAAAAAAGCAAGAATATATCACTTAGGCATTTCATCAAACACCTTAAATGCATTCTAAATTACTAGCATAATTAGTGTTCTATGAACATCTAAACAACTAATTTGTACCTATACTTACTCTAAACAACAATTCCAGCAACAACAATCCATTACAACATCAAATTCTATCATAATTTGCAATTTTTAAACCTAACTTAAATACTAACATTTTGCTAAAATTATAAAAAATAACACCCTAAACAACCTGCATTGCATGTAAATAGGAAGAAAATGACTTACTTGTGATTTACTTGAAGCAAATTGGGTGATTTTCGTGCAAATGAAGTTTGGATGATTTTGGATTGAAATTGGAAGTGTTTTGCATGTATAGCTGTAACCAGAAACTGGAGTTTCCGTGTTCTTATGACTCCCTAGATGGCAGCAACAACTAACTACCACTAGGACTCGGCAGTAGTTAACTACCGCTGGGACAATTCAGGAATTTCCATGTATTTTTAGGGAGTATTTGAAGTCAAAAAAGCAATCTTCGAGAGAGATAGAGAGAAGACTGCGATCCTCGTAAACTCAATATTCTTTTGGACAAATCCCTTCTTAATATATACTTCATGACCAAGGACAAAATTCAGTGAAAAAAAAAGAGAAGAACTAAGTAAAATATTAAGCGGGAGATCGGTCAAAATTGGGGGTGCTAAAAGTCTTTGTCGATAAATAACCCCTTTATCAGTTAAGCCAACAAATAAGAGAAAAAAGGCCCAACTAAAAAAGACTCAAGGTATTCAGATGATTTGTGAATTGTGAGGCACACCCCACATGAAGGATTTCTAGTTTGATTTGATCTGAACTTGCACAGTTGCACTCTCACTGTGAAAGCCAAAAATTATGCTAGAAATGGAATAAGTTTGAATTTCTTGCCATCTACATGCACAAAATCTCATATATTCTATTTTTTTATTGCGCTAATGTGTATAAATAACGAACAATAGTTTTCATGAAGTTTCGATTTTGATTAAAATTATATGTATAACTATTTTATACTTTCATATTGTGACAAACTATACTTGTTTTTTCAATGTCACCAACAATATAACAAATATATCTCTAAAAAACAATATAGCAAATATAATAATTCTTATCTTTTTGAATGACATCAACGACAACTTATCATTCTTTTTGAAAAAACCATCTCAAACTATGTATTTTCTTTATGTATAGTAAAAATATAGTAAAGATATACATGAGACCAAGAGAAAGTACTCTAATGATACAATATCACTAGGAACATGAAAACCGTGTAATCATGATATTCCACATCAAGAAGTTAATTAGGAGGCCACACTATGCGTAGGCCTTGTAATTGGGTAATGGAAATTTCAAGGCCATTTTAACACCAGCCATAATATTCTCATTCTAACATTAATCATACATAACTATTTGAAGTGTGCCTAAAAATGCAAGTCTTTTGCTCCCCTACAAAATTGAGGGCTAATAAGATGAAAGTCCCACACAAAAAAAATCAAAATTGATGACAAACTAATTTGGAAATATTAATACCTTTTAATTATCCAACCCAAAACATAAACACAAAGCTATGTATAATAGTATATAGAGTTATAGACTTCGACCCTTCTTTTAACTTGTCATTTTTTTCTTCCTTTTCTAGATTCGGGATATTAGTCTCCGTAATTAAGCACATAATATACGCAATTTACACACACAAAAAAATCACTGCATTTGAAATATGTATTGTTACTTTGCTTGTGCAAGCATCTCAACCACTTCCCTCATGGTTGGTCTCTCCACACTATGTTCATGAACACATAACATTGCCACAAAAAACACTTGTTTTGCTTCATCTAAAGGAATTTGAGGTAGCCTCTCATCAAGGATCTTCATCACCATATCTTTATTCCAATTAGTTTTCATTTTGGTCCATTGAACAATGTCTAAACCTTCTTCCTCAAAATCCCCCACTGGCCTTTTCCCTGTGATGAGTTCTAGCAGCACCACTCCAAAACTATACACATCACTTTTCTCATCAACTTTCAATGTGTATGCATATTCTGCAAACATAAATTAATTAAAATCAGTAAAATAAAAATACAAACAAAATTATAGCTTTTACAACTTAAGCTAGATGATATTTCAAACACAAGAAAAAGGTACACATGTAAAGTACTTAATAAGAAAAGAAGTGTATTGCTGCTAAAAAAAATGTATGAAAGGGATTTGGATCCGATGCATTAAATGTGTTACACATTAATTAATCTTTCTCGAAAGTGTAATGTGAACCGACCAATCTCACATCAATGATCACGATAACTTAATAATGTTCTTAATTCGTACGGAAGACTAGAACAATAGTATTATATTTTATAGATGAACAATGTAAAAAGGTTTATTAGTATCAAATTAAATGTGTTTAAGGATATCTAGTTGTTTTTTGTGCCTATAAGTTCTTCATTTTTTTATTTTTTTATATTTTTCCTGGGGTTTTGAGAAAGTGAATCTTATAGATCCTAATGCAAAACTTTGATGGAAAAAAGTACTTTTTTTTTTGTGATGAATGTCATAAGGGGTGATGGTCAAAAAAGGATGGGTGTGATTAGATCTTGCAGTTTCATCTTTCAAGGCATGCAAGCAAAAGCACAATATTCAATTAGCGTGAGAAAAAAGCAAATGGAATTTCCTTTGTGTTGTGTTAGTGGAACCTTTGCTTACTCATTTTAGGAATCCATGTACATGGTGCCTGACAATGTGGTCCCACGAAAAGATTATGAATGTAAGAAAAGTATATTTTTTAACACAAAAATATATGTAAAGTATACTTGTATTTATCCCATGGCACTTTTTGCTATGAATATTTGAATTTGACTGTTGAATTTGAAAACAAAAAGACCTGAAATTATCTTGCTTTTTGTAGCACGTTAGAATTTTTACTCATCTCAGTTGTCATAATCTCAACAGTAATGTCCTATACATGTTTGGATCGAGGGTGAGGTTAGCATAATCACGGTGAACCAAGGTGATTCATTGCGAAGAGCCATAGTGATTCTTCGCGATTTTAACAAAAACTATACTTTTGAACTTTTTTATTTTGACAAACTCATCGTTAATCCGAACATACATATTTCTGTTTTTTTCCTAAACAATGTGGACATAATGCGATCGCGATTGAAACCGCATTAACCACACTTAACTGCAACTCTTAATATCAAAGATCGTGATATGACTGCAATCGAGATAGCTTCAACAGTAATTATTGTGATTCACAATATCAGGGATCACAACGTCATGACCTAGTTTTGAAACCTTGCCAAGCATCTTTCAAACTAATTACGAAGTACACTAAACATCAAGGTTTCAAATAGAAATAGAAAGTTTCGCGATCTATCTAACCGCAACATCAAGATTTTTTATGTCTCTACACTCCAATGCAATTGTAATTAAAGTCGCATCAAAGACAAATAACTGCAATCTTATGCGATGTCAATAAAAAAAATCTTGGCATCTTTCAAACTAATGAAAATGATTTTATATATTTGAGAAATTTTGTATTAAAGTATGTACCTGGAGCAATATATCCATAAGAACCAGCAATAGAAGACATGCATTCTGAATTCCCATTATCTTGCAAGAACTTAGCAAGTCCAAAATCAGCAACATGAGCCTCAAATTCAGAGTTCAACAATATATTATTTGACTTAACATCTCTATGAATGATCAAAGGTGAACAATCATGATGCAAATAACAAAGTCCTTTAGCAGCTTCAACAGCAATTTTCAACCTAACATCCCATTTCAAAAACTCACCTCTTTTCCCATGCAAAACTTCACCAAGGCTACCATTTTCCATATAATCATAAACAAGCAAATTTGTTTCTTTGTTTGTACAAAATGCAACCAACCTGACAATATATCTGTGTCTGATTCTACCTAATGTCTTAATTTCGGCTGAAAAGCCGTTATCAGCATGAGAAGAAGAAGTTCCTTTGTTGATTCCTAACAATTTCTTCACAGCAATTTCATCTCCATTTGGCATTGTTCCTTTGTACACAACACCTGCTCCACCTCTTCCTATCACATTGCTTTCCTTTATGCAACCTATGATTTCTTCACTTCCATATTCCATCTTCTGAAATGCTGTTAATTTCCATGAACTTGAATGATTCCTCCTTGATTTTCTACTCTTCATGATAGCTAAAGTTACAAAAATCAACGAACATAACAATAACGCCAACGCGAAAAGCAACTTAAACTTTCCAGGGAAACCGTTTCTCGAACCGTTTTTTTGTTGAGATTCTAATTCATCTGTTGAAGAAACTTTGCATGGATTGAACTCAACCAACACATAACCACATAGTTGAGGATTACCTTCAAAGGAATTTGGCTTAAAAGTTGAGAATTGTCCTCCTTCTGGTATCGAACCGGAGAAGTTATTGTGAGAGAAATCTACTGAAGTTAAGCCCTTTAAGGCTCCTAGCTCTTTGGGAAGGCTTTGGCTTAAGTGATTCCAAGAAACATTAAGATGGTTTAGTATATGAATTTGAGCAAGTTGAATTGGAATAGGACCTGAAAATTGGTTTTGACTCAAATCCAAATAAGTTAGTAAGGTACATTTACCTATTTCACTTGGAATTGTACCTGAAAAGTTGTTGCTGCTTATATCTAATTTGAGAATATTTTTGAGTTTTCCTATATCTGATGGAATTTGACCTGAGAATCTGTTTCCACTAAGTTGAAGAGTTTGCAAATTTGGAAAATTTCCAATTGAGGTTGGTAAAGAACCTGATAACCTATTGTTTGATAGATTACACTGTTCTAATTTGGAGGTTTTGTTTTTATGTGTTTGTTGTGGAATCACACCACTGAGATAATTGTTCTGTAGTTCCAAAAGAGATAGATTTGGTAAGTAAAGAAAACCATGTGGAATTGAACCAGTCAAATAGTTTTGACCAATTCTAACTCTTTGGAGTGTGTAGCATTGACCAAGATCATTAGGCAAAGAACCAAACAAAAAGTTGTTAAGCAAGATCAAAATCTTTAGTCTCTTCCCAAAGCAAAGTGATTTTGGCAATATTCCAGTGAGTTTATTTGTCGACAAATCAACCTCGGTTAATCTTCCATTCTGACCTAGCTTCGAAGGAATAACGCCAGTGAAGTTATTCCTCCAAAGCTTAAGAACTTCCAATTTAGGAAGCTCGGAAATGAAATCAGGAATTTCGCCGTGAAATTTATTGATAAACAAGTTCAAAAGAGAAAGTTCTAGAAGGTTCGAGAATTCGTTTGGAATTCCACCTGTTAGGTTATTGAGTGATAAATCAAGAGCATTCAATCTACTCAAATTACCTAATTCAGGTGGAATAAAACCAGTGAGTTGATTTTTTTGCAAGAAAAGTGTATCTAGCTTGTTAAGTTGACCTAACTCATGTGGAATTGAACCTTTCAAGAAACAACTTGCTAGGTCTAAATGAACCAAATTAATCAAATTACCAAACTCTTTTGGAATTCCACCATCAAATTGATTGAAATAACCTAAATAAAGATTTTCCAAACTAGTTAAGTTTCCAAGCTCACTAGGTAAAAAACCACTCAAATCATTTCCAGCAAGAAACAAAAAATTGAGCTGTTTCATTTCTCCATAACTTGTAGGAATTTTTCCAGAAAAGTAATTCCCTCCAAAATTCAAATGCTTGAGACTTGACAACTGAGTAACACCGCGAGGAAGCGAACCATTGAAACCATTGTTGTAAATATCCAACACTTCAAGCTCTTTCAATTTGTTGAATTCCCAACTCAAGTTTCCACTAAACATATTGTTTGATATGTTAAGGCATTTCAAACTTTGCAGCTTATGAATTTCAGTTGGAAACTCACCATAGAAGCTATTTCCTTGGATTGAAACATTTACAAGGTTGTAGAGTTTTGTAATGAGAGGTGAAAATGAACCTGAAATGTTTAAATTTGAAATATCAAGTGAAACTATAGACATGTTGGTATGGTCACATTGAATTCCATACCAATTAGTACAAAGTGACATGTAGTTAGACATGTTCCAACTACTTAAAGAAGTGTTGGAAGAAGGTTCAAAATCTTGTTTCATTGAAACTAAGATTGAAGCTTGGTTTTTCAAAGAAAGTTGAAGTGAAGAAATTGAAGGAAAACTAGTGAAGGAAACAAGTAGAAGGTAGAAAAAGAGAGGAGTGGCCATTTTTTTTTTGTTGAGATAATTTGTTTAGAGAAAATAAAATAACATGTCATGAAAGATGAACTTAGTTATAGTGAATATGAATATGAATATACACTTGAAGATACAAAAGATAGAGATATGAATGAGAGGTAGCATCCAATGTTCAGTTTCTTTTTCATCTTTCTTTTCTTTTTTCTCTTTCACAAACACTACTTTGGTGTCCACTTTAGCTTTTTTAAAAAGAAAAAGCAAAAGCAAGTAAGTGTGTTTGGACATAAAATTATGTATAACCACAGACAGGTTCATCACACAATTAATATGTGTGTTGCTTTTGTGTCAATTTGTGAGACCATTTTAAGTGTTTCACCATTGGTCTTTTCCTTTTTCTTTTGTTTTTGCTTTTTTCTTCTTCTTTCTAATATGATTTATAAACTGAATTCATAGGGTCCAACGACCAACATGGAAGTTGATTCAGATTTGGAATCTTCATTCATGCAGATGAAGAGATGTATGATTAAAACATTAATGGATATTTTTAAGCATCAATCATGGGAAAAAATAAAAGTTCAATAAGAAAGAGTTTTAGGCCAGCTTAGTGCATCTCAATTATTTTTATTTCTGGCTTACTAAAGTGAGGGGGTGGGGTAGAGAATTTTTTATTTTTTTTTGAAGGAGGGGGGTGAGGAATGTCAAAAAGGCTTATATCTCATCCCAAAAACTAGTTTAAAGGAGGAGGGTACTCAAGCATATTTATACACACGACAGCTTGGGAACCTGGGCGATGTGGGACTAACAACAAACTACGAACAACTTCAAAACCAACTTCAACACCCACCCTCACGCCTAGCGTGGGCCTGGGTCAAATTCTCACATCGCAATCATTAACCCGACTCTGATACCATGTTAAATATGTTTGGATCTCATCCCAAAAGCTATCTCAAAGGAGGAGGGTACTCAAACATATTTATACACTCGACAGCCCGGGAACCTGAGCGATGTGTGACTAACAACAAACTACGAAAAACTTCAAAAGGGAAGAGATGTATATCGTACTTGTTAAAATTTGTTTTAAATCAGCAGACATAAAAAATGAAATCAGTCATCAATCTTTTGACATCATGTTATCGGTGCGAACTATCCATCAACTTTAATTGATGTTTAATCTTTTCGGATAATCTAGCTGACAATTTATAGCGGGGACTCCGCTCTCTATTAGACAACCACATTTTTTTCATCTAAATAACTTCAATATGAAACATTGTTTAAGGTTAGTCTTTACACTTGCACGTAAAGATATTAGGTTCACAAAGAAAACCTTCTTTAAAAGATGAATTTTTTAAAAACAAAATTTGTTCAAGGTTAGTCTTTACAGTTGTGCATAAAGATATTATGTTCTTTTTATGTGGATTAAGATTCAAAATCATTTTATAATATTTAAAGGGAAATTTAAACTAGTGTATTTCGGGCACTTTTAAGCATCTTAAGTGGTAAGTTATTATAAAACTTTGTGTATTCAATGATTGGAAATTGAAATATTTAAATTTTTTAAGAAATAATTTCTTAATATAAAATCTTTAAAGAGTGTTTTGAAGACACTCGACAAAGCATTCGTTAACGATACCTTTATTTAAATAACTCTTAAAGTTAAAGCAAAAGATGCACCCTCTTCTTCACTTAGGCCACTACAACCATGACCTCACAAGTATTTCACACTCTTACTATCATCTTATAACGCATATATGTGATTAGATTAAAAAAGGTCATTATTTATTGATTTCTCATTAACGGCATTATTGAGTCCTTTTATTTAACATAAAACAGGCTTAATCCCAAGAGAAGAAACTACTAGGAAACAACGTGAATAAGTTGCTATATGACGATCAAGACATGTGAAATGATGAAATTGTCATCTTGATAAAGTTTCATTAAAGCTAAACGATTGCTCTTGGAAAATTCATTATTGAGACAAAACATGAATGCATTAGGATATGTATATATTATCATAAGAATTATATAGATCAAAATCAAACACACTATCACATGCACGAGGTCATGTATAGCACATTCAAAATCTCATAAAGGTTCATAAAATTGCCCATTTTGATACATAAATTCCTTTGCAATAATCTCGTCTTTAATTAACCCTTCATTCGCAATACAACTAACTCTCTTTGCAATGATCAAAAACACTTCTTAGATTTTTTAGGAAGCTAAATTAACCCACACAAATTGATATCAGATAATCGAATTTGAGATCACACTTTAAGATCATAAGTCAACACCACCAAACCAATCTAAATGGGTTACCTTTCTTAAATTACAATGCAAATTTCATATACAAATTTGTATAGATTTTATTTTTTCTTTCGAAATAAACTAATGACCAAACTCACATAATACCAAATGCTAAGATCCAAGTGGAGAGTTGTCGTATCCAACCCTTTTATCATCTACTTACATAATTTATTCAAGCAGTGTGTGATGGTAATTAAGAACTCACAAAAATATTATACGAGAAAAAGAATACCAACTCACAAATATTTGCACGTGAATATTTTTCCCTTCTCATATAAGAATGACACAATCTCTAAGAAAGTGCATCACTCGAAGAGCATTAATTCATACCAAGCTTGTATCAAATAAAATTCAAATAATAGCAATATTTCTAACATGTTTGTACTTCAATACTCAACGCAATAGGTTGTATCGTTCTTTTGGTGTTAGAACCGGTGTCGGGGTCTGCTGCAATAACTTGATCAATAAGAAGATGAAGATGAACATGATGAAGGTGCACATTAATTCTAAAGCATGTGTAAGACTCATCAACCTTTAAGTTCGATTCACATCAAATGGTAGTTTACTGAATAAAGTTCTGTCAATTTTCCTCGTGCACTAGAGAAAAGAAAGAATGATTTATTATTATTTTCAACAGAATTCTGACATACAAGTATTATAGAAAAACTTATGTCCTTTGGTGTTATAGAGAAAGCATGTCTTTTGGTGAAGAAAACAACTCCTTGAAAGAGTTTCTTCATGAATGATTATATTGCTTCAATTGTCAACTATTACACATTAATTTAAAAGTTTAAAAATAAATGTAAATCTATATGTGAAAAATAAAAAGTTTAGGTTGATACAGTTGGCCCCATTGGACCCTCCATTCCTTGTACATGAATACGGTACGAAATGAGCACGCTCTGCATTACGCATGACTGCATGTTTTTCACCCTATCACTATCCCTATCAATTTTTTTTCACCCAAACGTGAAAAAAATAAAACACAAACCATTGATTATTTTTTAAAATCATGTCGGGAACCATCATTTCAATCTATTCCATTTATCCCATTAGTGTTGCATGGACATAGGTATTTTTCAATATAATCGATAAACTTTTTTTTACAATTATTTATTAAATTAATATAATCAATTTAATACATATTTATTTTCAATTGAAGATAAAGTCAATCAATTTAATATTTGTCTAGAAAATATTGATTTTAGGTGATAATTTATTCACTTTAATTTTAAAAATAGGAAGGAGGAAAGAAAAATGGAAGGACTAAATGTACTTTTTTTTACGGTAGAAAAGAAATTATAATCTTTCAACTTAAATGTGAGATTTCTTGTCGTCAAAAACATATATGTGAAATTTGTTTTTTTCTTCATAACACAAAATCTCTCTAATTTACGAGAATTCAAAAAGAAAATATACTAGAGTAGGATTTACGGAGTTTTGGAAGACTTAATTAATTATTCCAATTTTGGTTTATTTTTATAATATTCTAAAAGTTAAAAATAAATTAATTTAATCATAAACATTCTCTCTTTTTTTTCTTTCAGGTTGGAGGTATCGGGGTTCGAACCTTGATCATGACGTCCGACCTAACCATTTCAACATTTTTGCCAATTGAGTTAGGACTTATGAGACCATCATAAACATTCTCTGTGACAACATTCTCAAATAAAGTGAAAGTTTATCTATGTTTCCCCTTCTCTCCCACCTCCCCAAAACCTCCTCCCATTTCCCCTTCAAACTCTCAATGGAACCCTTATATATAGTTATAGGGTTTTGCTAGAAGACATCTTTTATGAAAGTGTCTTTTAGCAAGTTATTCTATGAGCATTTGCTAAAAGACACCAACTAATTTTTATGAAGATGTTTTTTAGGAAAGTTATAACTAAAAAGTGTAAATCACACCTTGAGATGTGAGTTGCTAAAAGACACCTTAATGGGTGACTTCTAGCAAAAACCCATAGTTATATATACAAACTTTAGCAATATACCATAAGTATTGCCAATAATTCAAATGGGTCAATGCCACTATCAGCCATGGCAGATTGGCAGTGACTTGAGCTTGGCATGATCTATATGCTTCAAGACAAAGCATAATAGTTGGGGAATTGATTGCTGAACATGTTGGTCCCATCTTTTGATGATCAATACTCTGCATTGTTTTGGGTGATGGGTTTTTTGGGCCCATTTTTGGCATCGCGCCACTGAAAATACAAGTACTTTGAGGGTACACTTTCTGTTTCTTTTGAAAATTCAAGAAAAGATATTTATCACTTGTTTATTCCAATATGGGCAAAACTAATCATTTTCATGTATAAAAATAAATTTCAAGGAATGCTATTTTTTTTTTTAAAAAAAGAAAAACTATTTCTGCACCCTTGTCTTTTATATTTCCTTCAAAGTTTTATTATCTTCTTATATGCAAGGTACGAGATTCAAACCCTGACCACAAAAAAAGAAGTTTTATTATCTTTTGCGGTTTGGAGTTTGTATCGGTTGGTTTATTGAAGTTTACTCAAGCCTTCACATTTTAATATATTCCCTTTTTAGCCTTTTCAAAAAATAATAAGATTGACGACATTTGAATATATAACATTAAATTGACAATTGCAATAACAAATCAGAGTGGCGCAGCGGAAGCGTGGTGGGCCCATAACCCACAGGTCCCTGGATCGAAACCAGGCTCTGATAGATTTGGTTTTATATATTTGTTTTAATATGTTATCTTACTTTCGTGACTATTTCATATTATTGTTCTTTCTCTCTCCCTTATCTGCCTCACTCTCTCTCTCAACTACAAACAAAGAAATGCTTCAATATAAACACCCATTGTTCATTGATAATTAATCAATCTATTATACTTTAATTGATTTATTTATGGAAAAAATGAAATGAGTTTTGAGAGTCAACAAACACCAAATCAAGGAATTTAAGTATCGAACAATTTGTTTATTTTAGTCCCTCAAAAAAAAAAAGTATCGAACAATTTGTCTCTTCACCCTTTTTCCCCTTCACTAGAAAGAAAAAAAATCTAATAAATTCCCAGCATCAAATTGATATCTTGTAATATTCCATGAAGGTACAGATGGTAAACATGAATGCAAAACTGCAAATTAATAATTAAAATATCAATGGAAGTTTTAGGGAATTTTTAAGAAATGAAAGAAAAAATGGAGGAATGAAAGAAACAAATCAGGACATGTAGATTTGGTTTAACTTCTACCCATCCTAAGGGTTCGAATGCGTCAAAGGTGGGAATGTGGAAGCAAGATATTGTGACTTCCATCCATTTAAGACAAGATATGCACATATGGCAAAGTACATGTGCCAAATAATGACACGCTTAACCTCAAATTCTAGTGGCAGTTAACTGTCGTTAAGGTTAAACTTGTAATTTTAAAGTGTTTCTTAACTTTGTTTGAAGTGGGAAAAACAACTAATTGCCTGACACAAACACCCTAACAAGACATTGTCACGTCAATTAATTTATTAAAAGAAAATAATAATAATTGATTCTATGTATCATAATCATAATAGTAGGACACATAAAATCTCAAGTACTACAACTATGCGTTACATTATGTTACGAGGTATTCTTCCATGGTCACAAGACCAAATCAATTATGTTTGGACACATACACATAAAAAGATTCTCCTCAAAATATTCAATCATCTTTTTTTATCAATTTCCTCTTTGTCATTAAAAAAATATTTTTTTATGTGTGTGTGACCAAACACTTTTTCTTTGATCCCGTGACTATATTAGAATTTCTCTTATGTTAGAGCTGAACGTGTCATCCCTTTTATCCCTTTACAGTTTCTGTTAATTGCACGATAAATATAGAGACAATTAAAGTGACATTATTAAATTATTTGATCTCTTTCTTATTTGTCTTGAAAATGTTAGCACATGAAGCATATTTGGATCTTTACTACGTTGTTTACAGTGATTTCTCAACAGAACTCCTCAGTAAGGATATTACATGAGCTGGCTCAGGGGCTCCAAACACTGAACTTCCAGCAACAATGCAATTCGCTCCCGCTGATGCAGCCACATCTATGGTTGAAGGCCCTAAACCCCCATCAACCTGCAATCAAAATTGGGCATGTTTTGCTCACTGCAAAATATTATTATTAACAATAATCTCCGTGACCATGCTGACACAAGCAGTTCATAATCTCCACGAATACAATAATTCGTCCTAGTGACGGACCCAGAAATACCGTATAGTGAGGGCCATGTGTATATATTTTGAACAATAAATATATTATATACACCTTATAGTCACTATTATAGGTCAAAATCAACATTTTAAATTTATTCAATACATGATATATGTGGTCTATAACTCTATATTATAAACTATATACATTATGTATTCAATGAATATAAAGAATGTATTTTTACTTATAATAGTGATCGGATGGTGTATGACATATTTTTGTTAGTTTTTTTTTTTTTTTGCAAATATTAATATATATTTAGAATGTTTTGATGGAATCATCATATATATTTTATTACACTTACAATATGACTATGCTAGTTCTTTCAAAAATAACAATATAACTATGCTAGCTAGTATTGAGAAACTACAAAATGTAGTGAGGGCACTACTACAAAATATCCCCTTTAATAGCACTCATTTTAACTCTTAATAGCGCTTTTAAAGCGCTAAGAAAGCCCCTGCTATAATAGGTCAGGAGCCTATAATAGCGCTTTCCAAACGCTATTAAATAGCAATACGTCAATAGCGCTTTCAGAAAAGCGCTAATATAGCCTTATTCTAGTGCTATTAAAGTAGCTTTTCTAACAGCTGTTTCTTAGCACTTTCTAAGAAACGCTATCGTAGCCTTTCTACTCAAATAGGGGTTTCTTAGCGTTTTACTGAAAGCGCTAATAAAAGTTGCGTATTTTTATTTTTTTTAAATCTGTAACCAAAAATGCTTTAATTAAACGCTATAATAAGATACTGAAATATGAATATAGCAAATTACATTCATGATAATCTCATTACAAATTGATCATAAACTTAATTATGAATGTCATAATACTAGTCAATCCACAATTGCCAATAAAAAAAAAAGCTCCTAAAAATAGCCACAATTACCAACAAAAAAACACCTAAATTTAAGAGGACTCGTGACAAGGTATATAGTTCAGCACAACCAATTACGGTTTAAGTCTATAAGCAATATAGTCTCCTGTGTCATATAATATGATACGAAAAATTAGTTAACATAGAATTTCCAGCACAACCAATAACGATTTAAAATAACTCAATTAAAAAACGCAAATGAAAATTGTTGAAAAAGAAAATGAAACTCACTAAGATACTCGACCATAAAGGATGCCCAATCCTCCTCGACCTCAACTAGCTTATCTTTAGAATAGGTTTTACATTTGTAATCTCCAAAGTACTTCAAATATAAAAGTAGCAAAAAATTGAGTTAGAAAACGAATGCCTAGCTATATATATATATATATGATTACAAATTAACAGTATATTAAAAATCACATACATACATTTTCGGGGATCATGTCTTGATTTGCCAATATTATCTCTTTCATAAATCGCATGACAAAATAGCCACAGTCAATTCCATTAGTTTGCATAGGACACTGGGAAAAAAATTACATTATTAAAATTTAATCCACATGATGAATTAAAAATACCATTGATTACGTTGTCAAAAAAAAATACCATTGATTAGAAAATACCTTTATTTTCATCCATGGGATTA
>Ga0315914_1000422_pt1 | contig 51824 bp, 28 predicted proteins | sample MpolenodulesMG_FD_203920 | JGI IMG/M metagenome (GOLD analysis project Ga0315914, IMG submission 203920) | Medicago polymorpha root nodule microbial communities from Los Angeles, California, United States - elongated nodules | ecosystem: Host-associated > Plants > Roots > Nodule | place: USA...
AGGAAGTAATTGAAGAGTTAATGCAACGGGTTCCATTATTGAAAAAGATTGTTGATCACTACAGCGGACCAGATAGGGTAACTGCAAAGAAGCAACAAGAAGAATTAGAGAGAGTTGCTAAAACTCTTCCTACAAGTGCACCACCTTCTGTGAAGGAGTTCACTAACCGTGTTGTTATCTCTCTTCAGGTTTGTAACTGTAAATATTGTTTTGTGAAACTCAAATATAAAAATAAAATGCTTTTACTTAAGTCATTGTTTCTCATTATGAGTGTGTCTGCTGGTGTTCTATTGCTTGCTCATGCCGTTCATTGTTAAAATAAAACCCCCTTTGGCATAGTTCTGTTATACTTTGGTATTAGTATAGAATCTATTTATTGGATGGGCGTAGAAGGTGCTCTACAAATTTTGCAAAAGCAATTTTATGTTCACATTCACAAGAGTCAAGAATTGTATATTCAATTCAAATCCAGATTAAAATTTGTCGTTCTTTCTAGGAATTTAGGTAGTCGATGAAAGAAAGTAAAAAAAGGCAGATATGGATGAAATACTTATTACAATTTTAGATTCTTGAAATTAACACAAGGCGTCTGTCGTACCTATGTTGAGGAGTTATTGCAAGGCAGTGATACGAAAATAATTTTTCAGGCTAAAAACTAATTAATACTTGCTTAATTCTGTTATAAAAAAATATTGTTTATAAATGAAAGAATATCAGTTGTTGGAGTTTACATATGTTAAGGTACCTGCTTTTGATAGAATATGATATTTATCTTTGTTGTTAGTGGACTGAGAGGCATTACAAGATAGAATAGGTTGAGTTATTGTGGCCTGCTGGTCTGGTAAATGTGACTGCTGTGAGTGATACTTAAGGTCGGGATTATCATAAGTCGTAGTAGTTGTGAAATTAATCTCACTTTTATGTCCTCTATCTTGAATCGTTTCATTGCATTGGAAGTCTACAAGCATTCAAATTCAGATTGGCTTTGTAAGACTTTGAATCGTATGTGAGGGACTTTTTCTTTGTGGCTGTCGGTGTATGTTATGCTGCACTGTGTGGTTTGTTCATGTAATTTTTTTTTCTGTGCTGCTACTTTAATTTCAATTCTGCCTTTGGTGTTTCTGTTTAGCTGTTTTGTGCGATAGACTTTGTTCGTTCAATTTTACTATTTGCCTAATCGTTGTTGCATGCTTGAATCCATGACCCTCTTCTTTAGGGACCATCTGTTTTATTTTGATTCACATCATCTTAAAATTACCTATATCTTTTCTTTTTATTACTCTTTCTAAAACTTCTTTGTTTGACCTTTTTATGGATTTGCATTTGCGAGAATTTAAGCCCCTGGTTTGGGTTTTTTTGCTGACTATTTTCCATGGATCATGTGATTAACGGAGCTTAAACTTGAAAGGAGAATGGCAAGGTCCTGATACATTACTTTCCTTCTCTTCCTTGACTTTAGACGTTCGTGAATGTGATTGTTACTTGATTATATTGCTATAAATCTTAGGCAATTAAAATTGAAATTATGTAGGTCTATATAGAATCATCCCCAAAGTTAGTCTAACACAAGTGTTGTTGTCTTTTTATATTGTAATAATTTATAGGCTGGTACAATGTTTGTAGCCATAATAAGGTTCAATTTTGTGTATGTTTTGTTGTTTTTTGGGCTGGCTATGTTTTCTGTTTATATATTTTCTGAAATACTTGAGTTTACTAGCAATGCTCAATGATTTCTTTCTGCTACTATCTAAGGACCAGAAATAACTTTTAATCATACATCCAATTATATCCAATTGTACTGAACAATAGCAAACCATGACACAAGGTCTGCAACATTATTTTGTCCATATGAAGTTGAGTTTTTATGTATCCAATTGTACTGAACAATGGTGTTTTCTTCATAAAGGTAAATAATACATCATAGGATTTGCATCAGTATCTTAATCAAATGTGTATGAGCTCAATATTTTGTTAGTCACCTATAGTTGGAAAATTTTGCATTTTATGCATTTTATTTTAAGCCATAGAATATCTCCATAGTTGGAATATTTCCAGCTACAATATGATTTGTGTTTGGAACAATGGGGTTAGCAATAGCATATTACATGAAGAATTTTGCAATTAGGCATTCGGATCTTTAAGCCATTGATGATACTACTACTCCAAAAAAATATTATGTATTTTAAATCACCATAGATGTTTTAGAACTGCATCTAACATCACTCTATGTTCTCCTTGTTTCATATTTCAACCACAAGTAACACTCTATCTTATATGAGTGTTCAAGGGACCCAAATAATTGTTTGGTGCGGTAGCGAATTTGTTTTGTTTCTATTTGGCTGCTGAGATTTTGATGTATGTAGGGACTGCTGTGCGCTTTTGCTGCTGAGTTTTCTGCATCTGTTTAATGGGTTAACAGAGTTTTAGTTCAATATTGGAAGTACTTGGTGGTGTTGCAGGGTTGGACTATTTGGAATTTGTCCAATTTTTTCCAGCAACCGGCTTAGCTTTGGTTCTGGGTGTGAAGATCGACAAGTGTCGAGCTTTTGAGCCTATCTTTGTTACTTAGTTTGCGGATCTGCTGCAGGAGGGTGTTCTTGAGAATCATTTTTGCTGTATTTTTCTTTCTACTTGATTTATTCTTAGATTTTTGTGTTTAGATTTGTGGTGTTTTCTTTTTGGGCTTTTGCTTTTGGTGTTACTTTAATTTCGTTTATTTATATATATAGCAGTATAGATTTTGGCTAAATTTATGTATAATGCTACTCTTTATATAAAGCAGCATGAAGAACAAGCACAATAACCTCCAAGCATATTATAAGACCAACATAATTTCCAGACCTTCCAAAGTTGTTCATAAGTCAACTTTCTTACTAGATATCTGTAGCTTTGATTAGTTTCTGTAAATCAGAAAAAATAAGGATAAAGTGCCTCAACAGTAATAGGAAAGTGAACTTATGTGTAACAGTCTAGCTTGCTATGAATTGCAGATCCAATGTCTAATTTTGTGAGACAAACTCTCAAATTATGTTGTAAACAAGTACAATGCCATTTTGATTCTTATTTCCAAACCACTGCCTCTAAGCAGCAACAGTATAACCTCCAAGCATTTTGATTTAACTATTGAGAATCTCACATATTGAGAAGTTACACATTGTATTTGGATTACCATGCTTGGGTTGTGCTTGCGAATGAAACTTCAATAAGCTATTTTAACTTATAAAACAAGTTGGCATATACCTTCTACAACCACTATTTTTGCATGGTCAACTTTATGAAGTAGTATCAAGAGTTACATCGAGAAATAGTTTGAAAATTTTGATGTTAGATGAAGACAATGTTTGCGTTGATAATACTTCTAATGTAGTATTTAAAGAAATTTTCCGAAATGTGTAGACACACTAAGGGCCCGTTTGGATTAACTTATTTTTCATAAGCTCAAACCAAACAAGGCCCCGTTTGGTTTGAGCTTATGAAAAATAGCTTATGTAAACAAATAAATTTTTATTTTAATTTATAAACTCCCACTAATGAAAACCGTATCTTCATAAACTGTTTTTTCATAAACTACCTTAAAAACTTATAAATAATACATAAAAATGTATTGTTGTGTTTAAAGTTATGGAGTTTTGTCTAGTAGATAGAATGGCATAATCACAATTTTGATAAAAAAAATTACACCTCACAATGCCATCGTAATTTTGTCAAATGAAATACAGCTAAGCTAGACGTGGTGTTGACTGAGACGTAAAGGCACGCTTTGAATACGCGCGTGAAAGAGAGATCTGATGAGCATAGTTCATCATCGTGTTTTTCACAGTTCATTCTTCTTCCGTCACACTGACACACAAACACACGCACACATTGAATCGTCTCATCACAACAATATCCAACACGACGCCGTTTTACCGAACCTTGCATTGCATGCTTCCAACTCCATTATCATTCATCAACATCTCCCAAAAAACCCTAAACCTCTCATTTCATCATCTCGCCATGAAGGACCGCCCTTCGCTGTCCTCCCATGGCGCCATCTACGTTCCTCCTCACCACCGTCTCCGTTCCGTCGTTACCTCCGCCGCTGCTAACTCCCCCTCTCCCATTTCCGTCAAACTCAGCCAAAATCAACCACCGCCACCTACTACTCTCCAAACCCCCTTATCCAACAACAATGCAAATTCTCGCTTCGTTTCTGCTTACGACGACGTCATTTCCGAGGATTGCTCCAATCATCAACTTCACGTTCCTTCCCTACCGGTAACTTCATTTAAATTTCTCCTTCTTATGTTCATTTATCTTTCTTCATTACCTGAAGCAAGCACAGACACCGACACAGTCAAAAACCGTAATAATTTGAAGAAATGACATAATTTTTTAATATAATTGAATGTAATGACATGTATCTTGTGTCGGTGTTAGACATTGACACGTCACGTGTTAGACACCAGACACATTCTACCAGAGGTGTCAGTCGTCTAAGTAATTCAAAGTGATAATGTTCTTGATTGGATGTTAAATCGGTACTACGGAGTTCTCTCAGTAATTCAAAGTGTTAGTTCTACTGACAACAAAGACGACAATATCGACACATGTAAATATTTGAAAAAATGGCATATTTTTAATATAATTGAATTATAACACGTGCCTCGTGTCGGTGTTGACACTGACACGTGTCAGGATACCTTCTATCAGAAATGTCGGTCCGTAATTCAAAGTGTAAATGTGGGTTTTTGTACAGTGGTATTTGAGTTGAATGTTAATTTTTCTGTAATGTTTTTGCTTGGTTTTAAAATTGTTTTGTAGAGTGGTTACCTCAATGATAACATGAATGAATGGAAGAGGAAATTAACGATGCTGTTGAATGATAAGAGTAAGCAAGAGGTGATTTCGAGGGAGAAAAAAGATAGGCGTGATTTTGACGACATTGCAGTTTTGGCAACTAGAATGGGACTGTATAGGTGTGTTTTGTATTATCTGATCTGAATACTTAATGCCTTTGAATCAAAAGTATTGTTTGGTTTGGTATTTTTTGTTTAATTTGATTCTACTTGTTTATGGCAGCCATAAGTATTCGAAAGTTGTTGTCTTTAGTAAGGCGCCACTTCCGAATTACAGATATGATTTGGACGAAAGACGGCCTCAGAGAGAGGTATATATCTTGCTTTGTCATTTGCCATTTGCCATCTACTATCCCATTTTCTATGATTTTATATATATTATACAAAACCTCAGGGTTCATTACATATTTTACCTTTTTACTCCCCCCTTTCTACTATTCTTCTGTTTGAATGTATGTTAAGCATAGTGAATTTTAGATCAAATTTCACAAGACACCTTAGTAAAGCTTTCAGTCATTGATAGGTGAGCATGCCTCTCACCGTATTCAAGCGGGTTGGTGCATATTTTGAGGAATACCTTAGCCAAAAGTCCAGGGTAAAGAAAAGCTTTTCAGATTCGTCTTTTGCAAGATCAAGCAGTGATGGCAGTCTTGGTACAGATGAAGGGTTTTTTGTGCAACCTGAGCCACTAGCATCCAGTAAGTCTGTTGTGGAGAAAATTGCCCGGCAGATAAGCTTACAAATGCGTGATCAACAACAAGCCTGGCAGGTTATTTTGACTTATTAATATAAAATAATGTCATGTCTTCCCTGTTCTGCATTGTGATATCTTTCGTTTGCACTTTAAATTTTTCCATTGTATGTTCTTCCACAATTCAAATTCATAAGATGTTGATGATATTTACTTTGTTACTACTTTGTATTTTATATTCCATGTAAGATGTTACCCAAGGTGTTGCAACGTTTTATTGGGGAAAAAGAAAAGAGAAGGTCTTTTTGTGTATAATCATTTATTTTCTTTGAACTTCAATTCTGAGAGCTGTGGTATGGAAGATGGCTATTGCATTCATGCCTAACTTATATGGTAATAGGTTAAAAGAAAAAGTGTTGATGGTTCTTCATGGTCATTAGTGATTGTTGTTAAGATCACAAATTAGATAGTAGGATCAGGCGATTTTATGACCTTACAACCATTAGTCATGCCTAAAGGTTTTGTTTTTCTTGGTCAGGTTTGCGGCTTGTTACAATACCCCCTCACGATCCTAGGTAGGATCTCGATCTTAACAAGTGCTTACAGATACTAGTTTTAACATATGATTCCATTAATCTGGTTGAATTATCTTTACTAGAATGTGTATCTTTTCCTAATCTCCAACAGCCCTTAGTTGCCTTTCTGGCCATGTTTTATAAACCCTGTATTGCGAGCCTATTTGTTTTTACCCTTTTCAGCAAAAAAGGCCAGTGTTATCAATAGTTCAATACCAATAGCGGGATGATTGCCTTTTAGATTTTTTTTTTTATACAAATTAAATCAGTAACGTCATATGCATACAATTGCTCGAAAATTAAGATATTGCTCAAAACTCATGATTTTCCAACCTGCTGAACCAAAAACAAAGAAAAAGAGAAGAAAAGAAAAGAGAAAGAGGGGACAAAAAACTGATTTTTCAACCTGCTGTATATTTGAACCGAAAAGAGGATAACACTGGGTCACAGCTTGAATTCAGTAACAAAAAGGTCTAAAATGGAACTTAACTCAGAAGCACAGCATGATTTCAGCAATTCAGAAGCTAGAACACAAAAAGAGAAGAAAAGGTCAAGAAGGGGACTAGAGATCTGGGTTCCCAAATTTTTGGACAGTGATCACAACGAAAAACAGAGCATCAGAAGCATCTTGCGCAAGAGAAGGAGAAAATAGGGCAACAATGACTGGGTTTGCTGGAAACCATCATGTTCTGGCCAAAAAGATGATGGAGAATGCTGAAGAGGATTGGTTACGCAGAGTCTAGAACACGTCACCCAAGAGATCGTTGCATCCCAGTTTCCATTGTAAACTTTTAAATTGCACCTAAAATGCCTAAGTCTCTATAGTTATTGGCTTTCTGGCGCTTTTGACAGACACACTAGAAAATTGTGTGCAATTGGATGCAACGGAACGTGGACCTCTATTGCAACCGCGACTGAAAGATGCTCTGCAGCTGTGTTTATATACAGCGTCTAGGATGTTTGATTAACTTTTGAAAGAAAAGAAAAATAGAAAGAGATTATAATTATTGTGAGAATATTTGGGTGTTAGAATATAGCACCTAGGGTCAAGGATGTTTGATTAACTTTAGTAAGCTTTAGAGTTTAGCTTGAGATAGACTGTTAGAACATATGGAAAATATATTATAACATTTGGGTCATGTCTTGTATTAATCTAAAGCATCTTAAATTATCTCAGGATTAGTTTTGTTATTTGATGCATTTGATGAATAGTTTCCTTATATAATTAGAATTGGAGTTTAATATCTGTTATGATTATTTTCCTTGTTTAATTAAGGACTAGTAGTCTAGTATTATTATAAATAAGAGTTTGTGCTCAACCTTTTTATATAAAACAAAATCACAGTTCAAAGTCTTTGTTCTTTCTCTTCTTCCATGTATAGATTAACACTTCAGCAAGCTCTTTGTTCTTTCTCTTCTTCCATGTATAGGTCCCTATAAATTAACACTTCAGAAACCATTTAGATAACAAAATAGCTTGAATGTTCTTGATATCTTTCCTTTTTATTTCAGGAATCACCTGAAGGAAGAAAAATGCTAGAATTTCGTAGCAATCTCCCTGCTTATAAAGAGAAAGAAGCAATATTATCAGTCATATCAAAGAATCAGGTTTGTTGATAGTTGTATAATGTGTTTCATTAGGGCTATTTATTTTATAGATTAAGCCTCTTTGATTTATTAACAGCATCATAGGTTGAGTTGTGTATCACCAAAATGACTTCTATAACATGTTCATGTAAGTCTTGTGATAGCAATGTTGAAATGTCGATTCATGTTGGCCAATTTGACTGGCTTACATGCTGAAGAACAGTTGTGAGGTGGTTCGGTGGATAAATTCAATGTTTTATGTAAACTGAAAATTGTATTGCGAAATCCGCCCATGCTGAAAAAAATAAATTGGAGTTTTGGTGGTTGAAATTTTTAAACCAAAGATACCAGGTAATATTATAGAGGCTATTCTTTTATTAGAGAATGAATGGTTTAAATATGTTGGTGGTATTGTTGAATTGCTGTGGCGGCTACTGCAGTGGTCATTAAAGAGGGGGTTGTTTTTGGGGACAGAGGTTGGCTATTGGGAGATTTGTATCATGGACCCGTGATCATAAATATCGGGAGTATGATATGGATTTATTATTTTGTCCAGAAGATAAAAAATTTCTATCAGATCAATTGCTCTATTGCACTGCTCTAGTTATTCTTTATCAGACACATAAGTGATAATGAGAGTCATGTAATGTGGCATTGTGTCATCCCGTGTGAAGTGGCAGCTGTCAAAGTGGTTTAAATGTGACCCAAATAGGAAATTGAGGTTGAGTTTAATTTTCAACATTCTTTTACACTTGATCAAATTTGATTTATGGAAACGAAAATTGCAAAGAATCACATCCATAAGAGTATCGTTAACTGTCATCAATCACAATAGTTTATGATAAAGTTAGAATAAAAAATGAAATGATCAAACCTTGATGAAACACAGTGGAGCTTTCCGCACCTGTACTAGAATAAGATATAAAGACTGCGTTTGTTTTGGCTTAAAAAATGATTTTATTTCAAAAAAGAGATTTTTGAGAAAAGCTGAAGTTAATTTCCGTTTGTTTACTAGGAATAGCTTTTCATATTGAGGTTAAAAATGATTTCTTTAACAAAATGGATGTTTTAAAAATCAGAAACAAACTATTAAAACAATAAAAGTGATTTTTTGTCAAAAAAATCCAAAACAAACGGGCCCATAGTTAGATTTTAAAAAAAATTAATTGATCAAACCTTGATAAAACACAGAAAGGCTCTCCACACAGGCTCTGGAATCTGACAAAGCCAACCTCCTGCCAGCAGCTAGAGCTCCTGCTCAAGACATTGTCTGCTTTGGATGATGTTGTTTAGTAGGACGTGGGATGATCCGTGGTTTGTGTGGGCTTTATTTGTGGCTGGGTTATCAGTTTCACCATTGTTGTTGACGCAGGGGCTGATGGTTTCATGCATCTTAAACTCGATTTCTTCTTACTCTTTTTTTGAGCCACCTTTCTACGATTCATTATTACAGTTTGTGGGTTTTTGGGTAAGGAATTAGATTTGATTTATTGGAATAGAAAGGTAGAAATGTTGGTTATTTTTATTTTATTTATTCCAACAGAGGTAGAGAGGAAGACGATGACATGACTTTACACTTAAGTAATCTTTTGCCATATTTTAATCCATGCAAGATAAATTTGGACACATGGAAACTCTGACGTGACATTCTCCTCCCAATGTAGCTCACAAGGAAATATGTCAGGGACTAAAATTCCCCACTCTAAAATTTTTAGGGATCGAAATATGGTAATAAATACTTTGGGACTAAAACAAAAGTCACTATATTTAAAGTGACTAAAAGCATATTTAGTCTCTTAGAATGATACAGTTCTTTTCTTGGCAGTGCACATGGGGTCCTTAAGACCCTTGGAATTATACAAAATATTTTCAGCTTTTATTTGCCCACTGATAGTGTGACCAGAAATTCTTTTGCTGAACTACCAACGGTTAATTGGGATAATAAATGCTTCTATTAATAAGAAAATTAATAAAATTGTACTATGCATCTTGTTTAAATACATGCTATCCTATACTTTGATTCATATGTGTTGGCTGGTTGCCGCCAAATATATTTTTAAAATAGTTCATAGTCTTAATTTCAATTTTCAGTTGTTAATTACTACGACATATTTTGCAGGTAGTCATCATTTCAGGTGAAACAGGTTGTGGCAAGACAACACAAATTCCACAATTTATTTTGGAGTCTGAGATAGAATCAGTTCAAGGAGCTGCTTGTAATATTATATGCACGCAGCCAAGACGAATTTCAGCCATTTCTGTTTCGGAAAGGGTTGCTTTTGAGAGAGGGGAGAAATTGGGCGAATCTGTGAGTTTGTCTGCCAATGAAAATTATTTAAATATAATATCCCCACTAATTACTGTGATATGAGAACTTTAGTATTTCTCTAATGTTGGCTCACACACACACTCTTTTTCGTTGAAAGATTGGATATAAAGTTCGACTGGAGGGAATGAAAGGGAGGGATACCCATCTTCTCTTTTGCACTACGGGCATCTTATTAAGAAGATTACTGGCTGATAGAAACCTCAAAGGCGTAACTCATGTTATTGTGGATGAAATTCATGAACGTGGGATGAATGAAGGTTGAACTCTGAATTTAATCGAGTGTTTGATTTTCAGAAGATTTCTCCTGAATATTAATGTTCTTGCCTTTTTTAATAACAGATTTTCTGCTTATTGTCCTTAAAGAACTCCTTCCCCATCGGCCCGAACTCAAACTGATTTTGATGAGTGCTACCCTAGATGCAGAGCTCTTCTCTTCGTACTTTAATGGGGCTCCAATAGTGAACATACTGGTGCGTTTCAGAAACTAAATGATATTTCCTTGTTTATGTTGTAATCTGGGCCGTTTTGTCTTTGGGAATATCTTATGGTCAATGGACCATGAATGTTGGAGCAGAAGTGAAAATCCAAAGTGAATTGGTTAGTCTAATAGTTTCTATAGTGAACTGGTCCATAGCAGGTTTTGTTCGGTTAAACACACCGTTGATCTAAAAACTGCTTTTAGAACTGTTGAACTGACTGTATGATTGGTGAACTGTATAAATGGCCTACTAGTCCATGATGAACTGATTCAATGTTTTAAGTTGAAATATGAGTGAGTAGTTATTTTAGTCCCTTAAGTTGTACAGGTTAAGCAATTTGGTCCCAAAATTAACAAAATTCCAAAGTGACCCCTGAAACTGAAAATCCTTTCATATTAGTCCTTTTGAGCCATTCAAGTTCGTCTTGAAATTGTCCTTAAAAGGGTTCAATGTGATTGAGGATTTTCAATTTCAGGAATCATTGATAATGTATGTCATTACACTACTTTTTATGGATAGTGCACCGATCGTATCAAGTAACAGTAGAGGGTAAGTTATCATTTCCACGAGTATTGTGTTTCAACTATCAACCATTACAAAGTTATTGCTAATTGGATGTGGCAACAAGATATTTTAGAGCTTTGAATTGATTAAACAAAATAACAATGCAGATACGATAATTTTTGGTGTTTGGTTCTAAAATATTGTTTGAAAGATGAAATAAAATTAGATGATTTGGAAGAATTTAGTAAATGGGTTTGTTTAGAGTTCCACATCTGATGTGATAAGCCATAAGGCCTGAAAAGGTGTTTATAAGTGGAAGACATTCATCACCTCACGAGCCGGTTTTTTGAGGTTGACTTAGGTCTATCCAAATCCTCCTAAGAGGGTTCAAACTAGGTAAAATGTCATCCTAGATGGGAATGAAATTGTTTTAAGAATTCATGTTTAAGAATTCAGTTTTAAATTTTTTTGATTACCTTTCTTGGGATAGATATTTTAAATGGGTCATGTTAACTTGTGCCCTTAGGGCACATGTTAAGCATTAAATTCTTGCCACTAATGGTAAGTATTAATTGAAAAAAATTAATATTAAATTTTTAAGTAATAAATTAACACAATTTCCGATACAAAATTTCTATTAGTGGAATCCTTAACATGTGCCCTAAGGGCACAAGTTAACATTTCCCATTTTAAATATTTGCTGAATGAATGGCTAATACTTTGGTGCCAAGAAATATAAGTTTATTAATTGATTTGGCTGGTATGCTTATTAATATAGGGCTTTACACACCCTGTTAGAACTCTTTTTTTGGAGAACATTCTTGAAATCATGGGCTATCGATTGACTCCTTCTAATCAAATTGATGATTATGGTCAAGAAAGGGCTTGGAAAATGAACAAACAGGCCCCAAGAAAGAGGAAAAGCCAAATTGCTTCTGCTGTAGAGGTGTGTAAAAAATTATGAACTGCAGTTGCTTCAGCACTTGTTTAGTACTTTCTTAATTTTCATTCATTTTTTGAAAATGTGACCAGGATGCAATTAGATCTGCTGACTTCAGAGAGTACAGCCTTCAGACACAGGAGTCTTTGTCATGCTGGAATCCTGACTGTATTGGTTTTAGTCTCATAGAATATATCCTGTGTGATATTTGTGAGAATAAAAGGCCTGGTGCTGTTCTGGTTTTCATGACTGGGTGGGATGATATAAGCTCTCTGAAAGAGAAGCTCCAAACACATTATGTCTTGGGAGATCTGAAGCGTGTTTTGTTGCTTACATGTCATGGCTCAATGGCTAGCTCAGAGCAAGTAATTGTCTGTCTGTTGATTATTGAATGTTAGAATGTGTTATCACCTAACCTAGCAGCACTTAGTTTAGCAGCAAATTTGCAAAATCTTATGTTTGAAATAAAAAGCATGATAAGATCCCATATCAATTTTTTTTCTTTTTCTGAAAACCACTTTTAACAATATATTACAGTTTTTTGTTGAAGAAAGGAAGTATGTGATTGGCCGTCCTACTTACACCCAATATTTATATAAATTGTGCATATTGGATATGCAGAAGTTAATATTTGAAGAGCCTGGAGATGGAGTAAGAAAAGTAGTGCTAGCAACAAATATTGCTGAAACGAGTATCACAGTAGATGATGTTGTTTTTGTTCTGGACTGTGGAAAAGCAAAAGAAACATCATATGATGCACTGAATAACACACCTTGTTTGCTTCCTACATGGATCTCTAAGGCTTCTGCTCATCAAGTAATGTTATAATTTTGTTAATTATGCATCCGGCGTTGACCACTTATATAATATGTTAAATTTTTCTGGACATTGTTTTTCATGTTGTCATTATGTATGTGTATGGATGTATATTGGTTTACTTTTGGCAAGTATTCTGCCTAGTTCCTATCAGTTTAGTTTGACTGAATGCTATAGATTCTTGACTAGTGGAACAATTTTTACAGTTTAGTTTGTTTGAGTTCGAATTTTTGTATGATAAATTTGCATCTTTTGCATGACGAATCCGAAGTAGAATATAAAATAAATCTCATAACATCCTGATGTTATGTTAGAATATTTTGGTTTGTCTCTTAGGATCAGTTTTCAATCTTAGTGTATCTTAGATTTTTCTCCGAGGGTTTATTTCGATATTTCTCATTATTATTTATTTCCTAATTTTTCTATTTATTAGGATCAAATTTATATAAATAGGGATTAGTATTTAGTCTTTCGTATTAAGTCAATATCAAGTTAAGATCAACTATATTTCACTATAACTATATTTCTTATTATTTCTCTCCTCCTTTTATGTAAAATCTCATTGCTTCAACAGTAGTAATAATGAAATAACCTTATGTGGGTAGTCAGAAAAGTAGAACTCTAAGGCAGAACGCTTCAGACAGATTTAGATATGAAATTTTCTGGCCTTCCCTAGAAGACTTAAAATTATTTCTAATAATTAGTATCCCGACCCTCTATTGCATAAGGTCAAATAAACCACAATCATTTAAGCTCACTAAGAGGTTCCATGCATTCTATTGGCTTTTTAAACAGCTTGGTACAACGCCATTTGGCAGTAGTCCTTATACCATCATTTATACATTGAATCTAAGGACAATTTGAATACTTTTTTAGTTCAGGGGAGGGGGTTGGTGCATGATTATACATCCTGGTTTAGTGACATATAGAAATGTGGGAAGATATTTGACAATCACAATATGGATCCTCCATATATAGCTACAAAGCGGAATTTATTTCAATTTTTCCTTATTATATTCTAAGTGATTGAAATGAGGATATATGAAATTTTAAATGTTTCATGAAGGTTAGCTTACTTAGAAATGTGAATACTGTGGAAATATGGATGCATAAATACAGATTAATGTTGTACTTGTTGGATTGTTAGATAGATGTTACTCATGCTAGTTTAAATATTGACGAGCACTATGGTTTGATTTAAAAAAAAATTGGTAGAGTGAATGTATTCAGATTGATATTAACATTTTGTTCTCTAGGCTATGTGTTTATGGGGCATTTGTGTGAGTTAAGGTATTAATCATGAAATCGTTGGATGTTAAACATTAATTAATGTTATTCTGTTTTCCCCTGTATCCTTTTTTCTAGAGAAGAGGAAGAGCCGGTCGTGTTCAACCTGGAGAGTGTTACCATCTTTATCCTAGATGTGTATATGATGCTTTTGCAGAGTATCAATTGCCAGAAATTTTGAGAACACCTTTGCAGTCTCTCTGTTTACAAATCAAAAGTCTAAGACTTGGAAGTATATCTGATTTCTTGTCTAGGGCTTTGCAGTCTCCTGAGATACTGGCGGTAATAATAAAGTTGATTTATTCTTTAGAACTCCATCAAATCATGCATGCCTCTATTTTTTAATCAGATAAGTTGTTCATTCATTTATTTTGTTGATTATTTTAATATAAATTTTGCCTCATTTTTGCTTGATTATTTATTCATAGGTACAAAATGCAGTTGAATATTTAAAAATAATTGGGGCTTTGGATGAGAATGAGAATCTGACTACTCTAGGTAGGTTGATACATGACCTAGTACTGGAAAATTTGGCTTCTTAATTTTCCCTCAAAATGGTGAAAACTTGTAATTGGTTTTTTCAATTGACAGGAAGCTATTTGACAATGCTTCCTATGGAACCCAAACTTGGAAAGATGCTTATATTAGGGGCTATCTTCAATTGCTTGGATCCTATATTAACTGTTGTTGCTGGACTTAGCGTAAGAGATCCTTTTCTTACACCACTGGATAAAAAAGATGTAAGTTGCTTCTGTTTCAGATGATTGGCTAATGCTCCCGAACTTGATTTCATTATTTGAGTTCAAAGTTCTTCACTGTAGCTTGCAGAGGCAGCAAAATCTCAATATGCGGGTGCATACAGTGACCACCTAGCACTTGTACGTGCCTATGCGGGTTGGAAAGAGGCTGAGATTGACCTGGTTGGATATGAATATTGCTGGAAAAACTTTCTGTCATTCCAATCCATGAAGGCTATTGATGCTCTTCGAAGGGAATTCATAGGGCTGCTTACGGATATTGGATTAGTTGATTGCAATACAACCAGCTGTGACACATGGAGCTATGATGTGAATCTTATCCGGGCAGTTATTTGCTATGGTCTGTACCCTGGAATTTGTTCTGTGGTGGTATGTCTTTTTATATAATATGCATCAATATTAAAGCTATTCCCCTTCCCCTTAATCAGTGCTCGATGTAGACTAGATCCAAGAGGAATAAATTCTCTTCATAACTTCTTTTATCTTCAATATGACATCTGTTTTAACATGTGCACAAGATCTTTTCCCTATTGCCCCCTTCCTTTATAACCTAATCTTTGTTAAATCCGCATTTTCTTTTCCTCACGTCAAAGCTTTCCAAGTCATTGATTCAAAGGGCAATTAATTATATAATGACTTTGTGAGCCCTTTTCCTGTAGTTTTACTGTATGAAAAATATTTTATGAGGTTGACTTCCATCGAATCTCTGCACCTATCTTTATATTTTCATTTTAAGTTCGCAAGTTGGAGATAAGTGGGCTCAGCCACTGACATCCGCTGCAGGGTAAACAACAGCCTCTTAGGCCCCGAATGATAAAAGTTTCGTCAAAGTTAATGTTGAAAACGAGATCTCTTGTTTTTCCGTGCGGGTGCTTATTATTTTTTGGGGTTTTGGTGTTTTTTTTCCTTTAGTTGTCTTGGGCGTTTACGGTGCACTTGGCCTGTTGTATATCTCTCATGTGTGTGTGTGTGTGTGTATTGCCATTAAAAAAAGAGAGATCTATTATCGTTTTACACACACCCTTAGTAGTTCTAGCTTCACTAGTTTGGTTGTAGAAAAGTTTGAAGTTTTTGTATTTGCAAATTTCCTTGCATGATTATATACAAGAGAACTGATGAAATATAATTGAAATTAAAAAATAATTAGTGTTTTTACTACAAGTTGTGATACATGATGATATGTTTTTAGATTCGAATTAAATATGAAAATTCGTCATGATTTAAACTACCGTTGATCATCAAATTCTCATTACACTACGCTCATCTGAAATTTTATTATGTCACTGTTTTCAGAAGGAAAAAAATTACTGGTTGGAGCTATGCAATGTGTTAATTTAGTAAATAGTATAATTAGCATATTCTTTTGTTTTAGTACTGAAATATGATGTAACTTCATTTGCAGCATAATGAGAAGTCATTTGCTTTGAAAACAATGGAGGATGGTCAAGTTCTCTTATACTCGGTTAGTCCTTTGATCATTTTAATTACTGCTGGTTATGAACTCTTGAAATTGTACTTGAGTTTTATGTTGTCTTTTGATTCTTTTTTGCTTTCCTGTTTAAATGCTTGTCCGTTCGATTTGTCTAGAACTCGGTCAATGCTCGAGAAACAAGAATTCCATATCCGTGGTTAGTTTTTAATGAGAAGATAAAAGTGAACTCCGTTTTTCTCCGTGACTCAACAGCTGTCTCTGATTCAATGATGCTTTTGTTTGGTGGAAGCTTATCAAAAGGAGATGCTGTAAGTGACCTGTGGTTTTTATTGGTTCTAATGTTTAAGCTTGTTCTATAGAATGTTATATTTTTAAATTGAAGTCTAACTTTTAATTGTATCGTGGTTTACTGAATCCAATCTTTTCTACCAGGATAATCATTTAAAAATGTTAGGAGGATATCTGGAGTTTTTCATGGAACCTACTGTTGCTGATATGTATCAAAGTATAAGGAGAGAACTTGATGACTTCATTCAGAGCAAAGTAGGTGCTCATGCTCAGACCAGCCTTTCCTTGATATTTGAAATTTGATTAGTTAGAACAAAAACCTGAGCATTGTTTCTTAATGCAAATGGATGTAGCATTATTTTAGTACCTTTTCTCTTTGCTAAATTACTGCAGACGGTATGGACAATAATTTTTAATATGCATTGTGCTTGACAGCTACTTTCTCCAAGAATGAGCATACACTCATATCATAACCTCCTATCTGCGGTACGTTTTCTGATTTCCCACGACTCATGTGAAGGAAGATTTGTATTTGGTCGTCAAGTCCTTAAACCATCAAATATATCTGTGATGGCCCCACACCAAGCATCCTTGGTTCCAAGAACAGAGAGTGGACCTGGGGGTGATAATTCTAAAAGTCAGCTCCAAACTTTGCTTACAAGAGCAGGATATGCTGCTCCTGTCTACAAGACTAAACAGTTGAAGAACAACCAGTTTCGGGCCACAGTTGAGTTCAATGGAGTAGAGATAATGGGCCAACCTTGTAACAATAAGAAGAGTGCAGAGAAAGATGCCGCAGCTGAAGCGCTGCAATGGTTGATGGGCAAGCAAGCTGGCTGTGAGTATATCGATCACATGTCAATGTTTCTCAAAAAAAGTAAGAAGGATCACCATTAAGTAATCAACTCTATTGAGCTTAATGCCAAGGTAAAGGAACCCCAAGTATGTACTTGACCTAATCTTGGGGATCCTACTCCTCGTATTCTAAAGGCACAAGAAGGTTTGGCCATGTCATTTTGGATCTCTGCATCTTCTTCATGAAAGCGGTGAAGCCCGTACACAACATCACACTGGTTCAATTTGAAGTTGGAAGATCATCTAAAATATGAAGCAAAGAATCGCTCTTGAAGATATTTTGAGCAAGAAAATACTTGGTTAGCTGGTTAGAGGTGATTGGTATGGTCATTTTGTAACAGGAGGACGTCGTACATATTCACCGGGAAATGATGCCGTAGTTATAGTTATGATATCTGATCTCATTAATTTTTTGTACAGTACTCTCTGTTCCATAGTGAGGGACCAGTTTGTAAAAAAAATCATCTCAAAATGAATGATGCTTTTAATTTCTCAATGCATTATTTTTCTCAATACTTTAATCACTCTCAAATTAATACCTTCAACTGTGCATTTATAGTAATGGTGGTTACACCAATGCTAGTAAAGTTATGTACCATCTCTTCATTTTTTTTTTGCTTGGGTATGTACTCGGATGTGTACACATTTCCTCTTTCATTTATATTTTTTTTTTCCGACAAAAACAAAACTAAGTAAATTCATTAATAATTAAATGTGTAGTTCTAGTTGGAATCATCAAAATTTTGGAGAATAGCAATAAATTTAGTTACCCCTACCAGAGTGAGTCATTACATGGACTTTTCTCCTTAAAAACTCTTCGAGAGTTGTGAAAGTATGAAGAGAAACTACTTTTAATATTTAAAATAATAGATATTCATATTGGTCCTTTTGGTTATATTCTGTCATTTACAATATTCTTTGAATCCAACTTGAATTTTGCCCTATATGCTCCGAGCTTGGCTGTTTATTTAGTGGATAACATGTAGGAGCATTAGGGCTTCACTTCTAGTGATTGGAGTATATGAGAGTGACTATAATATTTAACTTTGAAGAAGTGTCCTCTCTTATCGAGCAAACTGTTACCCGAACTGATTATTCATCAATTCAAAGTTAAAATTACAAAAAGGAGGAAGAAAACAACAGAAGAATATATCACATTCAGTTCCAAGTATTTTAAAGTAGGAACTGCACGTAGGTGACCTCCTCGACAGTATCAACTAATGATAGTCAATGTTCCTGGCATTTCTGGGGGCCAGGAACTGCCATGATAAAAAAAAGTTGTGCAACTTGTGTGGTGTTCCTCATATGTTCTTTCATTTATATTTTGTTATTTGTGAAATTGTCAAATTAGGCGTGATTCATATGTGGAATCTCTTTAAGGTTTTGCTGTGCTCGTGAGCAAAATGGCATTGAAAATGAAGGTAACAAGATTCGGATATATAACAGGTTAAACAGAAGTTTGTAACAATTGTTCACGGAGTGACAATTTCTGTGTTGCATTAGGGTCTATTTAGTTAATAGTTTTTTGAAACTATTTTCAAAAATCTAATGTATAAAAAAAACAAATAACATGGCTGAGCAGATGAATTATTGTTATTTATCCTCAAAATTTGTGTTATTAATTTTTAGAATGGGATATTGCAGTGAACTCTTAAACTAAAGTTCTTTCATTTACCTCTATTTCTGGAATTTAAGAATTCACATATTAAGGGCTTGTTTACTTCCTCGACATGTTTTCAATTTTGATTTTTGATTTGACAAACCATATATACATGTGGTGACAGTGACGTTTTCATGAATGATGAAAATGTCTTTCTAGCATTTCCAAAAATATCGAAAAAGCCACTCTTAACTGAATATAATTAGGGCCTGTCAAATTAAAGACGGAAGTTGATCACATTCTGCTAGCTGTCTCAATTTTTGAGGAACAAACTAACAAATCAGTTTCTCTCAGATAGCAATTATATAGGTATATATAAGTCATGACTTGTTATTTATTCACTTATCTATACTAACAAATATAGCAATCATTTCATCCCAAAAAAAATATATAGCAATCATGATATGTAAATGGATTAAACATGCCAATATTAAGTCTCCCAACACAAGGGGGACAGAGCAAAATCTGTGAATTCCCTTTGATTTTTACGTATCCCAACCTCTATTACACCAAGAAAAGGCTTTTTTTCTAGCTCACTTTATTCAAACTCTTTTGCTGTAAGTTAGAAAAATAAAAATAAAAATATAACAAAATGTCTCCTTAAAATTCACTGATATTGAGAAATGCTATATAAAAAGATAAAACAAATCAACCAAAAGCCAAAACCCACAAGAGACACCTAAACTTCTAGTAGGTATAGCCCTTGACGAACATTCCCTTCTTGGCTTCTTCATTTTCGCTCTCGGCAGAGTATCTTCCAAGCTGAGCCAAGGAGTTAGCTTGGGCACGGGCCAAAAGAGACTTTTGAGCTGCTTCAACATTCTCAGGGCGACCTTGCCATGTCTTCAGCACGGTGTTCTGCAGGGCTCGTGCATATGAGAAAGATACGTGCCATGGGTTGGGACTTTGGTTCATAGCATTAAGATTTAGTGTTGCTTCAACTTCTGATTGTCCACCTGACAAAAACTGAAAATACAGATACAACACAGTTTAATTCAGTAGTTCTCAATCTCTTAAAAAAAAATCAGTAGTTCTCAACTTTAGATTCTAATGTAAATGCGATCTTAAATTGGAATTTTTAGAATAGTCATATTGTGTTTGTCATGCACGAAGCATATATGCAATTGGTGATCTATATGTTTAGAGATTCTGAATTTAGGCAATCACAAAAACAGTTTGAACAGAAAACAAAATATTGTGATATATGTATATATCAAGGATTTAATTCATATACATCACGAGTATAGAGTTTTTACATTATTATTAAAAATGTTTGACTTTAATCGTAATTATTTCTAAAGTCGCGCATATAGTTAATTTTGATATGGTGACAGTATTTTTTTTTTTTACACTGACAATGTCCAACAATTAAACTCACATATTAATTTATGTAAATCAGAAACTAAAGGTGAGGTGCAGTAACTGTACCATGATTCCGGGGACTGCAGGAGGAACTCTCCTGTTAAGCATGGTTAGTGTATATTTGGCAATGGTTTCTGGAGAAGCCCTTTCTTTGTGCTCAGCACCAGGTGTAACCATGCTAGGCTTGAGCAAAATTCCCTCAAAAAGGACATTGTTCTGGGCCAAATAAAAGAAGACTTCGGACCATACCTTCTCGGCCACTTCCAGTGTCCTTTCAATTGGGTGGTCCCCATCAAGAAGAATTTCAGGCTCAACTATTGGAACAAGACCGTTGTCCTGTAATGGAACACAGATGGCATCCAAAAAAAGTTCAATATAAGAACACTGGCGAAAAATACTGAAATTAAAATTTACTTATTTTATTGATAAAAATTTCATGTATACTACTAGGCTATATTGTTTATTTCCAATCAGATTAATCTAACGATGTTACGAAACAGGAGGATAAGTGCATTGTGCAAAAAACCTTGCTTGCAATAAATACTAAAAAGTGCTTCATATCTATAAACTGACATCGAGAACCAACCAATAAAAGGTTCATTACATATCATAAATTATATGATAACTACCAATCAAATTTCACAACCTATGCACATTTTCAACCTATGCAGATGAAATAATGCCCCTGTAAGACAGTACAAAAGAATAGGCGATGAAAGTACACCTGTTATTCTACCGACGAGCTTATTTCAACAAACGAACATTCATGGAATGCAGGAATACCTGAGAGATAGCAGCATATCGTGCAAGTCCCCATGCCGCTTCCTTAACAGCCAAGGCAGAAGGACCACATGGAATGCTGACAACTGTACGCCTGTATATTTCAAAACAAACCACCATTTCAACTCAATTTCAATGTATGTTATCAACAACAAAGTTTCGTAAAAAAGAAACCAAGAATAGCTTACCACTTGGCAAATCGAGCACCTTGCTTGTAGTATTCAGCAGATCTAGAAGCCAATCCATCCAAACCTTGGCACCAAGATTCATTGTTTGACCCTGGTAGAGGAACCAAACCCTACAAAGAAAAAAGGCTAAAAATATAACTTCCAGCAGGTTATGATCAACCAACCACTGAGACCAAATCACAGTCTTAGAGCCTGTTTGGATTAACTTGTTAGAGTTTATCTATTGAGACCAAAACAAAAACAGTTTATAGCTTGTATGAAAACAATTTGACTTTATTTTATCTTTTGTTACTGAAACATTTTATAGCTTAATTTCTTCTTTCACATAAGCACTTATATTATAAACGTTTATGCTATATTCGCTTAATTAAGTTGTTTATCCAAACAGAGCCTTGATCCTATATTACTAACAAACGCAATCAACATACCTTGTCAACTTTGATGCCAGGTACAATGTTCTCCTCACGGAGACAATCCACAAACTTCTTCCCATCAGTTGTTGATTGGTAAAGGGTTTCTTCAAAGAAAATAGCACCAGAGATGTATTCACCTAGACCGGGTGTGGTCAGTAAAAGTTGCCTGTAAGCCTGGCGATTAACCTCAGTATTGTCCAATCCAATTGATGCCAAACGCTTCCCAGCGGTTGCATTTGATTCATCAATTGCAAGAATTCCACGACCGCGAGATGCAACAGATTTCTATACAATCAAATCAACAAATCATTCAAATAAAAAAGCAAAATCAAAGTCAACAAAATACACAAATCAATAAGCAAAATCAAAGTCAATGAAATATGAAGAGAGTGAATGGCCCAACAGAAAAGATTAAAACTTTATAGCATGAATTTAAAAGTAATGAAAAAGGGTAAGAAATAAATAAAGAGAAGAGAGAAAGGTAGTTACAGCGGTTTGAACAAGTTCATCGGAGTAAGAAGAAGCGCGGATCGGAAGAGAGACGTTGCGAGTGGAGGAGAGAGAGGAAGATCCACTGCGACGAGAAGAGAAAGGGTTGTTTGCGATCCATTGGGAAGAGAGAGAGTTGAGTTTTGCAGAAGCCATGGCAGTGATGAAAATTAGATGTACGATGTTGTTGTCTCTTTCACTCGTGTGTTATGTTATACAAGTACGAGAGAAAGGGTTTTGTTTTGTTTTGTTTTGGTTTTCTCGTTCACTCCGTCTAAACGGTAGGTAGTACAGAAACACACAAACTCAAACGGCAATTCCCAAATTCACCAACCCACTTTTCTAATACTTTTTATTTTTTATTTTTTTTAAACATCCATGCAAAATTCATTCAAAATTTCATAAATCATACCTAATCCATAGAAAATTCATGATTCTTACATAATTCGTAGGATATATTTTATGATGTGAATGAAGTAGAAACGGTGACCTTAATAAGATGAATTAAAAATAGGTTATTAATGAGGAATCTTATATGAGCGGTAAAATTTCCTTCAATAAGGTAACAACTTTAAGTAATAAGATAAAATAATATATATAAGGATGTTTTAGTAATTAACTTAATTTATTATCAGGTATGGGTACCCGTAGGGTTGGGAATAGGTCAGGCCGACCTACAGGGGCCTACGGCTTGACCTGTTTAAGTCTGGCCTGACCTGCCCTGTTTATTAAAAAGGCTAGGCTTAGGCTTTTGAAAAAGTCTATTTAAGTAAATAGGTCACGCTTAGGCTATCAAAAAAGCATACGAAGCCTAATAGGTCGGCCTGTTTATGCATGTTATTAAAATTTATTTTTTATTTATAATAAAATATAATTTATATTTAACATAAAAATAAAGAAACAACTCAAATAATATACTTTTTAAATAGGCTTTAAGGCCTTATAGTGAAATGGACTTTTAAGACCTTGTAGTGGTAGGCAAACATTACAATGAAATAGGCTTTAAGGCCTATTTAGCCTATTTAAAAGTAGATACAATAGAATGTTTATTGACTTTTATAATAAGTAGGCCTATCAAAGGCCATAGGCCAGGCTCAGGCTTGCAATTTTTTTCGTAGGTCGGGCTCAGGCCTATCAAAGCCTGGTCTGGCCTGGCCTATTCCCAACTCTACCCGTGAGTATGGGTACAATGAAATCTGTGTCCATAACCATATTAGGTAACAACTTTAAGTAATAAGATAAGATAAGATATACAAGGATGTTTTAGTAATGTACTTAATTTATTATCGTGTATGAGTACCCGTGGGTATAGGTACAATCAAATACGTGTCTATATTCATTTAATAATTGGTAGTCAAATACTCATTTATTATACTCGTGAATACGTGTTTAGCTATTTGTCCATGTCCGTGACGGATTTTACCCACAGATATCTGTAGGCATGGGTATTTTTGCCACCCCTAGGCTGAATTGAATAACAACCAAAGATGGTGCAAATCAATGTGATAATTTTGATGATTCCCATGTGTATTTAGCTTTTTGGTTATTGTTTTTATTTAATTGTAAAACACTTTTTTGAGTTATTAAAGATGTATTAATATTTTATAGTTAAAAGTTTGTTAGAGTATTTGTGTGATTTATTGGCTTGTTCCTCATTTTAAGTATACAAATTATGTTATCAGTGTGACAAAGTGATATCAATATGACAAAGTGGTGTGTTCAAATACATGTATTAAGGAGGTCGATATCTTAAATAAAAGAAGGGAAATGTCTCCGCAGTTTCATTTGAATGGTACACATAATTTTAGGAAAATATCACTTTTGCTCCTTTAAGTTTTAAAAAAATATAAGATTAATCTTTTAAGTTTTTTACCGGAGAAGTTTCACTTTGATACAATGTTGATGTTTTTTTTACAAGATAAGTTTCAAATGTGAAAGGATGATGCATTGGTCTAAGATACAAAAACCTAACACTTTACATTTACCTTTTTTAGAAGGTCTAGCGGGACAGACAATTAGAACACAACTCTAAATTAAATTTATTTTAGCACGCACTCATAGATGACAAAAATTACAAGAGAAAATAATTAAACAATGTAACTTAGATCATTTCTCTTTTAATATTTTATATTTGTGTGTATACTCATGTAAATTTAATCTGGGGTTGTGTCGAAGAAAGAGTTGTTCACAGTAAGGCATATGCAAATCGTGAATCCATGATATGCTTTTTTACTATTTTTATAAGGCTTAATAGCAGTTTTAACCCCCCTGAGTTTAAATAAGTTGCGATTTTGGCCCCCTAAGAAAATAACTACAAAACTGCCCCCTAGTTTTTCCCTTGTGGCAGTTTTGGCCCCTAGGCCAATTTTAACTCGGTCAACGCACACGTGGATGGCACGTGTGTATTTTATTTAAAAAATATTAAAATAAATAGAAAATATATTTTTTAAATAATTAAAAAAATATAAAAAATATATTTTAATAAAATATTTATTTTTTTAATTACAAAAATAAAAATAAAAAATAAAAAAATACACGTGTGCGTTAAACGAGTCAAAATTGGCCTAGGGTGCCAAAACTGCCACAGGGGCAAAACTTAGGGGATGATTTTGTAGTTTTTTTCTTAGGGGGCCAAAATCGCAACTTCTTGAAACTTATGGGGCTAAAAATGCTATTAAGCCTTTTTATAATTCGTTAAAGTTCATAACGATGATGCTTTGCTTGTCAAATTATTAATTGTTTTCTTTAAAAACACACTTTAATTTATTTTAATTGTAAAATAGGAAAACAAAATACAGTTTTTGTTTATTCTCCTCTTGATAAAAAATCCATTTTCTTTTAATATTTTTTAATATAAATTTATTATTTATAATTGTTCATAATTTTGTTTAAAGAAATAGTTATTAAAAATAATGAATTATTATACCGTTATATTATTAATAAATATATTGTTTTTCAAGGGGGAAAATACTGTTATTTGTTCCCGTGAAATTGTAGTTATTAGACTACTTGATAAAAAAATATCATTATTTTTTTAAATAAATAAAATTATCTAAATACACATTTTGTATGTTTGGTTAGAGTTGACATGAAATAATTTTCTAAAAATGATATTTGTTCAACTATTATATGTAACGATTTTGGGACAACTCTATTTTATACTTTCATTTTATTCTCACTCTCATTATTATTTTAGTTCCAAAATATGAGTGGAGCAAAAGGTTGTCCCAAAATTTATTACAAACTGTTTGTACAAATATTATTTTTCTTAATTTTAAGTGAATTAACGATAGAAAATTAATTTTATTTAAAAGTAAGTTGAAAGTAAATTGCTTCGTGTTTTGAAACATTTGTATAAAACTATTTGAATGCAATAATTAATTTTATAATAAAAACTACAAATTATAACTTCTTAAAAAATCGGTTATAATTTAAGTGTGTGTTTGAATTGAGGGTTTAGGAGGGAAAGGGAAAGAAGGGCTCACGTTTATTTTTTAAATTACAAACAATGTAAATTATTATTTTTTAAATAAATTAAGTGTTTTTTAAGTATTATATGATCACTTATCACGTTGTTAATCTAATTTTCTAAAAATCATTTTATAATTTTCGTAATTTAAAAAAGAAAAGCTAGCTCTTCCCCCTTCCTCTCCTAAGCCCTACATTCAAACACACCATAAGAAAAATCCTAGAATCAATTCTAAAAAGAAAAGGAATCAATTATACTCGAAACAATCAAAGTTATAAAAATCACTTTTATGCCTTTAGAATGAACTTTGATTGGGATAATATTTTAGTCCCTCAATATAGAAAGAGTTGTCACAACAGTTACCAATGTATCAAAATTCTAAAACAATTTTTAATTGTATTTTCTGTTAGTCAAAATAATCTCTAATGTTAAAATGATCTTTCAATATAACGATTCTTCTTTCTCTCTCTTCTCTCCTTTTCCAATCCCAACCGTCACCCCTTTCTTCTTCTTCTTCTTCTTCTTATTGTCAGAGGGGTGATTTAGAGTCAATTTTGACCCAAAAATCATCAATCTGATTTATTTTTCCTTATATCTTAATTGAATAAGTGTTTTCACATATTTTCAGTTTTCTTTCGTTTGTTTTTGTGATTTCGTCATCTTTGCACGACTTTATTTGTTTTGATTTCCCGTCTTTGTGCGGTGTGGTTTTGATTTTCCGTCTTAGTGCGGTGTTTATTTGATTCAGGTTGAAAGATTAGCTTTGAGCAAGTGCAGATCTGATGAATGGCTTCGGCGTCGTCAACGTTGCAGTTCCGGAGACATGCGTATTACGAAAACTTGAATATAGTCATATTTGTAGGCATAAGTACTTTGTCGTTTTATGCTATTGACATGGATGATGTGAATTTGTTCACAAATTCATCATTTTTATTTTTAGCAAATTTGGATTTGTATTGTATCGATGTACTCTATCAATTTGAATAAATGAATATTGTTTATTTTTGTCAAATAAAAAAAAATAATCATTCAATATTAACAATAAGTCTTTTACTACATAGATTAACATGACAATAAATAAGTATATTGAATGAGGTAGGACGCTATCAACAAAACATCTTTCTACGAGAGACTATTTTGATTAAAAAAAAACATAATTTATTATGGAGTTTCCATACATTCATAGAAATAGTATTACCAATATACATATATCTTCTTATTATCATTAAAGTTATATATGTTTTTGGTCCCTATAAAATTGAGAACTTATAAGTTTAATCCTTACTTAATTTTAATAGGTTTTTTAGTCCATACAAAAAAAAAAATTACTTCTAATTTTAGTTCCTGCTAAAACAAAGTTTGTTTAATTATCCTTAAACTATTAAATTTTTGAACGGTTTTTTTGAGACAAGTTTGGAACACTATGAAAGATTGAGTGACTAAAATTTAAAATTTTTTAACATGAAACGAATTAAATATGAATTTTTTAAAATGATAAAAGCTAAAGATAAAAATAATAAAATCTGGATATATAAATCAAATTTTACGATATTTTTTTGCAGAAAAACTTTTAGTAATGTTTTTAATACGTCTACAAAAAATTGTCAAAAAACTTAAAAGTGTAAGCATAAATTAAACAACTTTACTAATACTAAGTGCGTGGTTTTTTGTAAGGACTAAAAAAAACCTTTAAAATAAACTTAAAAACCTCAATTTTACGGGGACTATTATTATTATTGACAATCTTCCTCTTTCCCCGTTCGTCATTATTCATTTTAGTGCGACATCAAAGCCATGAATTGAATTTGAATGAGAGAGTAAACCCTACAACCCAAATCATGTATCATCACCATAACCATAACCAGAATGGTTCCTTGGAGCGCAGAGCTCAAGCATCAAACGGAGACATTGCTGCTGCTGCCACCACCAACGGTAACGGTGTTATTGGTGCTTCCAGTTTGAATCCAACAACAAGACTTCTCGGAAGCCCTAGAGGAGACCACATGCCTGACAACTATGAAGATCTTCCTTTGGATTTCAACCCACTTGTCTTCACTTCACTTGAAAGACATCTTCCTTCTCACATCCTTAACCTCTCCAGAGACCTTAAAGCTCACTACATGTCTAACATTCTTCTCCGTTATTTGCCTCACTCCGAACGTGTTCGGGTTCGTCTTTTTTTCTTTTTCTTTTCAAGATGCCCAGAAGCGTTTTTTAGTTTGAAAATGTTTTACTTCCATATTTCTTTAATAAAATTTGATTTTGAAGTTTTCGAGTATGAAGACCTTATATTTTCATATTTCTTGAATAAAAATTTGATTTTGATGTGGCCCATAATCAATAGGGTTTGTGGGTTATATTGTATCTGCTAGTTGCTTGATTTTGAGGGTTTCTGAGATAAATTAGGGCAAGATATTGATTTTTTTTTTTGTCTGGGCATTGGGGGAAGATGAATTTTACTACAGACTGTGATATCGTTAAGACATAGGTGAATGTCAATCTTATCTTCAGGGTTTGTTTAGGGTTGACTTATTTGAGCTTATCTTTAGGGCTTGTCTGGATTTACTTATTTTGAGCTTATCTATTGCTATCAGTACTTGTGACATTGTTTGAGAGAGCTAATGGGGGGCGTCTTAAACATTTTAGGGGCCCTAATAAAAAGAAAGTGTTGTTGGGTCCTGTAAATTATTTCAAAATATTATATTTTTACCAAATTCAGAGCCTCAAAATTTTGAGGCACTGTGCTATGGGTCACTTTGCACTTGTATATAACCGGCCCTCAAACAGACAATGACACGTCTATTTGTTGTGAACATAGGTTATAAGTTATGTGAATACAATTTGACTTTATTTTACCTCTTCTTATAGAAATAACTTATACATACGCTCTTACCATATGATAGGTGCTTAATAATTTGTTTATCCAAATAGGAACTTAATTTGTATATCTTTGGTTCTTTAAAAGTACTGTTGTGTATTTTCTAGACATGATACATCTGGTAGGTACGACTATGGATTTTACAAGGAAGCATAATGTTCCTTTGCATGAGTCTCCAAGTCTGGATTTGCTTCCTGCAATTGTTGTCGAGAATGTAGTATTGTTTTTTGTTGTGATGGCATGGCTAGGTTGCATTTCCTAGAGCCGCCTAAGAAAGTCTTTTTCACCTTTCAAGCTATTCTTTCTTTACATGTCTTGCTAACTGCCCAGAAATAAGGTGTGTTTAAGAGCAAGTTTGTTACGCAAGAATGTGTGGGAAGGGCATTCTTCAGACGTGTCAAGTTTAAGTTTCTTCGTGCTGACTTATTCCCTTGAAATTAGATGAAAACCACCATTTGATCCCTCTAAGATATAAAGTGCGATCTAGGCTTGAGGAAATCATGAATAGTGAGTAGGTTTTTAAGTTTTAAAAAATTCCTCTACTCTCCAAATAAAATTAGAATAGCAGATTGATATGTTTGTGAGTGTGTGTTACAAACATATGTTAGTTAGTTAATGTAAATAAAAAAAAATCACTTGTTAGCCTAAAAGGGTGATGGAAAATAAGCCTAATATCTGTTGTCTTGTGACAGCGAGTTTCTCATAGTATGACAGTCAGGGTGCAGTTTCTTTTATTTTTCCTATTATTTTGTGTTTAGCTTGGTTCTGTTGTTCATCTTCTGTGTTTTTGGTTGTTCTATGTTGGATCGAACAGATGCAAAAGCAGAAGGAATACAGGCAAAAGATCATTTTGAACTATCCTGTAAGTTTTCTATCGAATGTCAAATAAGCTTTGTCCATTTGTCTTGTTAAAAAAAAAACTTTGTCCATTTGTAAATAGAAATTTTTCTTTTTTTGTTATGATTCTTTTGGAAATCATGGGATAAACATGGTTTTATTTCGAAGGCCATATTTTATTCGTTGCTTGTATACGAGAATCGGGAATTAGCATATAAATATCAGAATCTTATGGCCCGAGAACAATCATCTTGTCTCCTTTCTTACTAGCATTTATGTACAAATCACGCCTTATCTTACCAATTATTCGCATTTGTTTTTGTAGCCGCTTCATAAGGAGATATATACTATGCATAGTGAACACTTTTTTGCTCCCTCGTTTCTCAGAGCTATTAAGGAAAATACAGAAGCTAGTTTTAGAAGTATAATGGTCGAACCCTCCAGAGGAGTTTATACGTTTGAAATGCTTCAACCACAGTTTTGTGAAATGTTGGTATCTGAGGTATCACATTCCTTTTTTTTTCCTTTTCATGCATATATCATTATATCTGTTCTATATTAGTGTTTTGTGTTTTCTTATCAGGTTTTGATTGCTTAGGTAGATCATTTTGAAAGATGGGTCCATGAGACCAAATTCAGAATCATGCGACCTAATACAATGAATCAATATGGTGCTGTTCTCGATGATTTTGGCCTGGAAACCATGCTTGATAAATTGATGAACGATTTCATACGTCCTATAGCTCGAGGTTATTTTTTATTTTTCTTGATGAGAATGGATGAGAATATAATGTTCTTTGAGATAAAGAAGCAATGCTCACTTTTGCAATTTTGATTTTTTTTTTTGTAGTGTTCTTTTCTGAAGTTGGTGGATCCACACTGGACTCTCATCATGGTTTTGTTGTCGAATATGGAACCAATAGGGATGTGGAACTTGGTAGGTTTTTCAAACTTTTGTCATAGTTATGCAACTTGCTATTAGTTGGAACTTGTTTCAAAATGGACTATCATGAAACCTTCCTATCGTTCCTTATCGTTGTTGGAACCTATATCAAAATGGACTATCATGAAGCCTTCTCCAGTTGTTCCTTATTCGTTTTTATAACACTATATAACACTCTTATTTAAAAATGTAAAAGTTTACCCGATTCCATTGTTGTCAAACGTCGGCCATGACAGCGCTAGGCGGGTTGCGGTGGCTGATCTTGGATAACTGCCATGACCAATTTGCAAAGGATGGCGGCTTAAAATGACAATATTTTAGTTTTTTGCAATCAATAACACTTCCCCATTCCCTCTCAAACCCTTAATCTAAAATGATCTTAGTTCACTCATACTACATAATGATGACTGTGTTTTTTAAACTGTATACTCTAACTTTCATGATACTGTGATAATCTGGCTTATCTGCTGCTAAATATGAACACATCTATGATAGGAACCCAACCCTCAAAGCCTCTAAGCCTTTCAGGTATATACCCAAACGCCTAGGTTACAGGACAGAGAATACGGAGGTTTGTTATATAAGTAACTTGGGGGAGAGGGATAAGATATATTCTGTAATATTGACTGAACTGTCAGGGGCTAGGGATTCATCCTGAGCTGGTAGCTTCTGCTCTGTAATTTTCCTTTTCCTTGATATGTAATATAGTAAGAAATACATTTCTATATAGCAGTTGCTATCGATCTATGCTCATACAGTTCAAAGAAATAAATAACTTTTGATGCCTTACTTGTTAAGCCCTCGTGAATCATAATTGTTGGATCTCATGGATTTTATTCTATACTAAATCCGTTTCCTTCTTGCTTGCTACCTATTTCATGTTTACCTCTTAAACCTATTTCATGTTTACCTGTTTGCAGGGTTCCACGTGGATGACGCAGAAGTCACCTTAAATATTTGCTTGGGAACACAATTTTCAGGTGGAGAACTGTTCTTCCGAGGTGTTCGATGTGATGAACATGTGAATACAGAGACCCAATCAGGGGTATGCCTGCCACCTTATTGTTAGAGGAAAAATATCTTTGGGGATAGTTTTTATGGGTTTGTAGCAAACTAGATGATATTGACCAAACACTGTTGATAAATTATCTGAATTTCATGTGGACATTGCTTCTTTTTTAATTCCAACCATATCATTGTAGGAGATATTCGATTATTCCCATGTTCCAGGACATGCAGTCCTTCATTCTGGTCGCCACCGTCATGGTGCTAGACCGACAATATCTGGGAATCGAATCAATTTAATTCTCTGGTGTAGAAGGTATTTCCATCACTTTTTTCATACGTCTCCTTGTAAATGGAGTGAATGCTGTTGATTTTTTTTTTCTGTTACTATATTGGGCATAATTATGGTTATCAATGTTCGCGTAGTTCGGCGTTTAGAGAGATCAAGAAATATCAGAGAGAATTTCCGAGCTGGTGTGGAGAATGCAAACGCAAGAAGAAGGAGAGAGAGCGTGTATCAATTGCTGCCACCAAAGAGGTAATATAGCAAGCCTTTGACATGAATTTGTTTGTTTGATTGCTTTTTGTTTAAATTGGGGAGAGGAAATATTATGACAATATTAGAGAGAGTTGGGGGGTAGCACCTATCACAAAAAAGATGGTAGAAACTGTTAGGTGGTTTGGACATGTAGAGAGTTGACCTTTAAATTATGTAGTAAGGAGAGTAGATCAGATGGAGAGTAGTCAAATCACTAGAGGCAGAGGAAGACCTGGAAAAACTATTAGAGTTCAATGAATTGGATAGGGAATAATATATGATAGAACATTATGGCGGTGTTTGATCCGTGTAGGCGACTCCAGTTAGTGGGATAAGGCTTGGTTGTGGTATTTAGAGGGAGAGGAAACCACTTCAGTCGGTATCCGAACCCTGTCCTTTAGGTTACAAAACTAGGCAGTTGTCGTTGCTCTTGAGCTAACACCTATGGGATTTATGAGATGAAACCGTGTGATGACCAAGGTTGATGTTAATGTTGCCCATCTTCATTTTGCAGGAATTGTTGAAGAGGGAACTTAAATCAGCCTCATGAACTTGCACCAGCACATGCAAAGGGTACTTGTTTTTTTTGTATAGTTGACTTGATTCATGAGTGTCAACTTGACATATTGAAACTTTTCTGGATTCAGGAGTATTCTTAGTGTAACAATATGTGATTTTAGTTAAAAGTAATATAAGCATGCATTTCATATTTTGTTGAGTAACCATAATTGTTCAATTGGAAGCTAATCTTTCCTACATTGTTATAAATAAATAAATTATGGGATATTTATGTATATTAAAAAGATGATTGCTGATCTCCCCCTAAAATGCGGCGTTTTACTGGAATATTAGAGGGGGATGAGCAATCACCTATTATAAATAAATTGGGAATGGCAAATTTGGAGGCTCAGTTTTGAAACTTGTTTCCAGTCCCAATTGAACCCATATCCAATCAAACTAGGCCACTTTCTTCTTGTCTTTTTTTGTGATAATAGATTTAGAATTATATATTTACAACTATAACAACTTATCATCTAAGAGATTATATGTTGTCTTGGTTGGGAATTGGTTGTGTTTTGACAAATAATTGCTATTGTGTCCTCGTGAGCTTAGCTCGGTTGGTATGGACAATGCATAATATATGCAAGATCCAGGGTTCGAACCCCGACCACCACAAATAATTGCTATTGTGATGCGGTTCAATTTATAGGTTTGGTATCTCTTATAGTAAGAAAGTGAATGAATATCTTCATTCAATTTGAAACATTTGTAACCATGTGTTATTTGGTCATCATGATAGTTTTAACATGTGCATCTATTGATCTGGTTAAACTTTTGGTCTGGAATTGAGCTCCCAACCACTCGAACTTTAGGAGTGGTTTTATCTCTAACTTGTTTAGCTTTATTTTGGTGTGGTGACTCCGACCCAACAAATTATCATATTTTTCACTTAAAATTAGTTCTATCCAAATTTATATTTCATAGATAAGTATATACTGTATGGAATTTCTTTAAGTATATAAAACAAACCATGTAAATTTGAGTATTGTGGAAAATTTATAAACAGATATATGCATGTACTCTTGTTAAAAAAAATGCATGTACTAGTATGTTTTTAGTTTGGTTTTTTTCTTTTTCTTTTCACAAATCTGAAATCCAATAATTTTTTTTATGGTTTTCATTTATTTTTCAATTTTACTTTATTCGTTTATATTTTGTATATTAATTTTTTTTTCCCTATTGCAAGTAGAGATAGAAGATTTTTTTTTTCCTCTTAGAGATAGAAGAATGTTGAACCAAATACTAGCTCTTTGTTTAAACAGGTATTAGATGCTTTTTTTTACTGGTATAAGATGTTGAATCCCCGAGCATGGTATATTACTTATTATAGATATTTTTAATCCAACATGACATTTTTGGAAGTCAGAGTGAAAAGAATGTCTACTTCCATTTGAGTTAACTCCTTACTTACTGTACTACTTCCATTGACAAATCTAACATGTTTTGTTAGCATGTAAGTACATGTTTTGTATTAGGGTCTTTTTGGGACAAAATCTAATCCAAGTACGGTTCATCTATAATAAAATGGACAACATTTCCCCCTAAAAAATAGGACAACATTTTCACCTCTAATTGAATGTACGAGACAAAAATTTCTCAACTTTGACCTAAGTTTTCAAAAACTGAAACGAGCATCCCCAACATCCCAGTTTGGTGCTTAAACTGGTACCGTTTGTACACCTCATTTGTTTATATATTAGATAAGTCCTAATAATAACTCTATAATATATCATCAATTTTTACAATAATTTATCTATTTATTTGTAATTATCTAATTTTTGAAATATTAAATTAATTCAATTATGATAAGTATAATATTTTTTAAAAAATACCAGTAATTAAAAAAATGGCCGTTTTTCATAATAATCAAGCAACGATGCACTATGTGATTGTTCCTTTTTTTGGAAGGATGCATTACGTTGTAGTAAAATAGTTGTTTTTGGTTGTTCAACGTTGATCAAATAAACAAACAATTACATCCAATATTTTTGTTTGTTTTTTAATATTATTAAAATAATTTAACAATTGAAATGAATAAATTATATTAGCAATTAATTATGTTGTGGGACCCATAAATAATAGGAGACATCTTTCCGTAGACATCTCATTATTTGATGTTACCATAAGAATTTCTATTCAACATGGTGTTAAATAGGGGAAAACTCTCTTGTAAATTATCTTACTATTATATCTTACAAAATTAATAAACTTGAGTATTTTTATTTAGGATGTTGCTGACAAGTGTTTTAAATACACTTGTTAAAGATTCAAAAATAAAAAAGAATTTATAAGTTTTATATAAAAAAAAGTTACTTCTTAAACTTTTATTATGCTAAATGTATCATTCTCAAAACAAAACTTTATTTTTGGACTTCTTAGCGGGTAAACTTAAGGAAAGTAGGAAACTTAAGTATCGATGCTTTTTTGTAATCGTTGACCTTTGTATTCTCTAATCTTACAACGATGCTTTATTTGAGTAGAAATATTGCTTACAGTTTTCCCTTAATCAGAAAGACAAAGCGTGGCTTGAATGTGTCTCTCCCGTAATATACTTATGGTAACTACATGGAAAAGTTTAACAATGAGAAAATTAGAGACCGACAAACATAAAATCTACCTCCAATTTCATCATCAAGTCTTAATAAAGTGTCTGATTAGAGATACTTTTTTTCTTCTTCTAACTCTAATTTTTGTACTAAATCAATCTTTTTCAATAGTGATGCGAACGTTTCTAACTTATCCCTTTCAGCACTTATGTTTTGTTCAATGAATGTGCATCCTATCCTTTCGTATAGTCTTTACTCTCTACATATAATATTTCTAAGAAACTTCTGGACACTCTCCTAGTTTCACCCACTAATCCTTCCTGAAGCTTCAGAGCTAAGATATACTTTTATTATTATCATAATAATAAGTATTCTTTTAAACGTTAGGTTATATTTTAATACCTACGTGTAATATTAATAAATTGATGTTTGTGCAAAAAAATATTAATATATTGATGATGGCTTAAATATTGCACTCGTCTCTGCAAATATTGCCCGTTTAAGTTTTGGTCCCTGTAAAAAAAACTTTTGTTTTTGGTCCCTGCAAATTTTTTTGTTTTTTAAAATAGTCTCTGACCCCATTTTTGTGATGATTTACATACGTGGTACATGATGACTGGACCCATTTTGTAGTTTTTGGTCCCTGCAAAATATTTTGTTTTTTAAACAGGTCCCTGCAACTATTTTAAAAAACAAAATTTTTTGCAGGGACCAAAAACAAAATTTTTTTTTTACAGGGACCAAAACTTAAACGGGTCATATTTGCAGGGACGAGTGCAATATTTAACCTATTGATAATTGAATATCATTCCTCTATAATGCTAACTCGTTGCTCTTTCAAGCTACCTTAGTTAAAGGCAAGAATTTCTCGATTGATGTCTTTGTCATTCAGTCTCATATTCTATCTCGACTCTTCTATGCAATGCATTCTGTATCTTCTTGGATTTAATAAGTAACGTAAAGTTACATAACAAATGCAAAGAGGAGATAATATTATATATTTTTGGATCATTCTTATACCTTCCTCCATTTGGCTGTGTTTGCCATTAAAGAACACTTTTTTCCGGTACTAAAATGGTTTTTATATATCGAATAGCTTTTTCAAGGTCAACCAAGGTTGACAAACATATGTGGTCGTTTGTACCTAAATTAGAGTATTTGCAATTTACCTAAGATTACTGAAACATTTCTCTCGCACATAGAGTTCCAAACTGTGGAAGCCCAACTCCCAATAAACTTTCGATTCTATATAGCTTCTTTCCTTTCACTTTCTGTGGTTCCAAATACACCCAAGTGCTACATATCTGCAACACGATCTGGATGATCAGATAACGGTGACATGATAACATGTGACCTAACACATCTTGTATATTAGATTGTAATATTATTTTAGAACTTGTAGTACCCATACTTGATAATAAATTAAGTAAATTATTAAAATGTTCTCGTGTATGTGCGTGTGCGTGTATATATGAGTTTGAGGTCTCAAAAAACCTTAGTTTGGTTTATTGTACAACTGCACGATGACTTTTATCTTATGTCACAATTTTATCTTCCTCTTCCCTTTTGGTGCACCCAGGTTTTCTTCTTCTCAATCTTTTTTTTCTTCTTTTCTTCTTCTTAGCATGATTATTTGTTTTTTGTTTTTAGATTTTAGAGCTTTCTAATTTTAGATGAATACATTAATATTTCAATTTATTTCTAATTTTTATTTGGGAATTGATTTAACATTTTGTGTGAAACTTTGAAAAAAAATTCAGTTCTCTGTTCAGTAATTTCTTTATATGTGTCTCGGTTACTTTTCTTTTATGTCATGTATTCGTTCCTTCGTAAATTGAAATGCACGATGTAAGAATCATGAGTTTTGTATGGATTAGGTATGATTTATGAAATTTGAATGGATGTTTAAAAATTGAAGTTTTTTGGTAATTAAAAAAAGTTATTCTTTCTACCAAAAAATAAATAAATTCAAAAATCAATGGGTACCCATGGATATCTCAATACCCGTGGGTTACCCGTAGAGTTGGCCGTGGGCACCCACATGGGTACGAGGCGAGCACGTGTATCATATTTATCCAACGGGGCGGAGACATGTATCATACTATCCGCACACATGGATATACATTGACATCCCTACTAATAACTTAAATGCATCCCACATGTACACATAATTTATTTATAATTTTTTTTATAAAAGTACTTATTAATGATTCAATAACTTCAATGGTGATACACTAAGAGGACCTCCAATGGAGAGTTCTTAAATAGGTCCCAATATGTGCATATGCATTGTGTCATTTATGTGTGCATTTAAAAAAAAAAGAAATTAAAATAGCCAAAATAACATGACTTTGAAAGGTGGAACCAACTTATGCATATTGTATTTCTTATTTTGATTGTGGGACCCGTTAGTTGATGATGAGAGAGAGTCCTTATATAATTTCCGGTAGCTAATAGGTACCCATTTGTTTCTTCCTCCATTGAGGTTCTTGTTAAGTAAAAAACTCCCCATTGAAGATGCTCTTAGGACACTTGTTAGCATAACCCAAAAAATTATAGAAGTTGAACAAACATGTTGCTTTAGAATCGTGTCGAGTTCTTCTCTCAAAGTCTGATTGTCCTATGCGAAGTATGAACATGGTACCCTATTTTTTATTAAATCATACATGCACACACTCTCGCATGCACGCACGCACACACACCCATATATGTGTGTTGATTAAGAAGACCACACACCACCGATGTCACCATCATCACACCACTCCCACGACGACACCACTGATGTCGTTGTCACCCCCATTATTGGTATGTACTGTTGTCAATGTTGCTGGTCTGGTTTTGTTTATACCTTCATGCGGATCAAGTAAATATTTCCTCTAATACATTGATATATGATATTTGCCATAAATATTTTGTCATCCATCTCCTACAAACCTTTTGGTCTAGGCATGTTGTTGTCCTTACAAAACTTCTTTACCATATCAATCAACAACTCTTTCGCATCATAGGATTGAGAAATTGTGATGAAACACCAACAATCAAAGTGCTTTTTCACAAGCTTGTTATCAAAAACATGCTTAGAAAGAGTTGTTTTTTCCAAATCCTTCCATACCAACCACAGAAACCAACATGAGCTCATTGGTTCCCTCCACGAAACAACTAACCAATTCATCTTTTGGCGACTCAAATCCCACGACTTGGTTCTCTTCAATGAAATGAGAAGCCATTCGAAGGTCACCAAAGCTATCATTTCCGCTAGTCCCTTTTCAGCTGTAAACTTATACCTCGCACTTCTTTTTTGATTTCACCAACCAAGGACTTTATGTTTTTCATATCAGAAGCAATCTTATGCCTTTGTTTCATGGTTTTGATAGCTGAAGTTACCTTTTTTGATTAGAGTTATGCATCCAAAATAGTTATCGCTTTGTACCAAATACATGCTATAACAATCAATCACATCTTCTATGTTAAAAGATGATTCTCTTAGCTGCTTCATCCATGTTTTGACTCCTTTAGAAGATCCTATAGAAGTTGAACAAACATATTGTTTGAGAATCGTGTTGAGTTCTTCTCTCAAAGTCTGATTGTCCTATGCGAAGTATGAACATGCTGCCCCATTTTTTTTATTAAATCACACATGCACACACTCTCGCATGCACGCACATGTGCGTGCACACACCAATGTATGTGTGTTGATGAAGAAAGACCACACACCACCATTGTCACCATCATCACACCACTCCCACGACGACGCCACTGATGTCGTTGTCACCCCCATTATTGGTATGTACTATTGTCGTCCAATGTTGCTGGTCTGGTTTTGTTTATACCTTCATGCACATTAAATAAATATTTTCCTCTAGTACAATGATATATGATATTTATTGCCAAGTATCCATTTTGCAGTGACTGATCCAAACTCAAACACAAGCCATAATCACAGTTAGTGTTTTAAAACCCAGACCAGCCTGGTCGGACCGGGAACCGGAGGGTGCAAAGGTTCAGGCAGGCTACTGGACCGGATATGCAATTAGCCCGCTGAAATCCAACTGGGTCAGTGGGCGGACCGCTAAACCAGTTTAACCCACCCGAAAGACAAAAACGCTAGTAACACATACTCGCAACCGAAATGCTATTTCAACCGCCGTTCTCCTCTCTCATCTCAACCACTGTCGCATCCTCTCTCCCTATGTCATCTTCTTCTTCAAAGCTCAAGTCATTCCCTTTGTCATCTTGTAGAAATGCAAGGTATTTTTTTCCTCTGCTTTTTTAACTTATCATTATTTATTTCAGTTTTTCTTCTGTTTTTTTAGTTTTATCAATATCTTCATCTTATTTTTTGATTTCGTTTATGTTTTCTACTTATTTGTTCTTCTTTTTTTGTTGGATATTTTTAGTTGAAACTTGAAAGCTCGATTATTTATCTTTTACATAATGCAATTTCGTTCATAATGTAATTTTTTATCACAAATATTTTTATATACACCGGGTCAATAGTCATGCGGTCCGATCAGTGACCCACTGGTTCGATCAGTGACCCTGTGACCTAATGCCTTGACCGGATCGATCACCGATCCGGGTTTTAAAACATTGATCACAGTGCTCAAGTCACTCTAGGCATCTTCATTGAAACATCCAACGCTCCTATTCAGGGAGATAAAGTTCCATCTAAAATAAATAGGGTATATTTTAAAGGTACTTGTTTTTAGAATTACCTTCCCATGAACATCTTCTCCTCGGAAAAAAAAAAAAAAAAGGCTCATAATAGCAACCATAACCATGCATAGTGGACCGAATGTAGTAACAAAACCCCGAGAAAAATATTCCCTACATGTGAATGAACTAGTTTATTACAAGATGAGGGTTATAACCTAAAAAAGAAAAGAACTGTAATCAAAACTGAAAGCCAACAAGCTAGAATTGTTGCATAAAAGTGTCAGATTCGTCTCCCTCTCTCGCGTGGGACAGGTTCATCAAACCGAGAAGTTGACCCGATTTTTATTGGACTAATTTCACTAAGTGACGGGCCTTGCAAGAACCATCGTGTTGTTCATTTTCCCATTGGTCGTAACTGTGTTTGTTAAAACGACGATATCTAGATCATTTTGAGTCATTCATATCATGCACTTCATGCATAAAGATTTACAAATTAGTTTTTGTGTACTTTATTCTTTTGATCATTTCTAATTCTTTTTAAGTTGATGAGTACTTTTATTAAAAATTTATGGCATTTTTATGAGTTTAGATGATTATGCATGGAACCGAAAATTGATCCTTACTTTAATATAATGATGTAGGTATCAAATAATGAAATATAAAGTTTATGTGCAATGGAAAAATGCGCGGGGGCACAAATGAGTTTTATATAATAGTAATTGTAATCTAAAATATTTTTGAAATTTATATGGAGTTGATATTTATTGCATTAAGAAAATACTTGTAAAATATCAGGACTTTTATTTAATTGTAATTGTTGTAACATAAAAAAAAAATAATAGTAATTGTAAAATACATTAAGCATGCTAACCAATTTTTTTATATGTAAAATACTTTGTTTAAAGCCAATATAAAAGTGTGGTCGGCGGATTGCGGATCTCATTGGACGGCGCGATGGACTTAGGTACGGATGAGTTTTATCGTTAATTGGGTTTATGATTAATTCGTATTATCAGTTTAATAATTAATTAGCTTTAGAATCATAAATAATTTTGTTTGCTGTTTTAAAAAAATGAAATCAGCAGTATGAACACAAGTCAGTAACCGACTTACCGGAGATCTCGGAAAATCTCTGTATGCTGCAAATCTTGGTGACAATTTTGTTTGGCCCTCTGTCTTTTAATTATCTTATTCATAATTACTTTATTTTAATTTACTAGTTATTATATTTCGTACATTAATTGAGTTAGATGCATTCATCCCACGAGATTTAAGTTGGCAAAGAGATTCTTCTTCATTTTCAATTACAACTAACCAAACACGTCCTTAAATTAATGCAAATTGCACACGCAAAACTGATAGACAAACATGCATGATGAATTAGTCTCTGATTAACATAGTTAAGGAGTTTATATACTAGTAAATTTTATCCTCGCAGTATGTGTCATAGTATAAGTTTTCTATTACGGTAGAAAGTAATGCATAGAATAACTGAGGCATACACATTTCGTACCACCCATAGTGCAGCATGTCTATCCCCGCCTTTTCTTTTGAAAATAATAATAATAATAATAATAACAACAGTAACTAGACTTTTCACCCGTGCGACGCAAGAGTCTTATCGACTATAATAGAGATCAATGAATAATCTTTAACCTATAAAATCATGGGTCGATCAATAAACGCAAATTATATTATTAGAGATACAATATTACAATCAAATTTGTCTTACTATGTCCTTCAACGACACTTGAATCTTATCAAATTTTACATATTAGTTTTGAAAAACTAATCAATTAAAGACTATTATTTTAACAAGAATACAATATTCATTCATTCAAATTGATAGAATACATCGATACAATACAAATCCAAATTCGCTAAAAACAAAAAGGATGAATATGTGAACAAACTCACAACATCCATGTTAATAGCATAAATCGGCAAAGTACATATGCCTACAAATATGAGTAATATGACTATATTCATGTCTCTGGATCTGCAACGTTGACGACACAAGGTCATTGTCATTGATCGGATCTGCACTTGCTCAAAGCTAATCTTTCAACATGAATCAAATAAACACTGCACTAAGACGGGAAATCAAAAACACACCACACAAAGACGGGAAATCAAAACAAACAGAGTTGTTCAAGGACGACGAAATCAAAAAAACAAACGAAAGAAAACATAAAATATGTGAAATCACTTATTCAATTAGAATAGAAGGAAATACAATTCGGAGAGGTGATTCTTGGGTCAAAATTGACCCTAAATCACCCCTCTAAAAATAAGAAGAAGAAAAGGGTGACGGATAGGGTTTGAGAAGGAGTTATTACTCTTATAGTTAAACATAAAAAATTGACTTATAATAATTGTTTTAAATTTCTACTAACATGAAAAACAAAATCACTTCAATTAATAGAATTTCTAAATTACACGTACAACTCTAAAAAGAATAATTACACTTTGATATTTACTAAAAGTAATAATATATTTTTCCAACCAAATACATATCATATCTGCATATATCATAGAATTTAATAATAGAAGAGATCTTATACAATGTATTAATTATTTTGAAGACGTGTGCTTGGTTGAAGAGCTGTGTATTTTCCAAGGGGTATAACGTCTGTGTAATTTACCATGGTTTATTTTTATTTTATTTTTAGAGAAACACGATTTAGGGTTTGCTATATATAGCCAAGTTTGCATGGAAATTAGGGTAGTCGAGTTTGCATGGAAATTAAGGTATTCTGTTTGTAAACGTATTAAATAAGTGTACAACAACTTGTCAACAAAAAAAAGTCTATAGAAACAATAGATATATACAAACGATGATACAGCATGAAAGGAATGAAAAGCTCAACAGGGAGGAGAAATATTAGCGATTACTGCATTTTAGAGGAAATTTGTTAGGTTCAATTGGTGCGCTGCATTTTAGATGGAATTTGTTAGGTTAAATTGCTGCTAACCTAATGCAGCATTTTAAAGGGAAATTATTAGGTTAAGTTGCTGCAGACCTAACAAAATTAATAAATAAGGATTTTTAGGAGTAAAAGTATCTATCTCTCGCATCCATTAAGCCAACATTATATATATCACTATTACAAATCTTAAATCAGATAAAATATGGTCTAAATATGTGTTTATAAATGGGGACAATCTTTATCTCACAAGCCAATTTGTAAGGATAAAGTAAGACCCCAAATTTCTACAATCATCTTCTCGATTTAATGTGTTATCACAGGTATTGGTTGACTAACTAATGTGTTTAGGTTACTTGTTAGGAAAACCCTACATAAAATATAAGTCTTTTATCTATTTCATCCATTCCAAAGACAAACAAGGTGCAATTGACAATACTTGTTCAAACTAAGATTCAAACTCAGATTATTCATAACAATTCTTGATTACACGTCAACCACCTATCTTTCACTCAAACTTTAAGTTTTTATTAGATCAAACTCTTACAACTAAAATTTTTTTTACCGACATTAAGTATATGATATGAGACCAAAACGTCTAAGCATAAAACTAGAGTAAACAATCAAAGTAGTCATGGCTTTGCAAAACATTTTCAAAAAGATCCATAACTTTATCAGTATTTTGAAAATGTCCTTGATTCTATCAAATTTTATTCATTTTAGTCCTTCAAAGAATATGTTAGGAACTAAATAATAGTAAGTTGATAAGCTTATGGCCTAAATTAACCGTAAATTATTAAAACATAGGAACTTAATTGATAGTAAATGATTAAATACATGGACCAACTTGACTCTTAAAAAAAATCAGAGATATTTTTGAGATATTCAGAATCTCAAATACATATTTGACAGTGTCATATAAAATCAAAAACTAATTTGGTGATTTACTCCAAAAAAAATGAATAAAATCATTTGTTGATCATATTAACGTTTTTTTTGTGTGTCAACCCTTTGGTTCATTAGGAATGGGGCTCTGGCAATCAAAAGTTTGATCAGTAGGTAGGTAAAACTTGACCAATGTTCTGCCTGAGAAAAATAATATTGCTGATATATACTTTTTTATGCATTATTTAATTTTATAATATTATGGAGAGAAAAATAATATTGCTGATTTTTTTTTTTGACAAATCTGTTGATACGTACTTATATAAGTTAAAAATATGAAACAAATTAAAAATCATGTGAGATAAGTTGGTTAAACCAGACTTATCACCAATGCGATGTTAAGTACATAAAATGTTTTCCTTCAAAAAAGTACATAAAATGTTAGGTACTTTTGTTTTATATTTAAATAAAGTAATTTGATTTAAATAATTTAATGAACTCTTTAGAGATTCTTAAGAAAAACATTAATTATGGGTGAAAACTGAAAAAGCATTCAAATAAAAAAATTGAGCATGTCAAAATAGATTTTTTTTCTCTGAAATCTAATCAAAATTAATTCAGTTTTAACACAAAAATCATTTTTAAGAGAAACTACAAACATAAGAAACATAAAAAATAAAACAGGCCTTTTTATATTTAAAAAAGAATATTTTTTATTTTTTTCTTCAAAAAAAAATAAAAAATAATATTTTTTAAATATAAAACGGGCCTTTTGTCTCGGTTTTTTTTTGCCAAGTAGTCTAGTGGTTAGAGCTCACACAATTTAATTGTGGAGAAGTGGAGTGTCCGGGGTTCGAACTTCAGCCTCTGCATGTAAATGCAAAATCCCTATCAACTGAGCTAAACTCACGGAGATCTTTTGTCTTGGGTTTTATTTGGGTAGTTTTAGACTTTATGTCTTTAAATAATTTATTTTTATTTTTATTATTCATTTATCATTTTTTAAGAAGTCAAACCTAACCCAACGAAACTGACATTAGAGGAAAATCGAACCAAAATCTTAGGAGAAGCACACTCTTAAATTTTAAGTTAATACGATCAAACCAACTTAAATGATATTATTCATCTATCTTATAAATACACTAAAATATCAAATGTTCAAGTCATATCCAAGTGAATTCTCTTTGTCTCAATGAAATAGAGTAAAATCAGAATGCAAATGGCTCACACCCATTGGGTCACTAGCACACGTTAATTTTTGTTTCATTCGAGTTGTTAAGTCCAAAAAGTGAGACGTATAGAACAACCTTTATTGAGAGTAAAAGAAAAAATAATCAATTCCAAAATTAAGATCGTAACATAGTCTTTGTATCAAAGATACAATCTATGCATAAAATTCATCTGTTAAAAAATGGTGAATTTATAAATTGTGTCTTGAAATGGAGAATTTCAATTCACATAAGTGGTGGATCAAATTCATCCCCATAATTTTAAAGTAAAGTACTAGTACTTGAATATAATTAAAAAAAAAAGATAATTAGTAAAAACAGAGTAAAAATTGTAAACCAAGATTCTATTCAGCCATGCTTTACTTGTTTGACTGAAATTCATATCACAAGCATCACGAATAATTATATATCTATTCATTTAATTAGGAGTATTTTTGTAAAAAGGACAACGAGATTTTACAAAGGGAACTTGTATAGTAAAAACCAAACTTTTTTCTAAAATTGTTTAAAATGCTGCAACGCACATATTAATATACTATATTAAGGATTAATTACACATGAACAAGTTAATATATGAATAATTTTAGCCGAATCTCTCTTTTTCATCCAACCACACCTGTTTTCCGTCAAATGAGAATCCACCGGTGAAAAACACTTCATGATTTTAAAAATTGCGACAACTAAACAAAAACATCAAAACACAACAACCAATTGTTGCGTCTGGCCGTAAACATGGTAAAGAATCACTCATTTTTAAGATACATTATACATCCCCGTTTTTTTTAAGCTTGGACGAACTACTAAAATGTATACACTTTGAAAAAGTAGCATCAAGAAATTAGGCACTATATCTGTGAAAGATCATGTCCTCATGTTCATGTTTTAAAAGCAATACTTGTTCAATGTATGAATTAAGGATCACGTGTCCATTTGCTAAATTTAATCGTTTTCTAAATCATCACCTCCCGTTGACTCTATTATCTATCTGGCCAATTATAAGGTGAACAACTCCGACGTTGTTAAGTGGCGGAGCCTAAAAAATCAACGATTATAAGTTTACTTTGGGAGATTTTATACCATTTTATGTCAGTTTTAGGTTTCGGTTGATCCAAATTCCCGTAAAGTGATGTAGTAGCCCACCCAAAAAATTTAAATAATTCAATTATAGGTCTATTTTGCGAAGCTTTAAACAATTTTTCAACGGCTAATTTTAGTGGTCCACCCTAACTTTTTTTTCTAGTTCCACCACTGACGTTGTTGAATGTGGATAAACATTTGAAAATCACTTGAAACTCTATTATTGACTCATTGTACTAGTGAATTGTAAAATTTGAGTGCTTCAAAAATCAAAACTAAACATATTAGAGTATTCACTTTTCTTTAATTTTGTCGAAGGAGCACAAATCGTATCATCGTCTCATTTATGACAACAATGATGGATGTGAACTTCTAATTTGAATAGACAACATTGATCAATATTGATATTTTGAGTGATTTTCAACCACTAGTCAGCCATAGACAAATTTTCAAAGTGATATTCATTTTAGAACGTGTCTATTTATGGGTTTAAAACAAAGAAATTTTGTGTAGTACCATGTTAAGTAGACAAAAAGAAGATTAATATAATCCCATACATCTTAATATTATGTAAAGATAAAAGATATAGAGTTAGAAATCAAAGAAAATGTAATTAAGTGGGAAAGGGGGGGAAAATGTTTTTCAATAACACCCTGGTCTCTAATTACATCCCATTTTTTTTTACATTCTCTTTCAACTGTATTTTACTATCATGTCACTTTATTGTGTCACTTTGTTATTTTTTTAGTCAAGTAATTTAGTGGCTGAAGCTCACACATTTTAAATATGGAGAAATGGAATGTCTGAGATTCGAACTCCAACTCCTACATATATTATGCATTGTCCATAACAATTGAACTAAACTCACAAGTACAAATGACAAATTGTTTAAGAAAACTGAGTTTTATTTTTCAATAAAACAATTTTTAATCAAAATTTACTCATCTTTCAACCAAACTGCAAAACATTGAGCTTCTTTCCAAAAAAAAAAAAAAACCGAAGGGTAAAAAAAAGTGGTGTATATATTAAAAGTAGTTTAAGTTTTGTAAAACACCTGATTGATTGATTAGTAAATTAGTATAGTGAGATAGAGTCTCACTTAGCCAAATCATACATAACTAAGAGTTTTCCACGTCACGTTATACAGTCGTTTATAAACTCCAATAGAACCTCTTCTTCTCTCACAAAAACGACACCACTCTTCTTCTTCTTCTCTCAAACTCTCACACTTATTCAGATTCACAAATACAAAATCAAACACATGGGTTTACAAAGCCAGCTAAACGACGTGTCGTCTGATTCAATTCCTTTACTGGTTCTGATGCACATCGCCACCTGCGTCAGTTACATCCGTTCGATGCTTCTCAATTTCCTCCAATCCATCGGTCTCTCACGCCTCCAAACTGATCAGATCGTCGACGATCACTTCCTCGCCGCCGTCGGATCGGGACTCGCCGGACTTATCATGCTCTCCGATCAACTCAACCTCAACAACCAAATCTTCTACACATACGAAGATGCCGCTTCCACCGACAATCACCGCTGCGTGTTCTGCCAATCCAACTTCGAAAACGGCGATCATGTTCGTAAGCTTCCTTGCCGCCATGTCTTCCACCGTCACTGCATCAACGGTTGGTTCCACCGCTTCAACTTCAGTTGTCCTTTATGCCGTTCTTCGCTACTCTCCGACGAGCGCGTGGCTCTCACCGAACGCCGTGTCGGTAGCCAACTCATCTCGTGGTTCACCCTTCGCTGATGTCGTCAGTCACACTCACTCCATTTTCCTCAAATCCCAATTTTACCCTTTACCTTTTTATCTATTTTTCGTAGGGTAATAATAGGATAAATTTTTCATTTTACAGTATTTGAGTTTTTTTTACATTTTGATGGTTCCATTTTTTGAAAGGGTGTTCTCTGTATGTTTGAGAAACCCTTTTTTGGGGTGATGTAAATTTTGGACTCCTGTGTTTATGGGTAATAACTGGAGACATTAGCAAGATTCTGCGAAATTTCGATAATGGAATAGATTACACTTTTTTTAATCAGTTAAAGTCAAGTAAAATTCAAACGTTTCTTGGTACACTTTTTCCGGCTTTTGTCACATAAATAACGCCTAACGATTTGTTGAACTGAAAAATAGTATAAAAAAATGACATCCCTTGTAAAACTAGTTGAAAATATGACATTCAAGTTAAAAAAAGAAGATAAAATATGTCACTGAAAATTTGTACATTACCGATCGTAGCCGTTGTAGTTGATATAGATAGTTGGAATCAATTAGTTCCTCTTTTTTAGAAAAGAAATTCATTGTATTTCATCAGTAAAAATGTGTTATATACATGTTAAAATTATGTTGAAGAGAAATTGTTTAATATTTGGATACTTGAATAAGAATTGAATTTTAGTGTAAAAATCAATTCTAGTATTAGAACTTCAAATGAATTAATTACAAACGTATTCAATTCTAGTTTAAAGAAACCAAGCATATAAAAATCAATAATACTCTATAATTAATTTTAACTTATCTAAAAATGGAATCAAACATAGATTAAATATGTAATTTTGAATAATTGATAGGATATTCTTCAAGAAAGAAAATTATTTTTGATTAAAAAGGGTTTTTTTAAGTCCTAGCTCAATTGGTAAAATGCCAAAATTGTTAGGCCGGATGTCATGATTGATGTTCGAACCCCAATACCTCCACTTATGTATGTGAGTTTATAATGGTTTTGTTATTTCGTCTATCTAAAAAAAGGAATTGTATGTTCTCTTTATTTTATTAATCAGATATCACTTTAAGTTTTCTTTATTTGCCATGTCAAAAGAAAGAAAAAAGTATTTTTTATCGTGATGCTAATAACTTATATTCTTCCATTCCTTTGAAATATTGAATTACAAAGCAATTAATTTAGTTTCAATTTTTTTGTCAATAATGTGTAGTAGACTCTGTTTTCGTATAAAACTAATTTTCCATCAAATCTGCCTTCAATAAAGGGAACTCAATAGTACATTGGCGTTAGTAGTACAACTACAATCATTTAGATTTTCGTGGGACGAAGGAGACGTGGGGTGAGTGAAAATGGGCATATGTACATCACGATTAATAATGTTTTGTTTGGAAGCATTAGGAAAAAATTGAGGGCAACGAGAGAAAATGAAGTCGACATTTTTTTAAATGGAGATAAAAAAAATAGGCACTTGTGTTGTTGGGTAGAAAAACTCAACAAATAGAAAGTTAGCATTTACAAAAACTATATTTGAATCCACTTATGTGACCTATTGGTATTAGCTTGGAATCTGAGAGTGTGCTTCTCTTTGAGGTCTCAAGCTCGATTCCTTCTAGCGTCAATTTAAGTGAGTTAATTTAACTTCATCAAAAAACAAAACAAAATTAGTATTTGGACTTTAGACACCGAAAATCATAGTAGCCACATATAATAACTGAATGACATACTCTCAAGTGGGCTAAAATAAACTGGTGGTGTACAAGGTCTCCTATTCTGCCTACTTTCATCAATCACTTAAAACTCCATTTTTTTAATCAAATGATACAATTATCAGTCCTAAAAGGTGTACCTGTGGGGATAATAGACTTTAAAGACATTTTCCTTAAAAAAAAAAAAGACTTTAATGATGTATTGTAACACATGTTCAAACAGACAATGTTTCATCTTCTTCACATTTAGTATGTCAATTACTGCTAGCCATAAAATTACTGCATGATATTGATCACTATCATCCTAAAACTATAATTTCTCAATCAATGTTGTGGCAAATGGTTAGGGCGAGTACATTTTTGGATATCTAAAACTAAAGATAAAATTATCTTAATTAGGGTCTTATTAACGAGTGTTCTGAGGGTACTTTTCAAGGTTTCACAATTAAGAAATTATTCCTTAAAAAACTTTAACACTTTAATTTTCGATGCATTGAATGCACAATTTTCTATAAGAATTTTCTTATTAAGAGTCTTATTAACGAGTGTCCTGAGGGCACTTTTTAAGGTTTCACAATCAAGAAATTATTCCTTAAAAAACTTTAACACTTTAATTTTTGATGCATTGAATGCACAATTTTCTATAAGAATTTTCTTATTAAGGGTCTTATTAACGAGTGTCATGGGAGCACTTTTTAAGGTTTCACAATTAAGAAATTATTCCTTAAAAAAGTTTAACACTTTAATTTTCGATGCATTGAATGCACAATTTTCTATAAGAATTTACTATTTTAAGTCCTTAAAGACTGCCCTTAAAGCACTCGTTAACATTTCCCTAATTTAAATAGTAAACTACTACATCCGTCCCTATATACAAGACCCTTTTGTTAAAATTACGGGAATTAAGAAAGTGGATATTTGCATTAAAGTTGTTTGTAATCACTATTATTTTTACAATTTTATCATTTAAAAGAGATGATTAGTTTATGTTTTCAATATGTTATTTATTGCTAATTGAAGAAAAAGATGTATAATAAATAGGGACATGTATGTAAAGAAATAGTTAATGTACTTGGAAATAACAAATGGTCTTATAAAAAAGGACAATTTTTTTTAAAAGAGTCTTATAATTAGGGACGGAGGTAGTATCAAATTGCATTATGAAATGATAAAGGTCAACAATTTAGACCCTAAATTTACAAAATATTAAATTTCTTCTTTAAATTGAATCACATCACTTAAAATACTCATTTTATCAAATAACTGTGTCTGAGGGTGTTGAGGTGTCGCATTATATGATGTTATGACTCGTTGACATCGGTAATACGTTGTAAAGAATATTTTAACAACCAATGCATTACAATAAAAGACTCAACATGTATATCATGCATCCTTCTTCTTTATATCCTTATTCAAATTCAAAATCTGAAAATGTTGATATAATTTTCTGACGAGGATATTATGATGTAATTACCTATGACATATGCATATTAAAACCATTGGAGCAAGTATTACAATGGGTGAAAAACAAGCGGTCTATGACAGACCAAATCTTGGCTGGACCATGATGTAAGCAACCTGAGTCTGATATCATTAGCAAGAGGAACAACAGGCGGTCCAGATTGTGAAGTGTGGAGAAATGTAGGACCATTGAAAACCTCCCTTGTTTTCTGTCCTAGTTGTTGTGTCTCTTCTCTACAAAGCAATGGAAGCTGCCGCCGAATGGAAACAACCACAAACAACAAGGTTGTTTCCAAATTTTTAAATCTCACATGCCCATTGAAAACTAGAAAGGATAGTGTTTCCAAATTCTCAAATCTAACATTCCAATTCAAAACTAGAATTCTGTCCTTACACATGCATATTTTGGTTCTATTGTGTACAAATATTTAAAAGAACAGTGATCTTCATACTCATTTTTTCCTACATTGAGACCCTTAATTACTCATATTTAACAATATAATTATTTCAGTTGAGTAAATGATCAACTCAATTTATATTTAAAATTATGGTTAATTCAATTACATAGTTAAACAAAATTTTGCATGGGATTAATATGTGTTATCGTAGAGACAATTAAAAATAAGGTTTTGCTAACCATTGCTCTAAGGATGTTGGTTAAGAAATCTTTTAATATGAACTTTGTCTTAAAAATGTAAATTTTTACTTTTGTCTTATCAATAATCACACCACTATCTTCGTTCCTTTTTAATTGTCACTTTTTGATATTTTACACAAACTAAGACAATCAATAAAGGGAGCTTCTACGGTGCAGTCAGGAAACTGACTTTTTTGAAAAAGTTAATTTTGATTTTAATGTTTGATTCATTTTTAAATTGTTGATTACCGATTAATGGTCAACAGTAATTCATCTAATAATGCTTGCAACATCTTGGACTTACAGGTACTATTTTATCGTTGGCATCTTTAACATGCAAACAAATTTGATGATATTATGTGATAGTCTTAAGTGTTACACCTTGTGGGGTGTTACACTTACAACAAGGTAGGATAAAATTAGATTAAGTGTAGTCTTGTTAATCTGATGAATTGATGATACTATGAG
>Ga0315914_1000423_pt1 | contig 51752 bp, 30 predicted proteins | sample MpolenodulesMG_FD_203920 | JGI IMG/M metagenome (GOLD analysis project Ga0315914, IMG submission 203920) | Medicago polymorpha root nodule microbial communities from Los Angeles, California, United States - elongated nodules | ecosystem: Host-associated > Plants > Roots > Nodule | place: USA...
GCAATTGAAGTAAAATAATTCTAAAAGGAAATAATATTTAAATAAAACTAAATCAAATCTAAATAAAATAGACTCAAATAACATATTAAAAACACTAATTTATTGACTCATCACTCAACCTCTTCATCGTCAGGCTTGCAGATAGTTTCATCAACTTCCCGCTTATTTTCAATTGTCCTTTATGTATCGGTTCAGGCTTGCAGATAGTCTTCAGCACCTTCTTCTTCGGAAGCTGCAACAACACATAATTCAAAAATCAAAACCAAACAATCAAAACAACAACAACGATTCAATGATAGAGCAAACCTTTCACCGTTCTGGATTTTCTCTTGGAAGAATCATCTTCGCCGCCGGAATCGTTGCTGCGCTTCCTGTTCCCACCGAAAGTCAATCAGAAAGTTTGTGAAGGTTGCCGGCGGAATCGTTAATCAATCAGAAGGTTTGAAAGAGAGAGAGAGTGAAGTGGTGGAGATCAGAACAGAAGAATTGGAGGAGGCGATGGATTTTTTGAGAAGTTGAGATAATTTAATTGTTTGGGAATAGAAGAAAAAGAATTGTTTGGGAATCATATGAGTGTTACCTTTTTTTTTGCGGAACACATTAATATCCTTGGAAAACCGCATAAATCATGTTGAGTGGGTGATTATTTGGGCTTGCATGGGATACACCAAAAGTCAATTTGAAATTTGAAATTCAAATTGAACTTGCATAGGAGGGAAACTTTTTAGCATTAGCATTAGCATTTAATGACAAATAATTAGAGGGAAAAATTAGGGTTAATGGTTGCATGACCTAATAAGCATTTAGAGTAAGGAATATGAACTATCTCCAATTATTCGTTCGCACACATTTTTTTGTGTTTGGAAGCATTTTTTTAGTAAATTGTAGAGGGAATCATTGTCGATGAAAATAAAATTAACATGGTTAATTTAAGGATGGTAAGTAGCCAAATCATCAAAGGTAATTTCGAGGCAACCCCAAACTTTTTCAATGATCTTATTTTTTTTTCTTTTTCTCTCTCTTGATCTTATCTCTAAAATTTAGAGAAAGACACAAAATAAAGAAGGAGAGAGAATGAAAGAATAAGAGAAGGAGATGATCCATATTTATACTAAATGAAGATACTAAACAAACATTGCAATTGAAGCTACAAATATGGTTGATTGTGATTTTTTTTTTTTGATAAAATGATTTAATTATTATTATTAATTAATTGGGTCAAATAAGTTTTTAATCCCTATTAATATACCAATTTTTTTTTTAAACTTTCATTCCTCTAAAAAAATTGTTACCAATTTTAGTCCCTTCTTTTTTAACCAAAGTTTATGTTGCATGTTTCAAGTAACTTTTTTTTTAGATATGTCATTGTTGACCTTATTATCATTAGTTGAATAATTTAATTATTGAATTTTTAATCTCCATTAATTTATCAATAACTTCAAATTATGATTTAATAATTAAGTTAATGATAATTCTCCTTCAAAAAAAAACTAATGAAAATTTAAGATCTTAACAATCAAATATTGTTAAAAAGTGTCACAAAAATCATCACCCTATATATAAGGGTAGTCACAAAAACCATAACTAGGATCACTCTTAATCCCATAATCACTATACTCTCATACCTTGACCCCCAACATATTGTCGACATGGTAATCGTTCTTATCATAAACAGTTGCAAACCATATTTATTTAGGGTCACAATAGTGCCATGCTTTCTGATTTTGAAAAGACAACTGAACAATCTTCTCAAATTTCGTGATACCAAAAGGATGATTTATATTGAGTATCATCATATAATTTTGGAGTTTTTTTTTTTTTTTAAATATAGAGGGAGGAGGGAATTCTTTTGTAAATTGACAAGAGATAACTTCTCAATATAAAAGTTACTTTCGATCAATTTAGGCGACATTACTTTCGTCGTCTTTTAATTTAATTTCAACTAATAATTTTTTCTTTTAATTTTTTTATATCATTTTCATTCTTATGATCAATTTATATATGAATATTCATGATTTTATTTCGATATGAAGTCTTTTAAATTTATGATTTTTCACTCGTGTTTTAATTTTAAATTTGACAATTGAAAATCAATATACAAAATAAAAGAACAAAAAAAAAAGTGAAAACAAGATAGAAAACAAAACTATTTATCTAAAATAAGTTGTTTCTTTTGTTATATATATAAAAAAAAAACATAAACAAACCGTTTACGCATCATGAAATTGTTTGTTTTTATTTTTCTATAAAGAATTGTGTATGTCAAATTGTTGAAACTCTAATTCTATAAAGAATCGATGTGAAAGAATCGATCTTTGAAACTATTCAGATTAAATTACAATTTCAGTTTCAGTTTCATGGCGGCAACCCAACCACCACCATCACAGCCTCCTCTTGATCGTCCCACCACAGGTACGTAATTCAACTTCTTTTGAATCTTGATCTGATTCAATTCAATTCAAACATTTCTTATTAGATTGCACTTGTTTTCTCGATTTACTTGATTTTTTCTGTTAATCTTGGATCTGATTAAGACAATAATTGGCGGTGTTGATCTGATATAAGTTAGAACCATACGTGTGATTTATGTGTATGTAGTTTTTAATCTGTCTTCAAATTAGCTTTGTTGGTCAATAATTTGTATTTGTATTTTTAAAACCATACGAGTCACTGTGATGCAGGAGATATATCAACTCAACCAGATAACATGAAGGATCAGATTGTGGTAAGTTAATCCCTAACTAACTTTTTTACTGATAACACACTTTTGGTCTCTGTTTTTTAGTCGAATCATGTGTACCTTTTACAATTTTTAATGGATTGTTTTAGAGATGTTTCAGATATTTTAACAATTTCTCACAAAAATTTAGAATTTTTTAATAAAATATGAATTTTTAAGCGTTACAATTTACAAAATTGAAAATTCATATTTAATTCATCTCTTGTTAAAAAAAATTAAGTACAAAAAATATTTATATAGTGTACTACTGCAAAAAAGAATTCAAAATTTCAATTTCAAGAATACACATCAGTAGTTTACTTAAAAGCAAGGACCAAAAGTCATGACGGAAAACATTTGGGAACCATAGTTTGTTGAAAAAGTTTAGAGGGACTACAAATGAAATTTGAGATTTTTTATAGGGATCAAAAACTTATTTAACCCTTAATCTACTATACAATACAATACTCTAATTAAATTGTGAAATATAATGAAATTAATTAAGTTATATGGAGACTAATATTAAGAGGTACTCTAAAAAAGAAACCAATTGTCGTACTCTGAGGTAATTTAAGATACTCTATCATATTATCAAGATATTAATCATTTTTTCAAGTCTTCTAACACCTTTCTTCAATTATTAAAACACCTTTCCGCTAAACACTTTAAGAGAGATAGACACAAGTTGAAGATCGGTGGACCCATTAGTGGAGTCTACTTATTAAAATAGGTCTCACTAATATATTACGCGTCTCTCTCTCTCTCTCATAAATGGAGGGTAGATAAATGGAGCAAATCCACATTCGTGTTACACATGCGTTCAGTTAGTGATGTAAATCCACTGACCCTTTCGACTTAATGCCACTCCAAATCTTAACCCTTAATTTACTATCAATTCATGGCTATGTTTGATCGTCGCTAATCCCTACCGTGAGGTTTATTTTCCTCCTTTGCCCTAATTAGATTAAAGTGCACATGTGAGATGACGATCTCAACAACCTACATATGCCTGCAAACCTGCGATGCCTTCAATTTTTCAAACTCAAGGTGTGAATAAAAATAAAGGTTCAATCAAACTTCAAAACTTTTGATATCTCACAGTATGTAGTAGCATGATTGCAAATGATATTAGTAGGATTTCCAATGCCATCAAACCCATATTTAAATACTCATAGAATCTAAATGACTTGTGCAAGTAGATATTATAAAACGAAAGGTGAATCAATGCAAAATTGAGAGAGCATAAGCATATTGGACATCAATTGTTCAGAGATTAAAGCATACGAGACATTCACAGTCATACACTCAGGTTCTTTGAGTCTATACTCTCAATAATGGAGTCTCATTTATTGTTTAGTAAGAAGTAGAAGAAAAAAAAACTTACAGTAGGGATTAGCGGTGATTAATCATATCCATCAATTGATATTTAAATTAAGGGTTAAGATTTGGAGTAACTACAAAGAGTTACTCTTGGAGTCAATATATTCCTCCTCTTTATTAATAGGATTACAAAAATGAGAACACAACAAATTTTAAAGGAAAGTGTAGCACAAGTGGTAGATACTTGAGTCCCTTAACCAGTTGGTCCAGGGTTTGATCTTTGGCCGGCGCGTATGGAAAAATATTTGATGGAAAAAAGATCAACCTCGTAAATGGATCTTAGTTACGGTGAAGGGATTAGTCTCCGCAGTTGCGCGCGGAGGATATTTTTGAGTGCTTGTTGAAACTTGATGGTATTTTTGAGTGCTTGTTGAAACTTCATGGTATTTTTGAGTGCTTGTTGTAACTTGAAGGTATTTGAATGCTGTGAAAACCATTACGTGAAAAGCTCGAGAATCAATTTAGTTTACCAAACGAGGTCACTCCTTGAAATTAAATCTGAGTTTGGTTCTTAAAGTCAAACATATTCAGTTCGAAATATTGAAAACCAGTGCATTCAACCAAGAACGCAATTCAGTTCATTTTGGAACATATTTAAACTAGTTTGGTTAGGGTTCATCAGAACCAATTTCCGGATTAGTTTGGTTCATTTCAATTATCTTTATCGAGCTAAACCATGACCTTCCTTATACAAAATGATGGGGAAATAAATAGAAATATAAACAATCAAATTCAAGCAAGATGGATGAATGGCTTGAGGGTCTTAGCCGATAAAATTTACTCCCTCTGGTCTTAGTTATAACCAAAACTAACTAATTACACGCACGGTAAGAATATTAATTTAGCTCGTTTAATTTTGTTGATTAATAAAAAAAAAAATTGCATTTTCTAAATTACCCTTGCTTTTTATTGTATTTTGTCTAGAAACTTGTTCAATTAAATGGTATTTTGAGAACAATAACATTTAATTGAGTGACATGAGTTAGGTTTTGCTTATATTTTGGACAAACAAAAATGACTTTTTTTTTGCTTATATTTGAGACTGGAGTAGTACCACTCAAGTTGTAGAGAAAATTTAATGATACAACTGTAAGATCAACGATGTTGTATGGGACAGACCGTTGGGCAGCAAAATATCATCATGAGAGTATGATCAGTGTAGCCAAGATGAGAACGCTGTGCTATGTGTGCGAAAATACTAGACAAGATAAGGATTAAGAGTGATAGTATCAGAGATATAGTGTAGAAAAGTTGGTTGAATGTTGCCTTGGGTGTTTGTGTGGAGGAGACGGGTAGATTCTGTAGTAAGGAGAGAAGATCAGATAGATAGTAGCCAATCGGAGGCAGGGGAAGGGCAATAAAAACTATAAGCGAAAATGTCAAGATAGACCTAGAAGTCAATGATTTGGATAAAGATATACAATATATGATAGAGCATTATGGTGCTATCCATGTAGCCGAGCCCACCTACTGGGATAAGGCTTAGTCGTTGCGGTGGTGGTGGATGTGAAATGGAGAAAACATCTACAGTGGACATTTGAAATCATAAGAGATCACATGGTGGGGAAGAGAATTTGAACACGTCAGAGGTGACACAACGAAGGAGAGACTTTAAATATTTCTAGAAGATGACACAATGGAGGAGAAAATATGAACACGCTTGAACATTTTCAATACATTTTCATATTTCGAACAGCTAATTTAAACATTCTAAGGCACATAATTTTAAGAGTAGATATTCACTCATTTTCTAGATAACGTATACATTAAAAAAATTGTTGAAAGGTATATCTATGTCAAAACTTACACATCCTCTCTCTCTCTACACACACACACACACACACACACACAATATGTATGCGTGTGTGTGTGCAAAGATATATACATAGCTATCATTTATCTATCTGCATGTGTTTGTCATCTTTTTCGGGCTTCATCCATCAATACCCTGAGAGTTCAAAATTTTCTAACTCTTCCCAGGGTACAACAACTATAGGTCATTCACGGGATATCACAAGTCAGACTGGATCTTTTGGTTCAGGTGCAGATCAACCTCTGTACCCTCCCAATGTGTATGCGCCCCAGGCCCAAGCTTTCTACTATGGAGGTTAGTCTTTATTTCTTCATTTCTGTAAGTCTTAATTTTTTGAAGGAATTTTCATTCTCTCTACTATTACGTGCAATAGACCACCCTAGGAAGTTCGGCAACTGTGATTGAATTTCAGATTTGAGGGAAAAGAGACAAAATGAAAATATAATCAGAACTTAACTTACATGTTTCCTTTATATTGAGAGACCACAAACTGTATTTATACATGATGCAAGCTTCTAATAATTGAAGTAACTTAGAATACTCTAGTATTACCAGGAGACACACATAACAATACAAGTGACAGAAAACAACAGAGAACATTTTAATCTAATACACATAGCAGACACATCAACGGAAGATACTAGAAACACAGAAAACAGCTATATGCAATACTCTATCATATCCTACAAAACCAGGATCACTGCAATCAGAACTGCAGAACACCAAGTTTGTCATCAAGATTGCAAAACCTAATCTTAGATCGGAGTTTGGTTGGGATGTCAACAAGATGATCTTGAGCTGGTATAAGAGACAACAAGATAGTGATCCGGCACCTTCTCACAAACAAAGAAGATATCCAACTCCACATGTTTTGTTCAAATATGTAAAAACAGGACCGTGACTCAAAACAACTATGCGTTGATTGTCAGAATAAATGATAGGAGCAGGGAGAAAGGAACTTGAATCTCTATAGAGATTGAACCCAAAGAATTTATGCTGGAGTAGCTGCTAAACTTTCTTACTTCTCCTCTGCACTAGATCTGGCCACCAAAGTTTGTTTCTTCAACTGTCAAGGAACAAGCAAAGTATTAGGGGTTGATATTTATGCCCAATCAACATCACAAAAGGAACACAGACTTGAACAACATATTGAAGAGCAGTAACAACAAACTTGTTAAGGAGGGAAAGTAACAACAACTTCCCTTTTAGGATTGACTGTAACAAGGAAAGACGAAGAAGATATCCAACTCCATATGTTTTGTTCAAACATGCAAAACAGGACCGTGACTCAAAGCAACTATGCGTTAATTGTCAGAATAAATGATAGGAGTAGGTAGAAAGGAACCTGAATCTCTATTAGAGATTGAACCTAAAGAATTTATGCTGCAGTAGCTGCTAAACTTTCTTACTTCTCCTCTGCACTAGATCTGGCCACCAAAGTTTGTTTATTCAACCATCAAGGAACAAGCAAAGTATTTGAGGTTGATATTTATGCCCAATCAACATCACGAAAGGAACACAGACTTGAACAACATATTGAAGAGCAGTAACAACAAACTTGTTAAAAGAGGGAAAGTAACAACAATGTCCCTTTTAGGATCGACTGTAACAAGGAAAGACAATTGGACATAAGAGTAGAAAATTTACGAAGATTAGGCATGGGTTTATGAACCAAACAAGTGGACCGAAAGCAATGAGGTGACAACATGCAATAATATACGCCCAACTCAGGTCATTTAAATGCCCCAAAAATCTCCAAAAAAAATAGCATGGAACATCATCATGGATTAGAAGTGTCTGGGTTGTTTTCAAAGATGATGATTTTTACCCCTATTTATAGAGATGATATGTATGATATAAACTTTAAATCCAACAGTCAATTTTGTAATATATTTATCTAGTAAAACATTATTGGACGGTGTAACACTTGTGTAATTCAATCCCTCCTCATTTTTATATATAATTCTTAAAGTTTAATATTGCTAAATTTTAATTCATTTTGGAGATAATGAAGTTTGTATTTTTATTATCAATTTGAGTTTGCCAAAAAGTGAGAGTTCAAATAAATATTTAATGCCCAGAAGTTTGTTTTTCTTCTTTTTATGCACCTAATATTGTAACACGCTTTAGGATCCTTTTATCCTGTTATTGTTGATGCTTGTTTTTTCCCCATTCATTAACACTACCTATTATTGCCAGAGAATTTTTAAATTACAAAGTCAATATTGACAATTAAAATATCAATTGTCTTTTGGTGTTTCTCTTAAAAATCAGGCATATCTTAATTTGTGCAATGGTTGTGTGGGGTTGCTATTGCTAGCTTTTTAATCTTTGGTGAAACTGATTTCAGGTTTTGACAATGGCAATGGCGAATGGGACGAATATCCTTCATATGTCAATAATGGGGGAATCGAAATTGGATCTCCTGTGAGAATTTGGTACATCTTATTTTTATGTATAGTTTCTGTTTGTAAGGCTAACTTCATTTTTTTTCCAACTTTTATATTAGGGTGTCTACAATGAAAATCAATCCCTTGTTTTCCATTCTGGATATGGCTTCAACCCACAAATGCCATATGGACCATATTCCCCGGTTACCTCGCCTTTGCCTTCTGTAGGTGGAGACGCACAGTTATACTCCCCTCAGCAATATCCATACACCCCACCTTATTACAACCAGCTGGTTCCTCCTCCGAACTTACCATATCTTAATTCACCGACTCCAGTTTCTCAGCCAGAGCTTACTAACCTGCTAGGCATTGACCAGCAAGTTGAAAGTAGTTTTTTTGGACCAAGAGCAAGCTATCCTTCTGTTGGATCTTTTGCTAGAGGAAGCTTTCCTGTAGCCCCTGGTTCCTTCAGCTTTCATGAATCTCAACAAGGATTTGATGGATCAAGATCTGGTGGACTCTGGTCGGATTCCTCCAAACCTTCAGAAAGGCAGAGGTCTTTTATGCCTCTATCTCCTTCTGTTCCTCAACAGCCAATTGGCTCTGTCAGGTCATTTGGGCCTAGTGCTGGAATGGTTTGTTCTATTACTTGTGCATATCATGCAATATGTTATATTTTTCTAATAATTAAGTTTTGAACTATATTAATGTAAGAGATAAACCCAAAAGTGAACAACAACATTTATCTCTTGTTCCGACACTGCTGAGTTTCATTGTCAAAAGAGAGATTGCTATACAAGCTTTTTGGATAAACAAAATAGTAAAAAATAATAACACATAGATTAGAATAGCATATATAGACAGATTAGTGCTTGTACATTATTCATAACTTGAATTAAATTGTTCAGTTTTCACTCCTTACCTGCCCCCGCCCTGGCAAGAGTTTTAAAGCAAATGGTTTTTCTTTTTTATCTGTTGGAAAGTAGTTTGACTTGCAATGCAAAAAAAAATTGGTCATTTTTGTTTTGATCAATTAATTGGAAATTTTTTGTTCTCCTATCTCTTTCTTAGTGCATCTCGAGTCCAAAGTCCCAAAAAAGTTATATTACCATTTTCAGAAGAAATTTCTAAAATTGTGGTTCTACATGAGCCATTGTTTATATCCATGTTTTATATAGTGTAATAATATCCATCCAGCAGTGTGAAACTGTAGAACATATCCATCTAACAGTGTGAAACTGTAGAACTAGTCAGAAAACAAAATTATGGGTTTGACAGTGTGGACTATACCCTTTTTTGCAGGCTTCTCATCAACAGCGATCTTTGTATGGGTTTGGATCCAGTTCAAACCCTTATGGTAGAGGCTATCTCTCTAACCCTGGTTCTAGCTTTGGAGGCTCGGCCATTTCTGGCCTTAGTGCTAATGATAATAGGAGCTTCCTTTCTCTTGAAAATAGCAAACGGCACGGCAGGGAAACTGCTTCTTTTTGCAGATGTAATGGTACTCTTGATAACCTCAGTGAGCAAAACCGAGGACCAAGGGCTTCAAAGCTGAAAAATCATATATCCTCTGAAAATAACGCTATTGAAGGTAGTAAAAATAATGCATCTACTGCCAAGTTCCAAGATGAATCACTCAACCGGCCAGATTTTGCCACTGATTTCAAGGATGCCAAGTTTTTTGTCATCAAATCTTATAGCGAAGATAACGTTCATAAGAGCATTAAATATGGTGTCTGGGCTAGTACACCAAATGGAAACAGGAAGTTAGATGCTGCATATTGCCAAGCAAAGGAGAAACAAGATGCCTGCCGAATTTTTCTCCTTTTCTCGGTAATCTAATTTCTGTATCTTTGTGTAAACACAAATGTTGCACTACCGTATACATCATCCTATAATAGCTGTAAATAGGTATCTGTTTCCTGTAACAAACCTTGGTTCCGAATATTTTGTTCATTCTACAATTTTGTATAAAACTAAATGTTGGGTGGTGGAAAGACAGAAAACAAGCCTAGTATATAGAGATGAGAATATTATGCTAGATGAGTGGTCACATGAGCAAGATAGAATTAGAAATAAGATCATTAGAGAGAATACTAGGGTAGCCCCCATTGTAGAAAATATACTGGGGTCTCATCTAGGTAATTTGAGCATGCATAAAGTCTTGTAGAAACACTTTCAAGAAATGTTGATCAAATAGAGGATAGTCCAACAGTTAGAGGTCGAGGGATACCAAGGGAAGCTATAAGCCAAATTATTGATAGGAATTGAAGTAAATGGTGTATTTTTGGACTAAATGCATGACAGGGATTTATGGCATCAACAGAAATATACATGACAGGGATTTTTCCAACAAGGTTTAAATGTGTTTATGAGAACAGATTCTGTCAAGTAACCTAATATTTATCTCATATTGCTTTAGCACTGATTTAATTGGGTAGGTGAATGCTAGTGCTAGTGCTCATTGGGTAGGTAATCTGCAATGACCTAATGTTACAACTATTTCCAGGTAAATGCTAGTGCTCAGTTCTGCGGAGTAGCTGAAATGGTTGGACCTGTCAATTTTGACAAGAGCGTGGACTTCTGGCAGCAAGATAAGTGGAGTGGGCAGTTTCCTGTGAAGTGGCACATAATAAAAGACGTTCCGAACAGTCAGTTTCGTCACATTGTTCTTGAAAATAATGATAACAAGCCCGTTACCAACAGTCGAGATACTCAGGAGGTAGGAATCTGTGGATCTTTTTATATTGCTTTTTGTCTTCAGATTCAGAAGCTTTGTTAAACTTATAATAACAACCCGAACCTAATATCTATTTATTTCCTGTCTTTTAAAGTATGTTGACATATCGGCTAGACATTACACCTCGAAGCCTGGTTGCATTTTGTTTTTTAGTAGGGGCTGTAGTGAACAGTGTTGCTCCAGTAAAAATTCGGAATATGTCCTCAACTTATAGTCACCACCTTTATTTTTTGGACCTTTTGGCCTTTTAATCCTAAAAATTCTTTGCTTTATGTTGTGTTTGAATATTGGTGATAATTAACTTCGATTACTTTATTAATATGTCTTCAATTTTGTGTATTCTATTTTTCAGCTTTACATGTGTATGGTACTATGATATATAAATTTCTTGTACGATTCCTTAAACTTCGATGTAGCACCCATACCACTGCCTGCCATACTCCTATCATACTTTGGGGATCGGCCGCTATCCATCTTTGACTACATAGCTTTACACTTGCCACCTGATTTCGCTTGTAATTCTCTTGAAAATGGATTGTAAAATAATTATAATTATTTACATGCAGCTAATTATTCCTTTATTTCTGAATATTAAACATTTCAGGTGAAATTGCAACAAGGGATTGAAATGTTAACCATTTTTAAAAACTATGAAACTGATACGTCTATCCTGGATGATTTTGATTTCTATGAAGACCGGCAGAAGGCCATGCAAGAACGAAAGGCAAGGCAGCAAAGTAGCGTAATGCCTACTGGATTAGTTGGGGGGAGTGAGCATAGGAGTTCTTCTGACAGTACTGGTGATTTCATCAAGCAAGTGTCAAAAAACTTTTCTCTAGTTGTCCGCTTGGACGACAACAATAATGAAGTTATTGCTGCCAACAGAGATAAGTTAGCCTCTGATGTTCCCACCAGTAATGTATTTAAACCCGGTGAAGGCATTTTAGTGACTGCCTCTTCAACGCAAACCAGTTAGTGGCAGGACTGTAATGATCACATCAGCCGGCTATGCATCGGGTAATGAAAGTCGGGATCATGCTTGCTTTATCTTCGTAGTTTTTCAAACAAGGCAGTGCTATGATGCCATTTAAATCATAGGGTCATTGGGGTTTCCAAAAGAGGTGGTTTTGCATAAAAGAATGAGTTTCATATATCATATGTTTTCTAGAGTGAGTTAACTGAACTGTTAAGTTATACTTCCCATACATTACACCTTTGCTTATTTGAGTAGGTTAGATTTTCTTCTTTATCTTTTAAATTTTTGTTTAATAATTTTGGGCTTGTTAGGCTCTGATTGATTTTCATATTTATTTTTCGTTTTCTGTTCAGTTTAAATTGCAAAATTGTCAAAAAAAAATCTTCAAGTTTTCATTTTCTATTCCATTCTCCAGAAAAACAACTCGTGTTCATTGAGACATATAAGTGAAGTTTTCGATTTCCACGGCACATGCGATCTCAGCCAATATTTGGGGTACCTGATTTCCATGAAAGTTATTGTTGTTTATTAAAAAATAAACCAATATTGTTGGTAGAAGATCTTTCAAAGGGGTCATATAGATAAGGTGTACACTAAAATCAACAATTGGACAGCAAGTTCCTTTTCCTAGAATTTATGGTGCATGCTCATACTCACTTGTGCCATGGATTTATAATTTTAAAAAGCCGATAGATCATAGAAGGGTAACCTGAAAGAGTTAATCGATGAGTGAATCGTCATTTTGGTTCTAAAATTTTTAATGGTTTGAGTAAGAAATGCAAAGGGGAAAGACATAGGGGTGGCAAGAGGCTATACAGAGTCAGACTTTGTTTGAGTAGATTGGACATCCGACCTTTCTAAAAAAAGCTAATTTGGTCTATTAGTTGGTTTAAAAATATAGTGTTCCACTTGATTCTGAAGTAGTGGTTATTAATTTGGTCTATTTTGTCAAAAAAAATAAATAATAATTTGGTCTATTGAAATTAAATATTGTCATTTTTTTTAAATGTAGTGTTCCACGAATCAAGTAGTGGTTATTAATATAGTCTATTTAAATTAAATAAATATTGTCGTTTTTTTTAAATGTAGTGTTCCACTTGATTCTGAAGTAGTGGTTATTAATTTGGTCTATTTGAATTAAATATTGTCATTTTTTTTTTAAGATGTAGTGTTCCACTTGATTCTGAAGTAGTGATTATTAATTTGGTCTATTTAAATTAAATATTGTCATTTTTTAAAAATAGTTTTCCACTTGATTATGAAGCAGTGGTTATTACTTATTTCTATTAATAGCTCAAAGATGGATGGTTCTCTTTTTACGAGTGTAGAGAAATCCTTTATATTAGATCTAACTTTTCAGCTAAATTTATTAGACGGGAAATTAACGTTGTTTTCCACTTGTTAACAAATATATAACCATATTTTTACCTTTACCCAGTTATCTTGATTCTTGATATGAACCATATTCCCCCTTGTATTTTGGAAGCTATTTTGAATGATATGCAATGAAAATTTTCATTAAAAAAAATGGGAGACTCTATAGCGTTGATTCAAAGCATAAATAATAGCATAAAAGTTATTGATTTATAGAATATAAAAAAATTTATTAATTAAAAGATATTAAAAACCTATAATTTCTCGAATTTTACCTAATAACTAGTAAAAGACCCGTTTGAATCTGTTCATTTTTAATTGATATATAATGTCGAAATTACAAAATGAAGAACACTCATAGGTACTTTCAAAACACCATCATTATTGTTGTATTTCTATAAAATAAAATAAAAATTATATGCAAAGGTCCTTTGAAATACTTGCACCGCGTCCGATGTGTATTTTATGTGCTTACAAATTTGGGTACACATTTTTATCCATCATTATCACATTCAAACTCAGCAAGAGACCAAAACTTGCATTTACAACCGATGCATACTATAAACCCTATATTATGTTATATAATATCTAATACTTGATAAAGGTATGAGATCTAAAACAAACCAAAAAATTGTGAAAAATGGAGAAACATATTTGATGGCTTTGTATTCTCAGTTATTGATCCATCTTTTAAACTTTTGAATGAAGAAAAAAAAACTCACACTTAAACTTTGATCTAGTGCTAGATAGAATAATCTATAATAAATATGGAAATTACATATTTTGCTGAGTGGATGTTTGTTTTCTTGTGTCAAAATGGTTGCTTATACTTTATTAACAATCTTCTTGCTGACATAGTCTCAGTGTCACATAAAATTGAGCTCTTTTTGGTGTACACTGTACAGTGGTTTTTTTTATTTTCACAAACCTCAACAATTATCTTCCTAGTGTCCCCCCAAAAAAGTCTTAATGATCTTGCACAAACATCTCTCGGACAACCTATGACTACTTTGAAAGAATAGAATAAAAAACATTGAAACAAATAATGGAAAATAACTGAAAATTCTACTTTGGTGGATGGCAAAGATGTTTTCATTTTGCTTCATTCAACTCAATCATCATAATCATCTGTCCGACCACATGCACCAAGATCCTCTCTCATTTTCAAACTTGAACGTTGAACTAATCGCACCAATGCCTGAACCACCTCTGATGCAGATGGCCGAAATTCGGGCTCAGACTAATAGAAAAAAGCATATCAGTTAGTATTAGTACATATACACACACTTGTAATGGAGTAACAAATATAATGAATTTATAATGTAAGTCACCTGAACACAAAGGGCGACGATGTCAGCAAATCGAAAGAGTGATTTAGGAGGGTAAAGTCCCCGCAATGCAGGGTCTACCATCTTTTCCACAGCGTTTATGTCACGAAGCTGTGGCGTAGCCCAACGAACGAGGCTTTGCTCTGATTTTGGCTTTGAACTGAAGAAAGAAAGACAGATAAGGAACCAGAATTAATCTCAAACATCGAATAGAATATTATTGCATAGAAAGAGAGAAGAGAATATATGTATGTAAGCAAAGAACTTTACCTGTCTAGAGGCATTCGACCTGTAAAAAGTTCGAGCATCACTACCCCAAAACTGTATACATCGCTCTTCAGGGTATAGGCTGATGGTTTTGTGCATTCTGGTGCATTATATCCTGCCCCAAGATTTTGGCTAGTACGCTGCGTGCATGAGAACAATACAATCATTACTATTGATTTTTATGATGTCACAAAGCTTTTTGATGAGCATGAGCATGTTAGATGAGCTAATTAAGGGAACTTTTGACTGTGTAAATTACCCAAAGGGACAGAGTTCAAATTTCCATTGAGGAATGTATCGCCTAATAATACAGTTTAAGGCACTTTTTTCTTTCAATTAAAAAATATACATGCAATATAATTGGCAGAAAACAAACTGTTCTACATATTTATGCTTCTCCTTTTTAAGAATTTTAAAAAGAACATGTCAGAATTCCAAAGTCTAGGAGACAGAAACAAGGAAAACCTGGTGGAAGGATGCCAAACCATAGTCTGAGAGACGGGGATTCAAATCTGTGTCAAGCAAAATATTGGCAGATTTGATATTCTTGTGAAGTACAGGCGGAGAACAAGCTTCATGTAGGTACCTGAACATATAGATTGTGACCATTAAAAATGGTTTTAGTAATATTTAAATGCAATAAAGTAAATTAAAACCTTGATTGTAATAAGCAAAAAGCCGTATTGTCAGAATTTCAATGGAAACGCCCTAAAAGAGGAATGTAGTACTATTTAGGAAGAATGTTGCATGTAACACTGCTACGTAGACCACTGTTATGGTACTTGTATTAATAAAATAGATGCAAATTCACATGCATGAATAGGTTATGCATAATGTCATAAAAGTTATATCAAAATTCAAGTACTATATGCTAGATGTAGAAGACTAACTCAACAGCCCGAGCAGTGCCCAATGCGATTCTGACTCTGGTGTTCCAAGTTAGTGGTTTGCTGAAGTCATCTGATAAGTGTAAAAAGTCGTGGAGAGAACCATTTCTGAAATACTCATATACTAACATGTGCCCCTGTTCTGAACAATAGCCAACAAGCTCCGCAATATTTGGATGACGAAGTTTGCACATGCTTGATAGAATCTGAGTGAATTCCTCAGGAGAACCCTCATCAATAAGTGAAGGGTTTAATTTTTTTACAGCCAGTACCTGATTTTTTTAAAAAAGTATATGGTTTAGGTTTCCCTCAGTTCAGAAGTAATTAATTTTACGCTTTTAATTTAACTGCAGCGTAACCCAATAAGAGTTAAATTTTAGTTTAGACATTCTTAAACACAATTCAGACATGAACACAGGTGTCATATTTGATATGTCATAGACATCTTATGAATATGTCATGGACATACATATGCATATACTAATACTAGTGTATCCATGACTAGTTTATATAACAGAAAGTACCTTTCCATCAGCATATTTGGCACGATAAACAGGTCCAATGGATCCTTCACCAAGAAGTCGGCCTGAAGCAAAGTTAGCAGTACCAGTTTGCAACTCCCCCAATGAAAAAGCAGTACAGCGGATTGATGTGCTTTTTCTAGAATTTAGACGATTTGCAAACTCATTGTCATTAAAGGTTTGGACACAATCAGAGACTGATGACCTAACTGATGGATTTTTTTGTAAAGCCATTATGTCAATTGAAGTTGAATCCATTGCCTTAAATCCTGTCACCAATATAACATCAGAAAACAGTTATATGATAATGTTAACTCCATATTGGCCATTGCCAAAATGTGTCAAATTGACTTTAAAACCTATATACAGAGGTAATAATTTCTTTTATAAACAAACACCAAAAGCTTGTCAATGATCAACTATTCCAAAGATCTGTCCAATTCTAAAAATAGATTTTATCTTTAGGCAATCATTCGCTTTCACTTATCAACTCTCTTGGAATTGTGGCTCCCCGTCTCTCTTCTGCACCACCTTTCATTTTATTTCTTCTTTGTCCTTGCTCTTTGCTGTCTGTGCTATTGAGTTGGGTAAGGAAATTCAACCTAAGATAATTACACTAGACTACTCTAGTTGGTAGTCCTCATGATGTTCATTTCACACTCTAGTCTCCAGTTGTAAAACGGAACCTGGCGCTAAAGAGCTCCCACTATAGTGATGTCTAAACAAGGGTTGAATCCATTGTGGTTCTAGTGTAGTTGTATGTACCCTACATTTGAAAGATGCTAATTCAACAACTCTAACTCATGACGTCTAGTCACATAGCAACCACTCTTTGTATGAATTGATTCTCTGCAGCAGTGACACAGTGTAGCTTGTTGCGAAGCCATTAGACCTGAGAGAGAAATTATAAACACGGATGTGATGGCTCTGCACTGAGCTGCATGGTGTAGTTGCTGCAAAGAATCCAAATCTAATAATTGCGACAAGACTAACCTTTTACACCACGGTTATATTTTACAATAAAGATCAAGATTTTAAATTGCATTCTGCAACTTCAAAATTTTAGAGTCCTATAGAGGATCATATTCTTGTTATAAATATAGAAAAATTTCAACACAACATGGAAAATATGAATCACATAAAGTCGGGAATAAAACAGAAAGTATTATGAAATTTGTGAATGAAAAAAAGCCACCTTTGTATTGCGTGTCATTACCACCTAAATCTTTAGTCAACTCCTGAGATGCAAGGGGTGTAAAGGATCTGTGCTGGCTACGCCTCTCTTCATCAATAAAACGTGAAGAAGCATATGATGACTTTCTTTTAAAAAGAGCAGCAACGAGTATGATTACGACCAGCGCACCAAAAGCAATGCCAGCTATAATCAATCCAGTAACAAGAGAATTTGATGATTTTCCTTCCTTTTCCTCGGAATGGTGCTTGATAGGAGGTGTACCGGGAGGAGGAGGTGGTGCTGGCCCAGTTTTCCAAGAGTTTCCTCCAGTTCTTTGTAATTAACAACAAAAATTTAGAGATACAACCCAAGTATGGTATCCTTCAAAAAATAAGTGTAACATAATACTTACTGCAAACTATTTATATCCTTTAACTCCTCAGGAATCCAACCAGTAAATTTGTTGTTCTCAACATTCCTGTCAAAAATCATAATAGTGATTAAATTGTTTATGCTCAGCCCCTAGGATAAGCAAATCCAACTCACTATATAAGTTCAGGTTTATCAAACATTCCTTCAATAAATTGCATTGCTATTCACATTATGAAAATTTAAATTGACTCGTCATCAAGTTAAAATATATGGAGGTACTTGAACATTTCATAAAGGAGGGGATGGAAAGTCATTCTAAGATGGGTAAAGATAAACTTACACATCGTCAAGTGGAGGGTAGGCAAGGACATTTATTGAACCAGATAATTTATTGTTTTGCAGATATCTGCACAAAGACAAATAGAAGTTATCAGTGCAGTTGTCAACTAGTGTGTGTGTGTGTGTGTGTTCCTTAACAGTGATAGTGATTCACTTCTTACATCTTCTTGAGGCTCGTTGCTGATTTCAAACTCTGAGGCAGTTCTCCTGACAGTGAATTGAATGATACATCCCTATATTGTAATGATTAACAGTCAATAGAAATTTAATGTATGACGGAAAGAGAAAAGCTTATAACTGATGTTCCAAATACATACCTAAATACAAAGAAGGAGCATTTTCATATTGTATATAAAATAAAAGTGGCAGAAGTCATATATGAAAATATGAATTATAGTACTCCAAAAAAAAAAAAAAATAATGAAATAATAGCTTCTCCCTCAACTCCAATTATATATCAAAATCAGCAATACAGGGAAGTACAGATCATGATATTAATTCCTTGCCACAAGTATGGTTACACTTACAATTGTTTGAGTTTAGTGAGGCTCGTAAACATATCCCCCAGCTGGTTATTGAGCTTGTTATGTGCAAGATTTCTGCACACATAATATATTGAGAAATTAAAAAGAAAAGTTCTGAGAAAGTTTTTGGAAAATAAAAGTAGAAATGAAGTTTTCTTACAGAGAAGTTAGTTCTTTCATCTGACCAATGGAGTAAGGTATGTTTCCAGTGAACGCATTCTTAGAAAGATCTCTGTATAACCAGAAAACAGAATTATTAGTGACAAACATATGAGGCCAATCAAATGTAATAACATTACCTATAGAAGAAATTTTGTTTATAGCAGATTAGATATTTGATCTTGCTAAAAAATAAAGGTGATAAATCCAAACATGGTTGATTAAGAATGTAAGCAAACAATGATGAATAACAATATAAAAAAGATATTTAAACTTTTGAAAACTGCAAATCATATTGAATAATTTATATGTAACTTTTCATGCCAGAGAGAAAATAGTCAGAAATTCACAAAAACTCCTAAACAAGAGCATGAAGAGCCCGTTAATTAACGTTACTTACACGTTACGAGCATTTGGAGGGAGTTGATACGGTATGTCACCCTTGAAATTGTTGTTGCTCAAATCACTGCACTATGAAAAATGAATGCATGACATTTAAGTAATGCTGTGGGATTGTTAATGAAAAATGAGAAATGAAAAATAAAGGAGGGTTGTATTTGAGTATATGGTCCTCACAAGTCGGTAACAGATGTTAACTGTGATAACTGGTAGCCCAATGATCCACTAAGTCCCAGATCAGATAAATTTCTGTTCAAAATGACACAATCAATTAATATTCAATATATGTAGATATAGTCAATAATTAATGACAGCGAAAAATAATGTAATTATTACATTTCTGTGACAGATGAGCCGGAGCATTTGATTCCTTCCCAATTTTCACCACAAGGATCACCTCCGCTTGATTTCCAGCCAGAGAGTTGAGAAGGAGAATTCAAGCTGGTGTACATTACATTAAGGGCTGAAACTGTTGATATGATTTGAAACATTAAAACATTAACAAACATGAAAATAAATGATAAGAGGTAGAAAAGCATTCATCAATAAATCATCACCAACCATCTTGGGAGGAGGTTTTGCATTGTACTGAGGCGGTTGAGATCAAAACAACAATCCACAACCACGAGAGGTTGTGGTTGAGGTGCATCTTCTTCGTCGATGATGCCAAAACGCAGCACAAATCAATTATGGAAGTGCGCGTTTTGATTTGTGTATTGATGATCCAACACAATGAATACAACAACAACAAGTTTAATACAACAGCATTACATTGAATGAAACAAAACAAAACAAAAGAAACATGGTTGGTTGGTTGGCAACAAGTAGTTTTTTGGCTAAAATTAGGAGGGAAAAGGAAAAACAGGTATTTGGTGTAAGGCTCCCACTCTTTTGCGGAGCTACTTGTACAGTGTACCTTTTCTTTTTATTCTTCTAAAATTTGTTGAGCTTCAAACTAATCCATAAAATATTCATCTTAGTTTATGTAGTAATGGAGGGACCAAAATCAATTTTTTCACATAATTGAAAATTATTAAAAAAAAAACCAACTTAAAGGAATATTGTAGGAGCTAAAAGAAACAAGTTTCCAAAAGGAAAAAATAAAATTATAATATTTGCAATGATTAAAAACATTTATTTTACTCCATAAAAAAATGAGGTGTATACACCTTTAAACTAAGATAAAAAAAGAGAAAAAGACGGTAGAGAAAGTCTTTCATGGATACACTTGCATCAAATTAACAAAACTAAACAAAAAGTAATTAGTCACATCAAATAATATCATGTAATTTTATTCTCTTTTAATTTTTGCTTGGCTTTGTGTGTGTTTAAATATTTTTGTTTGTGCTTGACATTGTTTTGTTAAAACTTAAAACAAAATGTAGTGTATTTGCAAAGGGAAAAAACATTTTAAAACCATCTTTTCTTATGAATTTTTTGGTTGTAAAACTAATTAATATCTTTTGTATGCTACTGCATAAATCTCTCGAGTTAATCTAGGCAACACACTCTTCCTCAAGAGTTTTAATGATTCTAGAGTTGAACCTAATTATTAAGGTGAAGGATTAAAGATACACGTCTCATCCAAACCTTAAATGATTTATTTATATATATTAAATTATTTTAATATTTGTTAAAATAATTCATACCTATATATAAATGGGATATTTACTTAGAAAATTGCTCTTCTTTCTTTTAAAATTGGTCATTCATTTGACTCAACGGAAGTTAACTCACGTTCGACATATTTCAGCGGTAGCTAACTCACGTTAACATTTTTAAGATTGGTTGACCCGATTTAAAAAGCGATTGAACCGATCTAAAAAATACAAGTGTAGGTTAACAACCATTGAAAAATGCCAAGTGTGAGTTGCCGCTGGATCAAGAAAATGAACAATTTTGAAAGGAAGAAGAGCAATTTTCATCTACTTTTAGTGTTGTCTTTTTTCTTCTACATGTCCTACCCTACATAATATAAAATGGGATAAACTAACAAGATAATTATGTATGTATTCTAAACGATATATTCATTTGAATTTATATGAAATAAAATTGACTTGAAAGCAAGAAGAAAGATGATGTTGAGTATGTCATTTTGAAATGAAACAAATGTCATCTAAAAACTAACATAAATCCATTGTTACAAAGCCTCATGAAGACATCGAGTGACTTAATACTAAAATTTGTTGGCAAAAAACAAGCCAAAGTAGATAAGTCGCATGTAAAGGCAAACAACATATTATGTCAAACAATATCTAAAGAAATGTCATGTCATAATTTATACTTGACTAACACTCAAAATATCAAACTATTCACAAGCTTAAATCAATTCCAAGTTTCAACCAAAAAAGATTGGGTAAATTACGCTACATGTCCTTTAAGTTTAGGATTCGTAATACACAGGTTCTTTAAATTATTATTTTTCCCACATCAACCCTTTAAGGGTATAAATGTTTGCAACATTACCTTTAAGTTAACTTTAAGAAATTTTTATACCTGCAGTTGAATTGTTTTTAGTGTTTTTTCTCAAAGGTGTACAAAATTGTGAAAGGGAAGAAGGAATTCATTTAATTAAATTTTATAAGGAAAGGAAAGAATGAACTGAGAAGATGCCCCATTTACTATAAAGCACGGACACTCTTTAGATTAGACGTGTCCCGGACACCACCGACACTTGTAATTATACTAAATAATGTGTTTTTCAAATTATTAGCTATGTCGGTGTGTCAGTGTTTGTGTCGTGTCCGGTGTCCGTGTCCGTGCTTCATAGGCCATTTATAACGAAAATCAGTTCTCGGAAGCTTTATATCCCCACGAAAAATTGATGTGTTTTTCTTAAATTGATTAAGAGCTTCTTCTAATCGATGTTCAACGATCATACATCCTAAAAAGCAGAGTAAAATCTTGGATGTGCATAGAGATTGAGTCAGATCGCACTTCGGATTTGCAGCGTACGGGTAAAGAAGATGAATCTTCTTTTTGATTTTTTTTCTTCTGTTTTTTTAATAAAAATTGAAAAATCATTTTTTTTTTATTTGCTGATTTGTACCGCCACATCAACACTATAACTGCCATTTTAGCAACATAACGGCTAGCTCAGCTTTTTTGTAACGTCAAGTTAACTGAAGGATAATTTTGCAAATGTTTATACACTTAAAGGATTGATGTGGAGAAAAAAAAATAACTTAAAGGACATATGTGTTACAAACCTCAAACTTAAATGACTTGTGATGTAATTTGGCCAAAAAAGATTTATAGTGAACTTAAGTTTCAAGTTGAACCAAATTTTTGAGTCAAGTTGAACTAAATTTGAGTCAAGTTGAGCTGAACACTATAGAATACAAGTAAAACCTATTACTAATTACATACCCACGTATACATATATCGTACAAAATTTGCTAAAAATTTCACATTCTATAAAAGTTGTTTCATTTATAAATATCTTACACTTTGCAACACATGTTTTACTTTATCACTCAGCTTTGTTTTGTCTGGTTTGAATTTGTTTTACGTAATTTCGAGAAGATGTATGCCATTGCAACTTTAGCACCTAGGCTAGAGTGACCACGTGACAGACATATTGCACCCCCTACAAGCAGCACACTATTGGCTAAAAATTTCTTAGATGGCCTTCTTGATATCACACGCACTTGAGATTCGTGAGTAGTTTGATCATGAACGATGGTAGGATGGGATGAAGACGCGTAGCTAGTACTAGATTCCAAGCCAGCCGGTACCTATACACAAGGGTTTGTTTGTTAGTTATATCGGATGTATCGTTAAGCTACATATCACAATTAGGCTAGTTCTGTTTTGAGAGAACGTCAGTCACAACTTTTACCAAGAATGATATACACAAAAGATGATAAAAATTAAATCAACTAATCAATGGACTGTTCCCAAAGAACACAGTTGCAGGAAACTAAAATATTCTACTCAATGAAAATTTTCCATAGGGTAGGCTATTTATTTTAAGAAAACTAATTTAAGTTCAATGAAAGAATTCGGATTCTTTGCACTTGAAATGAAAGAGATCGGTACATCTCTCAGAACAAAAGACAGGTTAAATGCATGATGTATAACGTAGACAGGAAATAATTAAATGTTGGAAGGTTGAAACTAGAAAATACATTAAATGTTGATATGTGAAACTAACTAATAGCACTGACCTTTTGCATTAAATTGACTGAACTGTTAACTGAACTGGATAAATGCCAGGTTGCAGCAGAGTATCTTCTGAGCGCACTATCCATCTTGCATACATAGCTCCATATGCCTTTGGAAAATGCCAGTTTTGCCATCTCCACATTCAAACCAGCATCTTCTTGATGAAACATTGTGATCTCACAGGCATTTCTACCAGGTACTACAATAATCGCCAGTAACAAAACAGTCATGTCATAGGTAGAAATCATTCACTAATGGTTGAGAAACAAAAATATAAATAAAAAGGAAGCACAAAAATGCATTAACCTCCAAAAAAATGCACGGAAATACAATTAAGTTGTCATGACATGTTATTAATTTTAGTTTGAATTTCATGAAGAAATGACACAGAGTCAAGAGATCTTCACCATTTTTATGAGGATAGAAAAAGATAACATTTATATCATAAATATTCCCATAAAATGTTGTTAATTCACGGAAAAACTGAAACAAGTCAAACAACGTACCTTGTCTTATTCGCCAGCCAGATCTGAAAAACTCAACCCGTACATATTTATTCTGCCGTGGAGCCAAAGTATGTTCACATTCCTAACAAGGTTTCACCAAAGATTAAAAGAAAAATATTAATCAAAAAATCATTGCTTGAAAAAGAGGTAGGCATGAATGTCATGCAAAGACTAAGAGCTTCTATCCAAAATATGTACAGAATGAGAAGTCGGAAAGGTTTGATGTGCAAATATTTCAGAATATGATGACTGGTGATAATTGTGATATACTAGTGGATAGTGATACATGCAAACAACAGTGTCTTCCAACATCCATATGAGAAAGCAGTCGCGAACACATGAGGCATAACAATGTGCATTAACACTAAAAGGTTGTAAAAAGCAATTATTTATATCGATGCAACCCCATAATTGGATGTATTACCTTTATATAACAGTAAAATGTTTTATCCCTCCCCTCCCACAATTTCCAAGTTAGCACGTATTCTCTAGGTTTCAAAAGAGGGAACTTTTTAACTGTACGACCAACTTCAGAACCATCAGATTTGTCCACCTGCAATTGATTGTGCTCAACCACTGTCTTATCCCATTGTTTTCTGTAATCATTGTCCATGTAGAAGTTTCTTAGCATCTCAGCCGAAATATTATTGAACACGGTCACACTCAAATATCTCAAGGGACCATTCTGCAACATCCAGGGAGAAACAACAATAAAATTAGAAGATATTAAATCAGAAGCTGCCAAATTCAAATTTAAAATTACATGCTTGAAGGACACCAAAGAATTACATTTAAACCCCTAAAACGTATAACTAATTCTAAGAAAAATTGACTTGTGTAGGAAAGAGACAATCAACCTATCAAGCATGGGCACTTCTCTTTTTTGAAAAAACATGTTTGGAACTTGTATGACGTGTCAAACACTCTTAACCGGGTGTCCAGTTAAAATATTGTTTCTAATCAGCTTGGCCATGCACCAAATACAGCTGAGACACAAACACCTCTTAGACACACAGCCTCAACAATAGCTTAACACCTAACAAAAAATATCTTCCATTTAATTTATAAATAATTTTCAATAAATTTGAATTAAAATATAAAAAGATCGTAAACATAGTTAACATTTCAAGGATGCTATTAAAGGTATCCAGCATACTTCATTCAAATTTTTGTTCTTCCTCTATTCATCCTTTGTCCCTAACGTGTATTTTAGGAGGTGTATCAAGTGAATATGTGAAAAGAGATAGTCTTTGATCATACAATAATACGAAAATATTTGATATTAACTCCTCTCAACTAAATGCTACTCAGATGGCGCATAATACACATATGCGCATGCACTGTGTATGCATGTAAGCGCATGGATGGATGCATATAGCGTGTCATGCGTTTGTGTCCGTGATCAATTGTCAAATAAAAATTTATATTTTTCCTTAACTTCGACAAAATAGATTGCTAGTGAACTATAATGAATATGCTGAATATTGAACAAAGTGTGCCAGAGGATGGTTTGACTCTGCATTTATGTGAGTACCTACGCCTCCCTGCACATTGTGCAAGTTAGAAAAAGGGAAAACATACATGGGGATGTTTCACTCATCATATAACAATTCAAGCTTGATAAGGTTAAAGTATTCAGACACAAAAAAGCTAGGAGCAATACATTTCCAAGAGTAGCCATGATAAATTATAATGTCTATACTCCAGTTCAAGGATAAAATCAATAACCTTAGGTTTGCAGGATTTCGCATTGTAGCATAGATGATCGTTTCTTTTATCTATGACATCCTCCCATTTAGCATTCTCATTTAGATTTCCATCCAAAATCATCATTAAAAACTTCAAATCATCATTTGTCACAATCTTTGAGGTTCTGCAAGAGTAAAAAAAAACTCCCGCATTGTCAAATCAAGTTATTATACACATGACTTGATGCTGATTGATGGCAGCAAAGACAACTATAAACATGATGCAAATATTAGGGAGTGAGTCTGGATGTGTGATCAAACTGGACCAGCGTTTGATCTACTAGAAAATAAGGGACAGGATAGGACAAGACAACATGAGTTGTATTGTGTTTGATTGTAAAACTGTTATATGGACATGACAAAGGGGAGGCAATTATTGTCCCTCACTAAACCACAACACAATTTTTTGTTTCAACTAAAAGTTGTCTAAAATACCAAAATAGTATTTAGTCCACCAAACATCTTATAAGACAAAAAAAAAATGTTCAAAAAGTTTGCCATGTGATGTACTTACCTTTTAGTAGATCAAATTAAACTCTAACTAAAGTCCTAATTCCAGTGAAACTATTGTAATTGACTTAAAATATATGAGCTATGGTATGCAGTAAAATGAAATTAAAGAAGGAAGAAATAGGTACGTACCTAGATGGGTTTAAATTGGTAGAATCGGAGACCAAAGAGGATGTTGAAGGAGATGAGGCGGAGAAGAAGAAGAAGAAGAATTTGTTAATACGCTTCTTCTTCTTCAAAAGTACAAGAATAAGTACAACAACAACAGCGATGATTAAAATTACCGAACTGCCATAGATGTTCTTTGATATCATCATCATCTTTCCTATCCTCCCCTCCACACAACGAATCTCTCTAACTCTAATTCTTTCGTGCGTTCGTTTTTATATTATATATTCACTCTCACACACCACAAACCCATCTTGTGATACTCCTTCATTCCCCCATTCCCTTCTGTTTATCTCCTATTATTTTATTATTATAATAATAATAACGTCAAAACTAACTCCTTATATTTGTATTTTCGCTTTTATTAACAATAAACGGTATAATATAATGGTTTAAATATGTAGTTCATCCCAGTAAATGAGCGACTTTTAGTCCGGTATGATTTTTTATTTGAAAACAGGTCCTAAAAGACCATTTTGTTTGACTTTGATTTGATCCTTGTTGTTATTTTTAAAAACAAGCTGATGTGACAAGCAAAGACCGGCGTGCTACATGTTGATGTGGCAAAAATTTAGTTTAGTTATAAATCAGAGGACCAAAATATAAAAAAGGTTATAAATCGGAGGACCAAACCAAAAAAAACCTCAACACTTTAATATTTCTTAGATATCTCCTCGTCGTCACCTCCTCCTCCTCCTTCTCTTCTTCTTGATAAACTTGTAGAAAATTATACTACAATCACAAAATTCTATGTTTTGGATGGATATCCATGGTTTCAAGGTCATTTCTATTTTTTTTTTGCCCTTTCATAACATTTTACCGAGTCCTTTACAAAACTAAACTAAAATACAATCAAACTCGCTACTTTAACTCTAAAGTGGAACTAAAAACCCTATATAGACAAGGGTAAACAAGTGTCATTTTTCGACGAGAAATTTCAGCTAAATCAACAATGGTGTTGAGGACATTTGGTCCTAGCACTATTTCAGTCATGTTGCATTAGAAGTGTTGGTGCTACAACTAGGGCCGACCTTGGGTATAGGCCCGGGGTGCGACGACTTAAGGTCCATGCCTGTAGGTGGGCCAAAAAATGTTTATGCGGGAGTGTATATAGCAAGACTTGTTTTATAGGGGTATATATAGCCAAAAAGCATCAAGAGGGAAACATTTATTAGAATTCAGTCCAACAGCTCTTCATCTTTTTTTTACAACTCAGCAAAATTTCATTTTCACACCCCAACCCAGTGCTTTTGTTTTCACACCCCAACATTTCATTAGCCAAAACATAAAATTGAGAAGTAAAACCTAAAACGCAAAAGCAAAACTATAAAATGAATAATCTCTTTTTGTCTCACATATAAATCCAAATTGGTATTTCTTCTTTTCTGCTATTGATTCCCGCAATCGATTGCATTCATACTCTTTTTCATACTCAAGTTTCTGATTTTGTTGTTATCAACTCTATTCTCGGGATCTGCTATAAAGTTTTCAACAACAGATATTTGATTATCTATCTCACAATATCAAGCAACAAATATTTTTCAAACTCAGATAACTTTTCATTGGATTTCTCATATAGATTGTGGAAATCGCGTATTACAAACAAATATCGGGGATTTCAAAACATTAGTAACTTGGGGTGTTGGCATAACTAGGATGTCACCATTATAATTAATGCATGTTTCATTCATCGTTTATATAAAAAAAAATGTAATGCATTATGCAAGGGGTTCTTTTCTGAAACTTGGCTTAAGACCCATAAAATGTCAGGAACTGGACTGGCCGACAACCAAAACTCATATGTTATGTCAATTTACTATGGATACAAATATGGCATAGATACAACGAGAGATCTAGCTTTTGGTGCTAGTTGTACCTGTTTAGATGACTTATAACTCCTACAAAATTATTTTTGACTTGATTGTACAAGGCACATTTTGCGAGCATAATGGAGTATCAAATCAATCTTCACAATGATAGTTGTGTTTAGTACCTGTTGAAACATATGTGGAAATTCAGTTAAAAGACTAAACAAAAATTTCCACATTGGATAGAACTAATGTTGTGTGAATTAAAAAAAGTGGAAGTCCTATATTAGATGGATCACACACATTAGTAATGTTTATATAGTGGGTGTGTACCTCTAAAGAGTTACATAATTATATGAACAAAGTAAGCACCAAATATATATATATATATATATATATGTGTGTGTGTGTGTGTGTGTGTGTGTGTTTTAAATATGTAAAAAGTCCATGTAAGTTCGCGTGTTTTTGCTTTTAGTCCTTGTATCTTGCTAACGTTTTGGAATTGGACCCTAACGTCAACTTCCGTTAAAAAAAAAATTGTGCGGGCTAGTGGAGGCACACGTGTCACTTCATGTGATGACATTAGTTGCTAAGATGGCATTAAACGATTGTGACACAACATTGAAGCTAGTTTTCCTACCTTTTTATTGCCAATATCAAATGCCTTTTCGTATTCGTCCCGACCTTTTAGGGTTTCATCTGAAGTTAGAAAGTCACTTCTAGCAGAGAGAAGAAGCGGTTCTGACGGTGATCAAAGGCAAAAACGACGACGAAACGTTACCCTTTTAGTATACGACAGTGATCGAAGGGAATTGACGGTAGAAGAAGCAGTTTAAGCCCTGTGTTTTATGTTTTGAAGGTACACCAATCTTTTTCATCCTATGTATTATGTTTTTTCTTGGTTGAGTGTTTTGCTTTTCTGATATAGAAGAATGGTTGTTGGTTTGTGTTATTTTTTCTTGTAGTTTTTATGTTGTTGTCTGTATTGTTGTTAGGGACGAATTTGTAGGGTTATTACCTACTTTAGTCAAAATAACATTTTACAGGGGGGTCCAATCAAACCAAGCCATAAACCCTAATTTTATATAAATCTACTTTCTAATCTAATTCACCGTTTTTATAATGAATTAACAAATACCAAACTCATAAAGCGACATCGGAGGGTTAGTATTTGTTAATTCATCATCTCAAATATCAATTCATAAAGCGACAGCCGAGCTTTGATATTGGAACACGTGAATTTAGACAAGGGTTGCGAAACATGAGAATAGTCTAGCAAACCTTGAGACATATAAAGTTTCGTTCTTCAAGGATTCTAATAGCAATGAACCATGAGAATAGGCGTGGTTGCTAGAGGAACACACTCACTGCACTTCGAAAGAAGCTTTGATACGCTTAAGAGAAACTTGTCTTTAGAAAGCAGGTCGAATATAAAGTTTAGGTTTAGGGTTTATTATTATGATGAACCAATAATCGCAAGGCACTTCTTTATTATTATTGTTATTTTCTTTCAAAACAAAAACCAAACCTTTTAACTTTTAAAAACTTTCATTCTAATCATTGTTAAAAGTTAATTAAATTCATAACTCCCTGTCGAAACGATACTCTATTTTTACTACTTCGGTAGAACCATGCACTTGCGGTTTTACTCATCAATTGTGAAGTATTTCCATGTTTTTGGTAGCAAGTGTTACATCTTGGCAGATAGAGACTATAGGAGGAAAATGAATCCAAAAAGTGATGAGGGGATTTTTCTGGGGTACTCTACTAACAACAGAGCTTATAAAGTATACAATTCCAGAACCCAGGTTGTGATGGAGTCCATTTATGTAGTCATAGATAATTTAGCTCAAGACAAAGTCACTGAAGTGGTACCAGGTGTTGAAGCATATTCTAAAACATCTGCACAGGAAAAGCAGATACCTGAGAATGTTATGGAATCTGAATCTGATATAGGTGAAGTTGAGCAAGACAATGTTGAAATAAATAAAGGGCCATCGACCAGAGTGCAGAAAAATTATCCTTAAGATCTCATCATTGGTGATCTTGATAAAGGAGTCAGAACCAGAAGATCAAATGAAGTTGTCTCTAATTCCTACTTTGTGTCCAAGTTTGGACCTAAAAATGTGAAGGAAGCCCTCACTGATGAATTCTGGATTGAGGCTATGCAAGAGGAACTTAATCAGTTCAAAAGAAGTGAGGTATGTGATCTAGCTCCTAGACCAGATGGCACAAATGTTATTGGAACAAAATGGATCTACAAGAACAAGTCAGATGAAAATGGAACAGTTACCAGAAACAAAGCAAGACTTGTTGCTCAAGGGTACACTCAGGTAGAAGGGTTAGACTTTGATGAAACTTTTGCTCCTGTTGCTAGGTTAGAATCCATAAGATTACTTTTGGGAGTGACTTGTATTCTGAAGTTCAAGCTGTTTCAGATGGATGTGAAAAGTGCTTTCCTAAATGGATACTTACATGAAGAGGTCTATGTTGAACAACCTAAAGGATTTACTGATCCTAGCTTTCCTAATCATGTGTACAAACTGAAGAAAGCTATGTATGGTTTGAAGCAAGCTCCCAGGGCATGGTACGAAAGACTTACAGAATTCCTAGTCAATCAAGGATAAAGAAAAGGAGGAACAAACAAGACTTTATTTGTTAAGGAGGGGAAATGGAGACTTATCATAGCACAAATCTACGTTGATGACATTGTGTTTGGTGGGATGTCGAACCAGATGGTCCAACATTTTGTCCATCAGATGCAGTCTGAATTTGAGATGAGTCTTGTGGGAGAATTAACTTACTTTCTTGGTCTTCAAGTCAAGTAGATGGAAGACACTATATTTATTTCTCAAAGTAAGTATGCAAAGAACATAGTAAAGAAGTTTGGCTTGAACAATGCTAGTCATAAGAGGACACTAGCAGCCACTCACCTAAAGTTGACAAAATATGAAAATGGCGTGGCAGTTGATCAAAGCATGTACAGAAGCATGATAGTGCCTCGAGTTATCCCAAGTCAGTTTTGACTGTTGGTGTTAGGAGTTGCCCTAACAAGTTTGAAATTCTATCAGTTTGATACCTAGAGATATAGTATAATCAACGTGCTTTGGATTATTTTGCTAAGACTTCATACAGAAACATTTTTTTGGATTATTTCACGAAAGACTGTGTTTGTTTCTTGTACAGATTTGAAAGGGAAGACGATAACAGATCGACTACTAGAATGTCAGTGTATGTAGGTATGCATCTTCTTTATATAACATGAGTATTTGATTTGAACTTGAGAAATTTATGGTTGTTGCAATTTAAAGTAGCAAAATAAAGTAGCAGTGCTAGGATCCGATCGATTGTTTGAAGAGGTAGGGAGGTCCACCTGTTTTGGCGGGAGGGTAGCTGTTGGTTTTTGCAGTGCTGCTGATCAGACTGGAGTGTTCTGTGCTGCTTCTGCCTGGCGATTTGAGCATTTGTTGCTGCAGTGCTGAGCTGTTGCGGCCAGGCAGCTTTTCTGTAGTGCACGTCTGTTGTTGCAGCGCTGTGTGTGTTCTTGCAGCGTGTTTTAGTGTTTTTGGGGTTCCTCCAAGTTTTTGCTCCCAACATTATCATTGAAATTATCATTAGTTTTCTTGCATTTACTTGGTGCTTCCGTCTTTACAATACAAAGTTTATGTTATTCTGATGGCAGCATCATGGCAGGTATTAATGGCACAAGAAGCTTGAAAGCTTGTAGTGCAAGTAACAAATCTTTGACTTGTCCAAATTCCTCCCGTATCTACAATGGAAATGATTTTGATGGGCGCTAATGTAACTTTATCTTGCTTTCTCTCCCCTTTTATTCCCATTAATATAAATATTTTACTTTACGATACGTGTTAGTGTATGAAAACCGTGTGTCCGAACCATGCTTACAGTTTCAGGTGCAGAAGCGAAAATCAACATGCTTCTATGCAAGCAACTCTATAAGACTATAACGATATGATTCGCCTATCACACCATTCTAAATGTCATTGATTAGTTTTGTTAAGATTTATTTTTGCAAAGCTAATTGTTGCCTATCTGTCTATTATTTTGGTGATGTAAACGGATTTCTAAATGCACGATATGAACTGCATATGCCTCAATCATTGCAAGAACGCAGATTTTATTCTGTAAAAAAAGAGAGTAACCGTACATAAATTTAACCAAGGAAATTTTTTTTTTTTGCGTCTGATTTATGTTCCTTGATTACTCTATCATGGATATCAAGTAGATTTTGATTTCCCCAACAAATTAGTTATGAGTTGTCTATAAATTATTTAATATGGAATTTTTTTGCAGATTTATTTATCAATAAAGTGTGAAGGCTATAGTTTGCAAAGGAAGAGCATTGAAGTGTTTTGGGAGGTGAGGCGAGGTAGATATACTATAAAGTTTCACAAACCACTGATAAATTCAGGTTCACTAAAAAAATACACTATTTTAATGGTATGCCGTGGAAAAGTAATTGATTCATATGGGATGTATGTGTAAAGTTAATTTACACAGACATAGCATATCTGTTAAACTCAAATATATTATCGAAAGAAAAATGATTTTGGCAAAATCTATAATGTGCATGTTGTACCTGAACTTGGTTTGCGTAAACATACTTAAATTGAGTTTGTGTAAGCATACTTGAATTGAGTTTGTGTAAAGTTTGTGTAGGGCTGTAGGCGTAGTTGAATCCAGTTTATGTAATGTACTTATTTGATCTAAATTTGAGTAAGATCTAGAAACCTATAATGGTGTACTTTGAACTCAGATTGTGTAAATGTACTTAACTGAGTTTATGTAAATGTACTTGAACCAAGTTTGTGTGAACGTGCACGAAATGAGTCTATGTAAGAGCATCTTCAATGAGGTCCTTACTTAACAAGGACCACTCCCCGTTAAGGATCATTGGAGGAAGAAAAAATGAGTCCCCGTTAAGGAACGAGCAACTATATAAGGACCATCTCTCTTCCGGGTAACTAACGGGTCCCACGTTTAAAAAAGTAATAAAATGTGTACTACTTGGTCCCACTTGCATAAAGAAGTAATAAAATGTGTACTACTTGGTCCCACTTGTAAAAAGGAGTAATAAGTATTTTATTTTTGTTTAATGATGTAAAGTGTCATTGGAGTCATTGAGTCCTTAATAGGTACTTTTATTAAAAAATTATAAATAAGTGATGTGTCACGTGGGGTCCATTTAAGGAGTCCTTGTTAAGGAACTATCATTGTGGGTGCTCTAAGATCTATAAAATAAGAATCTACATATGTGGATGAACTGAGTTTACATAAATATTAAACACATATGAACTGAATTTGCGTAAATTTACTTGATTCAGAAATGTACTTGAACTGAGTTTTGCGTGAACTCAATTTTAGAAAATGCAAAAATTGCAGGAAAAAAATCATACTTAAAGTTCAACGCAAAATCAACACAATCACACAATCGATAAAATGGCGTATAAAATTGCATTAATGGAACTCAAAATCACAAGAAGAAAAAAACATGAATGAAAATGAGGGTTTATGGATGTTTTTACTTTTGAAATGGGAGAAAGCATGTCTACGAAAATGGGGTGGAATGATTGCAAAAATGGAGTGAAATGGATGTGAAATGCTAAAAGAAGGAAACGAAGATGGAAGTACATAGCAATGTGGTGCACATATATAGAATGTGTAGAGGTGGAATTCTCACAAGTTTGTAATTCCTTTGTTAAAATTTGAATATATGATGGAGTCATTTGTTAAAATTTGCATATATGATGGAGAAATACTCACTCTTTAACTCTTCTCTTTACTTTAAGCATACACAAATTACATTATACACCAGATACCTTTGCTAAAGAACATTTATCATACTAAATGTATTTAGAACATTCTTTACAAGAGAAGAGAAGATTACGTAACAAATCAATGTTTTTCAAGTTTAAACTTGAGAAAGGTATATAATAATTGCAAAAATAAATTTTAAGAAAAGTTACAATTCTTTCATCTGATTATTATTTTCACTTCAACGCAACCACACAACCTCTAACCATTTAAGTTATAAAGAAAAAGTTTATTTTAATTTTTTTAAAAACTAAAATTATCGACTTTAAACTATGAATTGTATGATCTCAATCCGACAATCAATAATCATTGACTACCTAATAGAACTGAAACCTAAATTGAGTGAGAGACTTGAGAAAGAGATGAAAGTAATCAATATGGATGACTTACAAGTTACAACAATGATTTAAAGTAAAATTTGACTTCTTTTACACTCAAAAGTCTATAACAATTTATTTATTTTTATTGAAAAATGATAGTTGTACAACCATTTTGTGATTACTTTCTCTCTCGTATTAATGTTATAGATTCCCTTCAAACCATTTGTTTGGTCCAAATGGGAGATGTTAGATATGACCATTATGGAAACGAGATTGAGATAATTCGTCAATTCTTTGTCAAGGATTGGACTGTGCGACTTCATCATACTTTTCGAGAAGGTGGTATTAGTGCAGACGTTCTTGCTAAACTTGGTGCTAGAGCTACCAATAACTTAGTGGTTCTCAGCAATCATCCAATTTAGCTTCAATTAGTCCTTCTTGCAGGTGTCATGGGAGTTTCATACTCTTGTGTTTAGTCTTTATTTTCATCATTCTTTCTTCTTTTTTGTCTTATTTTTTCTCATGCAACCCAAAAAAATATTCGCGTTATATTTTTACTTTATTTCTCTATTGCATTGGTTTTCGTGTCAATAATTATTTTTTCTATGGATCTATGGGTTTTCAAATAACACATTTTTTTGGCTTAAACATGGGTCATTTGATTTTTCATGTTTGAACTTACTAATAATTCCAAACAACCAATGCAAAATATTAACCATTTAATTTTGGTCATAATCTCATTTAATTACCTATGTGACATGACAATGACGTGGCACAAGCTGACTAGACAAATGACTCGATGACTCAGCAAAATCCACCCAAAATGACCATTTTGCACTCCATACCCATATGAAAAGACAAAAGTAACCCTCCTTTCTTCCTCTCAAAAAACACCCCCTTCTTCTTCACCAATATTTGGTTGAGGTTTCAAACGTAAAACTAATTTTGTTTTCATAAAACATAACAATTAATCTAAATTGTGTGTTTGAAACACAAACAACAGCATAATCGAAAATGTTTGTCACGTTCTAACCTCGCCGTCATACTCCGCCGCCACCTCACCTCCGCCGCACGCATTCATCACAGCACCACCGGCTTGGTATGTTGTTTCGTCTTTTCAATTTCCCTTCTCTCATTCTTCTTCCTCTCTTCAAATCCAAAACCATTCACAAAACCCTCAAATTTTCATCATCCACAGCACTTGCACACTCTTCCTCAGAAACCCATTTCACAAAACCCTCAAAAATCTCATCTTTTGACCCTAACACCTTCAAAATCCTCCAAAAACTTTACCTTTATCAAAACAATCCTTCACTGGCATTCTCTTACTTCACTGAACTCAAAAACCAACGTGGGTTTTCTCAGAATATTCAAACCTATGCTTCAATAATTAAGATACTGTGTTATTGGGATTGCATTAGAAAGTTGGATTCTTTGTTTCTTGATATCATTGATCATTCTAAGAAAGACCCGTGTTTTAAAATCAATGATTTGTTTGATTCATTGTTTGAAAGTGTTGATGATGTGAATGAAGATCATTACTTGTTTAAAGCTTTTAATGGGTTTGTTAAAGCTTGTGTTAGTCGTAACATGTTTGATGAAGCTATTGATTTCTTGTTACAAACTAGGAAGAATGTTGTGATTTTTCCAAATATACGTTCTTTTAACTTTCTTATCAACCGGTTGGTTAAACATGATAAAGTCGATATGGCATTGCGTTTATTCGAGCAATTCAAGAGTTTTGGTTTGATCTTCAACTGTTTCACCTATACCATTGTCATTAAGGCGCTATGTAAGAAGGGTGATTTGGAAAACGTGGTTCGTGTGATTGATGAAATGAAGGAAGCTGGGGTGGATCATGATTCTTATTGCTATGTAACTTTTATTGAGGGGTTGTGCAAAAATAACATGTCGGGTTCGGGATATGTGGTGCTCCAAGATTGCAGAATGAGGAATGTCTATGTAGATAAATATGCCTACACCGCGATTATTCGTGGGTTTTGTAATGAAATGAAGTTAGATGAAGCAGAGAGTGTGTTTTTCGAGATGAAAAATCAAGGACTTGTTCCTGATGTGTATGTTTATTGTGCATTGGTCCATGGTTATTGTAACAGTCGCAATTTTGATAAAGCTTTAGCCATATATAAGAGCATGATTTCACAGGGTATAAAGACAAATTGTGTGATTCTTAGTTGCATCCTCCATTGCTTGGATGAGATGGGAAGGGCTTCGGAAGTGGTAGATATGTTTGAAGAATTCAAGGAATCGGGCTTGTTTCTTGACAGGAAAGCTTACAATATTGTATTTGATGCTTTGTGTAAATTGGGTAAGGTGGATGATGCAGTAGGCATGCTGGATGAGTTGAAATCTATGCAAATCGATGTAGATATGAAACACTACACAACCCTTATCAATGGATACTTTCTTCAGGGTAAACCCGACGAAGCCCAGAGTTTATTTAAAGAAATGGAGGAAAGAGGATTTAAACCCGATGTTGTTGCTTTTAATGTACTAGCCGCCGGTTTTTTTAGAAATCGTAGTGACTTTGAGGCAATGGACCTTTTAAATTATATGCAGAGTCAAGGTGTTGAGCCGAACTCTACTACACATAAGATTATCATTGAAGGTTTGTGTTCAGCAGGCAAGGTTGAAGAAGCCAGGGCATTTTTTAATTGGCTGAAAGGTGAAAGTGTTGAAATAAGTGTTGAAATCTATACTGCCATGGTTAACGGTTATTGTGAAGCTGACCTTATTGAAAAATCCCATGAACTTAAGCAAGCTGTTATGTTGCTAGGAAAAATGTTGACGATGAATATGAAACCTAGCAAAGTAATGTATTCTAAAATATTTACTGCATTGTGCTGTACGGGGAATATGGAAGGTGCTCACACTTTGTTTAATTTGTTCATCCAGACAGGATTTACACCTGATGCTGTAACTTACACAATTATGATTAATGGTTATTGTAAGCTGAATTGCTTGCCAGAGGCCCTTGAGCTCTTTATGGATATGAAAGAAAGAGGGATCAAACCTGATGTCATTACATACACAGTTATAATTAAGGGCTTGTTGAACAGCGGGCACACGGAGGGTTTGTTGAACAGAGGGCACTCGGAGATAGCCTTGCAGTTGTATAATGAAATGATTGATATGGGAATGACACCAGACACAACTTTAGGACGTTGCACTCAAAAAGCTAAGAGGCAATTTCATTAGAGCTAGTCAGTTTTATTGCTACTGCTTGGATTTGTCCCATTTATGAAAGTCTATATTGTTGATACCCAAAGGTGAAGCATAATCACATCATGTTTTGAGTATTTTTCTTTGACTTAAACTGAATCTTGGTTAATCTTTTCATGCAGATTGGAAAGAGAAGAGAGACACAAACTGATTACGACGACGTCATTGTACATAGGTATGTATCTTCTTTATACTGAATTATTAGTAAAATGATATGCAAATATGATTCGATAAGGAGCATAAGTGATAGGAATTTGAGTATTATGGGTCCTTAAATTCCACACCAAGTAGCATGGGATGTCTGGTGGAGTATTTAAGTGGCTTGGTTCTTTCTCTTTGATAGCTAGCTTTTATGGGAGGGTTCCCATGCTTGGATACTCATCATCACTTCATGAATTGGTATCAAAGCTGGTTGTTGGTGGCTCGAAAAAGGCTACCTACAGAGGGGCTGACTGGAAAGGCAGAGTAAAGCATCGCAGTGTGCAACTTCTGGGACGTCAGCTCTCTAGAGCAAAGCTGTGGTAGGGACTTGGGTAATATAGGGTGCCCAAATCCCCCATCGAGTAGTATGTGATGTTCAGTGGAGTATTTAAGTGGCTTGGTTCTTCCCCCTTGTTAGCTAGCTTTTAACGGAGGGTTCTGCGAGTGCTTGGATACTTATTAATAAGTGAGACAAATTCAAAAAGTTTTTCATGCTGCTACATGTTTGTTTTTATTTTCATGATTCTTGTTTGAACTTGAAAAGTTTATGTTTATTGCGATATAAATTTGGATGCCTTTCTTTGCTTCTTTGGATTACCTGGCAACAAACAACTTATTCTCTTGCATCTTCCATTTTCACCTTACTTGTTTCTGTGTTTTTTACTTGCCATGGCCTAATGTTTTAGTTATTTAGAAGAGGAGTATATAATAAATCCATTTCCTTTCGCCTGGTTTGGTACATTTTTCAGTGTTGCACTTCTTTTGGATAATTTAATAGTTGGTTTTGAAAATGGACGTCAGTGGTGACGCATTGTATATATGAACAATATTATTGGACCATCAACTTCATAATAAATCACTTTGCCTTGTCCCAAGACTCGTGCTTGTGGAACTGTGGACCATCAATGTGTAATTAAGGGCACAACGCCCTCCAGAAGGGCCAGAACAGCCCTAGGCGCGTCCTTCTTAGGGCGCCACCTCAGAAGGCTTCTAGAAACACCTAGGACACTCTGAACGTGACTTAGGGCCCAAGTTAATTGGGGCCTAAGTCACGGAAAACCAAGCCCAAAAAAGGCTATAAATAGCCCCCTTGAGAGCATTCTCAAGGAAGGACCTAAACAGTTGTACACCCTAGTTTTAGATATTGTATTCACTGCAAATACAATTATGAACTTGATGGTGGTATTAAATCATGTGACAACTGCTCTTCCAATTTCTGCTGATAACATCATAACGGTATCTATATCCTTTGGCCCTCTTGCATATTCATGTGACCCTATAATGCTCATTCAAGAATCACATTGTAGGTTCAAGAATCACATTGTAGGGTGCTTTTCTTTTCTCTCCTGACAAGCTAAGCTGTGTCTGCTTTCTTTAGGTTTATCCTACATCAATGGCAATGCTGCTACATACTGTTGATATTTATATTAAACGTCAAATCAATTGCAGGTAAATTTCCTGCATCTGCATTTCCTCTTTTGCTTCCAATTTTTCCTCCGTCTCCCTTCATGGATGGCTTTTAGGTCAAATCAAATCAGTGTCGGGAAAATACTTTGCTGTTCCCCTAGTTAAAAAATCTGGTGTTTTGTTAACTTTTTTGTTATAAAGTTATTATTCTGATTTTAAGTGATTTCCAAATGCCTTTTTAACTGGATATATTATATATGGTTCTTTGATCATTCCTTTTAAGTAAATACTTCTGTGACACTCATATATTGTTCTGTTAAGTATTAATGTGTTTTCTTACAAGCTTTCAAGTCACATCCCTGTTACCACATTGGAACTTGATACTAATCTCCCGTTTCTTTTTCTTTTCAGATTTTCTACGGCATTATTTTTTGTATGATGCCTGTACAGATGTATTATGCCCCAGCAAATATAGTTCTAGATATGCCATTAACGTAAAATCAGATGAAGAGTGACTGTTAGGTATCCAATGATTGGAAAACATAATAATGTTCTATTCGCTATTTGAGTAAAATTCTTTGGTAAGTTAACTTTTATTTGAGCTAGATTGTAAGCTAGTGGTAGACAGCATTGTTGATAGATCTAATAACCAATCTGAATTTGGCAATATCAGGGCTAATTGTAGAGCCTTGTTAATATTATCCAAACTTTAATATAAATTTTGTACGAAGACATGCTAATTATGTCGCCCATAGTTTAGCTTGGGTGTCAAAGTTGTATGCTTGTCACCAAGTCTTTGATTTGATTCCATCTTGTATTACTACTAGAGTGATGAATAAAATAATATAAGTTATTTTTGGTCAAAAAAACTTTTATTTGAATTCAGTTTCCCTTCCTTTTCCTACACGCATCAAAACAAGATGATGTCATATCTTATAATCATATGTCTGACACTTCTAGCTTCATATATGCTGCTTCTAATAGGTTTTTATTTGATAATTTTGATGAGATAAGTAGTCATGTATAGCTAACTGCCTGAACATGATCATGTATCCTTTGCATGAATTTGTTTCTAACAAATTGGTATTTCTACACTGCAGGTCCGTATGAAAATTGTTTCATGCTGCTAATTCCAGTTCCTTGAGCCATATTTAAGGATTTCAGTTGTAAAGCAGGGCTCAATGAATGAACATCTTATATTTCTAATATGGCATAGTCTCATCCAATACCCAACACACTCACCTGTACGCATTTATGGTAAATTACCTAGGGTCTGCACATGTTTCATTTTTTTCTTTCTAAAATCTTATTTGAATTTAGAGAGGAAAGCTAATAGTTATAAAATAAGATCTGCAGATGATACAGAAATGACTAGTACACAAGGGTCTTTATATTGATCATTAAGGCTTTCCACATGTTCAATAATTCAAATATTCCATTCACTCACTACAGGAATCTCTGCTAGCATCAATGTAAAAAAGAGACAAAAAGCAATGTGCACATCTATCGGCAATATTATCAAAATCTGTGATTTTACGATCCTATCCCCCTAGAACGAGCCAGATCATATGCGTAATCGTTTTCTGATAAGATCACAAGTGAAATCGCAACTTTAAGCGTGGAATCGTCCGATTTTACGATCTTTGGAGAATTTACTTGAAAAGATAAAATGAAGTTTTGGTTGCAGCAATTATAAATGATAAAATGATGTTTTGGCTGCAACAATTATAAAACTGAGACAGCAGTATTGGCGAGTAGCTTCCTGATACCAGTATGACTTTTATATCTATGGCAGTATCAGTCCGAGGTATGTAAATCACTCCTATTCATTTTTCCATGTTTTTATGTTTTATCAGTTACTACAAGTTCTCCTCTCCACTTTTCCTCTGCTCATACAATATATAAGTTTAATGACATCATAATGGAGAGTAGCATCATCGCAAATAAAGTCTTTGGTAATGTACGGTAGAAATACTTTTACTGCTTGATATACTCCCTCTGTATTATTATAAGCACGTTATTTGAGTTGTACATAGTTCTTAAGAAAATGATTAGTTTTGTTGATTTTAATTTTAAAACGAGTTAGTGGGGTAGTTAGGTGGATTACGATACAATAAATGAGTATATGACGATTGACGAGTTAGTGGAGTACTTAGGTGGATTGGTTTGGTTAACTTTTTTCTTGACAATAGTTTGGTTAGCTTAATGAGCTGCAATTGTGCGAAGAAAGCGCATAACATTTATCTGAAAGTATTTTTTTCATAGGAAAATGTTAGTTGCCAGAGTATATTATGCAAGACATGCTGTCATGGTTCAAAGCACACATACAACAAACTTGAGGTACCAAAAAATTGTTTTACCTTATAGTGACAATGTTTATACATATGATATTTAATGTTTATTGCTTAATATTTTTGTTGCAGTGTCAATGTTGAAAAATTGATGACGTTCTGAACAGATCAAATCATTCAAGACGACTCATACCGTTTTTTCTGCAGTGAATGTGATTTTCTTCAAAGCCAAGACTACGAAAATGGTAGTTTTAGAAAGAAATACAAGAATCATCTGGCTTCCCTTAAGTGGCAAAGAATACAAAGTTGAACTCAATACATGTAAAATATCTGTAAAGAAGATCCATCGATGATTGTTCATCACTGTATAATTATAATGATCACAATTTACGAAAGAAAAATACTCGTGATTACAACATATTATAGATTTTTTTGTCTAAACTATTTTTTCTTATTTCATGTGACATGTACGACTTCTACAAATTTCAAAGATACACGAAAAAATCAAAAGATGCCATCAAAACTTTCATACCCAAAAATAATTTCCCATTTCTAATCATCAATATACATCATTAAAGAGAAATATAACCTCAATAATTTGGATACATTAGGAAGAATCTGTCATCAAAAGTGTCTATCCAAGCTAACCAAGTGGATACAATTTGTGTGAAGGGTCTTAGAGGAGCTTCTTCCTCTCAAAGAATATTTTCAAATGCCACAGTTGCAAACCAGCAACAGACAAGCAAATAATGATTGAACAGAAAATGAAGGTAAACATCCTTTTATCAGTTTCTCTGTTAAGATCTTGCATCTCTTCCTCCCTGTATTAAGGAAATCAAAATATAACAAAAACTCATTAGAATGAGTCAAAAATTTTCTCCAATGGGTGCATAGCGTGAGGTCAAACTTTGAGAAAAAAATTGAAAACATAAAATAGAATAATGTAAGTACAAGTCATTCAAAAAGGTTGAGTACAGTATAGAAGAAATTTTGAATGACACTGTAAACATTGCTGCCAGAAGATCAAATGATGTCATAACATTTATACCTTCCGCGAAGATAAAACATCTCGTCGTGGATGAATATGACAGTGTCATGCAACCTCTGTAATTCAGATTCCATTACCTAAGGTTGAAAAAAACATAACTTTAGGAAACAAACATGATCAAATAATTAAATTTGTAAATCAGGAAATCTCTATAACAAATGTGAAAAAAAGTTCGTTTAAACTATAGAATCAGTTTACTTGTTCCTATTTATCAACTTCATTAACCAAGAAACTTTCAAGCAATTTTAAAATAACAATGACAGACGGAAATGACAGTAGCATTACATGCATTATCACACATTCAGTTTAGAAAATGCAAAATGTAAATCACTTTTAGGTCTCATTTGATGGTCAGGATAAGAGATACGTGATATGATAAACTATCATATTATGTCTTAGTTGACGTTTGATAAGCCAGCAGCATAAGATAAGGTAATCATGTGATCTTATCCTATCAGTCACGATATCACAGATGAAATTGTGGTGAATTCTTAAGACACCAAATTCCTCTGCTATTGATAACAATCATGCACATCTCGATGCTATGTCAACAAACATTACAGTACTATTCTACTAAGACTTACGTCAATCTGATCTTTTTTTGCAATCTTATACCAGTCCTTGGCAGCCACCCCAGTTCTCCACTCAAAATCAATGGTCACAGTTATCGTGGGTTTCTGATCCGCCACAGAAAAACAAGCTGTGTAGTCACCAGCTTCAGCTGTAGTAAATGCGAAATTACCAGAAGCCACACGTTCACCAAAGTGGTGTTTGTTCCCATAAGGTGAACGAAGCTGGTAACCAGACACATTATACAAAACGAATATAAAATGAGTCATTTGATGAGAAATTTGACAATGGACCACTGCAGACAAGTACTTGAAAACTGTCTGAAACTCCAAAGATAACCGACTCCAATCTCCGGAAGTAGAAGTTCACTGTCGTCCTTATTGCAACGTTTTAGAAAGCACCATGGTTGATGTCAATTTGGAAACAACAAAAGAAAATAAATATATGTGCCTCAAAACTCAACTGATATATTTTACTTTGTTTTTGACAAATCGGCAATGATAAAGTCGCCTTCTTAGTCACGAGGGCGAAGAGGACAGTAAATTTCTACTTCAAGGTCGCACCTCTGTCGTCACCGACGTTTTTGAACAATTTTCAAGTACGGGTCCAGTTAAGTACTTGCCTCATTTGATATTCAGAAAATTCAAAAGTACAAATCCAAATGAACACAAATTAACAAAAACCTTATAACAATAAGATAATAGCTAATCCATTAGACATTGAATTGTTCTTGTTCTCATACATTTTCTACCTTAAGACTTCCATAAAAGGGCACATTTTTTGGGGTTAATTCATAATATAATAACATTGATCAATAAAAATGGCACATATTCATTTTAGTCCTAAATGTGAGACACTATCACTATAGTTCTTAAATGTATTAAAATTGCAAACACATCCCCTAATACCTCTTTTATTAGTAATTTTATGGAGTTAATTGATCAACGAAAAACACATTCGAGAACTAAAATGACTATCTAAAACATATTTGAGGACCAAATTGACTAATATATAAGACACTTGTAAATGAGTTTGGAGTTTCAATATATTCAAGAACCAACGTGACAGCAAGTTGCACTTTCAGAATCAAAATGGTGGAATTAAAGTTTCCAAATTTGAAATTAAAATGCTTCCAACAAAAAACTAAAGTTTTGTGATTGAAATCTTCATTTCTGTAACACTAACACTTCTTATTGAAGGCCTGTCTGGTGTCCGACACGTGTCAGTATTTGAGACGTGTCAGACACAACACCGACACATATGATTACATTCAATTATGTCATTTTCTTAAATTACTTTCGGTCGTGTCTGGTGTCTGTATGTGTCCGTGTTTCATAGATCATCATAATTTATAAGCATACCCTGACAGTTAGCTTGTGAGAATCAGGAATCGGATAACCTTCATTGGGATTAACCACGGAGTAATTACCAACGGTCATTGCATTGCTCTTGATTTCCTCAACGATACATTTGGGATTACCAGATTTAAGATCAAACCGCATTGAATTCACAACGTTACACATCAATGCAGGGACAATAGCAATGAGAAGAAGAATTGAATTGAACATTGTGATGATGAAATGTTCTTAATTTGGATGAATAATAATTGGAAGGGTTGATTTTAGGGTTTGCTTGGGAATGAAGAAAGAGAATCAAAGAATATAATTTTTTTAAGGAAGAAACATTTTGGTCCCTTGTCATTATCTCATAGCTCAATTTATTACAAAAAATAATTTATTTACTAATGTAATCAATTTCATTTTATAGTATTAACTAAGTAAATGGACTTTACTCGGAAAAAAAATTAGGCAATTGGATTTAAATAATTAATGAGCTCAATCAAAAGATGAATTGTTCAAAAGAATTTGAAATTGAGAACAATTTTACTTACCTCAAAGTTATCAACAAAAATAATTTCATTTAATATTTCTTTTTCTATTTGGTAATAAAATAAACAAATTTAATTTTTGTTAGGAGATTATTAATTTTAGATATTATTTTATTAATTTTAGTAGAATACCCGCCTTTTTATCAAGTAATCTTTTTAAATATTTTGGAATGACTGAGACAATTGTCTTGGTAGATTTACCCTTGAACCGGCTCTAATAATGACAAGCAAGATCCTTTTAAATTGAAGATCTTGATTAATGTATATTTATAAAAAAAAATATTCATTTTCTTTTTTAAAAGTTTATATTTGGCTAACACATTCACAACAAATGCATATATACCTTCCTTTTAAAAAAATGCATATACCCATGTGGATCTCCTCCAGTAGAGTGAACGTGCATGTTGTTGGGGATGGTGTTGTAAGACCTATTTCACCACATTTTGGTAGATCGATAATTTTTAATTTAGAGTGTTTTAGTCTTTGAATTAAATAAAATTTGTGGGATTTTAGTTTTTAATTTAAAGCTATTTTACTATAAAGTGTTGGTTTTTATTCTGAGGATCAAATAATGAAGAAAATGAAGAATTTTTAAAAGTCAGAAAATCTAACCTGACTCGTGCATGGATTGTAGGATTTTCCTGGGCAGGCCAGGAAGTTGAGCATGACCCGTGCGTCCGTTGCAGTACCAAAATAATGGTTCCAAACCTTGGAATTTGCTGGTTTATGGCTTGTAACTCGAAATCAATTTTCTGCATTTTTCTTAAGCTTTTGTTCTTTACTTGCATTTTGTTTACTTTTTTTGTCTTTTATTTTATGTTCTTTACATTTCCAACAATTTACTTTTATGTCATTTATCTTTATGTCTTCATCTTTTAAGCTTTTGTCTACTATGATCATGTGTGAGTAGACTTTCCTAGTCTTAAGATCGTTCGAATAATCTAATGATGGAATTCTAATCAAACCCAAGTATAGACTCTATTTTATATGAATTTATATTCTAATCTCATTATTATTAAATTTTATATCAAATATCAAACGAAGTACGAGAGGTGAAGTTTGATATTGTTATTTAATCATATTTTACAAATAAAGGTGAATTTTGATATTAGATCAAATGAGGTTAAACAAAATAATCAAAACATGAGAATAATTTTGAGAGTTTTGAGACAATAAAGTTGCACTCAAAGGGTATTTCAAAACCAAAATTTTTAAAACCTTAGTTGTCTAGGGAATGTCTTCTTTTGCTCCTGTGTAAAAGGGTTTCAGCAGGTAAAAGAGGAATAGGTTGCAACAAGCTAGTAGTACAAACACAATTGGGATTCAAACTCTAGCTTAGGTTCTCTTTTGATAGTTGGTCATTTGTGGCTACTACTTGTTTCTCTTTCTTATGTAATTTCTGTTCTATGGCTGTATAAGGGTTCAAGCCCTCTCTTAAATTTTATTGCTTTCTTTTGCCTTATAAAAAAAAAAGTCTCAACGATGATCAACCATAAGAATATGTTTGATTTTTGTTTTGAGATACATTGATGTATTCTAAAAGGAAAAATAAAATACCAAATAGAGAAATAAAGAAATAGATTGGCAATGCCAATGATTTATCATTATTGTTATAACCACAATCCTGAGATACTTTCTAATTCCTAAATTTTAATCAATTAAACATCCCTCTTTATAAAACTATTCTCTTTGAGCCAACCTAAACTAAAAATTAAATTGAAAATCACTTAAACTCCATGTGAGATCGATAGTTTTTACTATTTGGTAGAATCGTGCACTTGCAGACCTATCATAAATACATTAGAACCTAGTCCTTTGCTACTTTGAGAGATTAACCAATTCTCAATTACCTTTTACATTTTTTGTACGTAAATTATAGCTATAGATTAACCACTTGGAGGACTCTTCATCTGGTAATTTTTCCATGTACTGGTTTTGGAGTTTGTCTTAGTTTTTGTATCTTTTTATTTATTTTTTTTAATAAGATTTACTTGGTTTGGCGCACATAATAGTTAAGTTCTTTGGATTTCCTGTTTGATACTTTGCGAGTTGCAATAAAAAAATTAACCACTTAAGCTGAATTGAGGTTCTTAAAAAAAAGCTAAACTGAAGTTTGATTTAACCTTAATTAAATTTCATTGATCAATTAAGTTCACCCACTTAATGAATCATCCTTTACCATTCGAAGATAAAGCCACAACCCTCTTCTTATGGTCACCACTAACCTATGAAACACATATACACAATATTTTTTTTTAAGTTTAGTATTCTTTTTTTTTGGCCGGGGTTTGAACCCTGAACCTTGCATATATTATGCATTGTCTTTACTAACTGAGTTAAACTCACGAAAACTTTTTTAAGTTTAGTATACAATACGATTACGAGATGTTAACAAAATCTTTACGATAAAACTAATTGGCATGTAAAATATTTGAAAGAAATGTGCATTAGTGTTTTTCATTAAATTATATGCTTGTAAATATCGCAATATACAAAAAATAGTAGTTGTGCACAAAATAGAAAATGTATAATTATCGTATAAATTGTATTCTATTTTCATTCTTATGTTAAGATATCAACGAATACATCATTAAAAAATTCAACAAATTTTATCTAACGTTGACTTGTTGAGTCTCTTCTTTCTCATTACCATCGATCATCTACAAATTTTTTTTAATAGATATGAGTATCTAATAAAATATTTTTTTAAAATTTAAAAAATTATTTTGATACTTCGCGAGTACGTACCCTTAAGTATCTACGTAGTATTAGTATATGATACAGGTATGTCTCAATGTTTGATGTATCCGGACTTCATAGCCGATAGCATATTTTATATAGATTTCCTACAATAAAAAATTATTTTATGATCACATGCACGTTTAAAGATGCAATCAAACATAGGGGTGACAAAACGGGTCTGACCCGTCGGGCTGGCCCGTTATTTTTGGCGGGCTGAGTCGAAGTTTTGAACTCGCTTTTTATAGTTGGCTCGGCTCGTCTCGTTAAAATACCGGCGGGGCACGGGGCATGGCGGGGTGGCCCGCTTAACTCGTGTTTCAATTTGTTATTTTGAGTCTTATTTTATCTTTTTGGATTTATTTTGGTTGTTAGATATATTTTGAGACATATTTTATGCTTTTGGATTTATCTTGGTTGTTGAGTTTATTTATTTTGAGACTTTTCATAATTTGATTGTTGGATTTATTTTATGATTTGTTTTATGTTGCGCATTTGCCTTATTTTGCTATTAGTTATGATGTTGAATTCGACAATTTGATAATTATCTTGTTTTTCACAAATTTACTTGCTACCTATTCTTTTACGATAAAAGCAACATATTTTTTTTTGTAACAATTAAGTCGTAAAATAAAATTTTAAAAAAAGTTTTTGTTTGGTGGGCCTGCCCGCCAACTCGCAAGCCCGCCACTAAACGGGGTGGGTTGAGATTTTGGACTCGGTCACAAAATTTGACTCGTCTCGTCTCGTGTTTAGCGAGCTTAGACGGGGCGGGCCTAAATGGGGCGGGCCGGTCCGCTTTGCCATCCCTAATCAAATATCATAGAAGAATAATTTTATTTTATTGGTAAATCAAATGTATCATCCGTCAATAATTGCATAGACTACATCATTTGTTACTCTGATTCTAAGGGCGTTGTTGATATTTTAACTAAGCCTGTAAATAAATACCATTGTTATGCATTTGTCATTGCTAACATTCTTGATCTCATGAACTTGGATTGGAAGGTGATGTTGTGTCATTCTCTCTTTTTTTTTTTTGTTGTTTTTCTTTTTCTTCTCTTTTTTTCGATTTAGTTTTTGCCAATGTACCCAAAAAAAAAAAAACAGACTTTCAAATTATTCATCAACACACACCTCATCACTTTACATGTCACGTAGCTCTATTTTTGCCACCTCGCTTAAATTCTTAGCTGTCGCAGCTAGGATTTAAGTTCTTCGTTCCCTTATTAAGCCTTTGAGCTCATTGGGAAAATTGCAAGGCAATGCCGCAATGGTTTCATTTGTTAAAAAAATGTATTTTCATCAGTTACACAAATCTTATATCACATTAGCGTGTAAATCATACAATCTTTTTTTACGAAATTAGTTAAATTTTGATTACAACTGTGTGTATAAATTTTATGATTTCAAATGGTAAGAACATGTTTATCTCTTTAAATTACACCAACAATATACTAAATATAATATAAAAATTTATCTTTTTCAATAACATCAACAATATAACATTATTAAAGAAAAATTTGTTTAGAGGTATAATTAAAATAATAAATATTATTTAACCCAATATCTCATATTTTCTTTATTGTAGTGTGGTTGTTCGTATTTAATTTATTCTAATTTAACAACTTTTTTAATTAATAATTTAAGTAATATTATAAAAAAGATAACATATTAAATAAAGTAATTTAAATGATGGGTAAAATTAAAAATAAAAAGAAAGACAACTCAAATTCATGCATTTTCTTTATATATAGTATAGATAATTGGGAACTTCTACGGTACGCCTCACAAATTGAGATGTACCAATACTCCTACTTCATAAATTTATAAATTAAGGATCATTTTATGAAATAAGTTGTTATTTGTCAATATTTTAATTTTAGAAAACACCATCTCATGAGAAAAAACACAATTTCATTGTTTATAAGAATTATATTAAATTTTTAACATTTTCTCATAAAAATAATCAATATTCTTCATTATGAGCAATAAAATTTCAAAAAAAGTAAAATTTATTTCATGGACGTTTTTGGTAAATAAGATTTAATTATTATAATTGTCAATGATAGAAAATAATTATTTTTTATTCAAAAAACAACTAATTTAATTATTAATTTAATATTTTGGTGTACCGGTACACTCAAAATATTGGATGTACCATAGAATTTACCTAGATAATTATGCAAGAAACGTTCCACTTTATTTATGAAAAAAAAGTTTCTCTATATTGTATATTCACCATTCAGCATTGAAAGTTTACTACGTTGTCTTTGACTGTTGATCACTCTTCACTAGGCATTTGATCTTATCCCTTTCAATGCCCTATCTTTTATTCACCCAATTTTGATCTATTTTGCATCTCCACAACTCAGGACCCAATCCTATTTTGCTAATCCACCATTTCAGACACAGCCCTAGAAAATCTCTTTCTCTCCTACCACTAGCTCTTTCTTCGACCGTTAAAACAATGTTAGTGACATATAACAGAAAGTCAAGTCCATTTCGGGTGCCATAATAAGAAAATATGTAGAGGTTCAGATGAGTGATAGGGCAAAAGCAATCTTGAAGGCATTAGATGTTATCTAATATATATATAGTTTATGGTTATAGTAAATGAGTTTGTCTAACATGTGCAACATTGCACATGTTAAAATAAGTAATAGTGGTAACTTTTTCTTGAAAAACAATAATTATTTATTCAAAAGTTTTATATTTAATATTAAATATACAAGTTTCAATACCAAATTTGCACATGATAAAAAAAACTTATAGTAAATATGTCAAATTGTGTTATATGCTTTAATATTCATTTTAACCTTTGCTATAAGTCTATTACTCACTTTGACTGAAAGTTACTGAATTACCAATACTGGAACATCTTTAGGCCTCATACTTGCATAGCTGCAAACACAAGCCTGGAGCCATTTTGCCATAGCTATTTTTGGTTTCTTTATAAAATCAAAAAGAAACTATAATAGAGTAGTGTATAAAAAAGATGTTTGAGTCAAAAGTTATGGTTCTAGGTATCATAAGTTTTTGCACAATATGTTTAAGGGTAACACTAACAAGTGCCCTTATGACACTTGTTATGGATTTAAAAAAGGAAATGATTTATAAATTATGTAGAAAAAGTTCTTATTTTAGGTTTTAATGTGTTGAATATACAAGTTTCAGGAAAAAAATTATTCTTTTGACTTTTAAATAAGTAACATTGGGATACTTGTTAGCATTTTCCTATGTTTAATAACAAATAAAAACAAAGGAAAATGTTAACTTGTGCCCTCAAGACACAAGTTAATGATTTAAATATAGAAAAAAAACTTATTGAAATGTGTGCATTGCATTTAATATTTAACTTTTTAATTATTTAAATGCACAAAATTTTAGAGAATGTTTCTTCTTTTAAGTTTCTTAACATGTACCCTAAGAACACAAGTTAACACTACCCAAAAACAAAACATAGAAACGATTTCTTTGTTCCCAATGACAAGTAAATTTTTAGAGAAGTCAACCCCTAAATGAAGTTAAGTTACCTAAAAAATTTAATCTCAACACTTGAACATAGGGGACAATTTAGTTTAAAAAGTATACCCTAGAGAAACCAAAAATACTATGCAAAAATAAAACAATTTCGGCTGCGCAACGAGCGGGTCTTATTATAGTTTCATTTTAGGGAGCTTCTACAGTGCAGTCAGGAAACTGATTTTTTTGAAAAAGTTAATTTTGATTTTAATGTTTGATTCATTTTTAAATTGTTGATTAGTGATTAATGATCAATAGTAATTCATCTAGTAATGCTTGCAACATCTTCGACTTACAGGTACTATTTTATCGTTGGCATCTTTAACATGCAAACATATTTGATGATATTATGTGATAGTCTTAAGTGTTACACTTAAAACAAGGTAGGATAAAATTAGATTAAGTGTAGTCTTGTTAAT
>Ga0315914_1000424_pt1 | contig 51750 bp, 27 predicted proteins | sample MpolenodulesMG_FD_203920 | JGI IMG/M metagenome (GOLD analysis project Ga0315914, IMG submission 203920) | Medicago polymorpha root nodule microbial communities from Los Angeles, California, United States - elongated nodules | ecosystem: Host-associated > Plants > Roots > Nodule | place: USA...
GGCTTTTACTTGCTAGTGTCTTTATAGGATCTTTCTAGTCCGAATGTTTGGATTTGGCGCCCGAATGCAGGAGATGGCCATACAGTTCGTGGTGTGTATCAAATGCTCATGAGACATGAGATTCAAGACCACGGTGTCGTTTCAGAAGCGGTGTGGCATAAAAATGTTCCTTTGAAGGTGTCTATTTGCGCTTGGCAACTTTTTCGCAACAGGTGGACTACAAAGGATAATTTATGGCATCGTGGTGTTATTCCCGTTGATTCTCAATTGTATGTTTCAAGATGTGCCCAAAATGAAACAGCGGAATATCTTATTATTCATTGTTCTACTTTTGGTTCTCTTTGGCAACTCATGAAGACTTGGATAGGTGTGTATTCTGCGGACCCTCAACATGTCTTGGAGCATTTTAATCAATTCAAATATTCTTCAGGAGGGTACACTCCTCGTCGTTCATTCTTACACATGATTTGGCTCTGTTGTATTTAAATTCTTTGGAATGAACGGAATCATAGGTTGTTCTCTAATAATGTTAAATCAGTCATGCAACTTATGGAAAAGGTAAAAACCACTTCTCTAGCGTGGTTGAAAGCTAAAAACGTAAACTTTCCATTTGGTTACCATATGTGGTGGCAGCAACCCCTTGTTTGTTTGGGGATTGACTGACCGTTGTTTTTCTCTATTCTAAACTTTAAGGACTGGATGTTGTAATTTTGTTCTGCTTCTTTACGCACTCCTTGTGCTTGGGAGCAGAATTATTTGTTAATATATCTCATTTTGACTTGTTCAAAAAAATATATTTAGACAAGAATATACGCTTTAATCAAAAGGAAAACATTACAATGAACATAAATCATAACCAATAAATTGACTGCTTGACATCATAAGTCGTCAATTGAAATTATTAGGATTGTGGGTAGCCGTTTCTGACTTGAAAGCCCTTCATTCAATGTTTGTATTCTCTAATTCGGTCATCGCGATAGTTAACCAATTTATCAGGTTGTGTTTAATATGGATCTCTAAAAAATGTTTAACAGTGACCCTTATCATTTTTAGGGGACAATATATAAACAATATACGTTGGCTTCACATGTTGCTTGTTTTGAATGATACGATAAATGTTGGCTTCATATGTTGATTGAATGGTTGTAAGGAATGAGATGAGAAAGACATGGTTGAAGGAGAAAATTGGTAGACGGAGAAGGGATTTTCTTATTTTATTTGAGGTTTACTGTAAAAAAAAAAAGAATTTCAATTTTAAATGGTACAAGGAGAAGTTTGGTTTTAAAAAAAAATTGTAAAATGAATTATGGTTTTTTTTTTGGTATATGCAAAGATGATGAAGATTAAAAAAGAAGAGGAAGAATAATGAGAAAAGGAAAAAACAATTCAATTGTTGGTGGTTCATCGTAAGATACATTAGACTTGTATGATCCAACGACCCTTTTTTGATAAAAATATCAAATGATTAATATTTAATAAATTAACAAAGTTTATGATGGATATAATGTTAATAAATTAATAAAGTCTATGATAAAATGATCTATTTAATAAAAATCTTAATTGATCGGATAATGAAGTAGGCTCGAGTGTGGGCCTTATCGGTCAGTCATGTCTATATCTCTAGTCACGACCATGAATGTTCTCCTATGGGTCCGTCCCTAGAGTAAGGGATCGTTAAAAGATTTATAAAGAAGGTAATTTAATCATTAAAAAGTGAAGTGCATCACTTGTCAATATAATAAAAATTGAAACTTCGGATAAAATATGTATTTTAGACTCTTTTTTTGAAGGATGTATATCTTTAGACTTTTTTCTTATATTGTGAGCGAAGTGATTCAAGAAACCCAACCTTTATGTATCACATCCTCGTGCAACGCAAAATCTAATATGAAATTCGATGCAATTCTATCGCGTCATCATGTGACGCAATGGCTCGAATGTGCTATGACATTCAATTTAGAAAAGTATTGAAGAGTTTTATTACAAATCTGAATATTATTTATAAACCATTTTCACGCGCTTTTGGAGAACCATAGCCTCCCAGGGCTCTCATGTTCAAACATCTAAACAGCAATATTTCCTTCCGTTTCTTGTTGAACATTGTCATTCTTAAGCATAAGGGAGCAATTCTTGCCACAGGAAAACTCTCATTGATCAATTCTCATTGGTTGCTGATAAGCCCACAATTGCACAATTTTATTGTGTAATAAAAGATATTGAGACTAGTGTTAATAACAGATCTCCTTAACTAAGTTAATTAACTAAAAGAATTGAATTTTTAGATTGAGTTTGATTTTGGAAAAAGTTTCTAACAATGTAATAAAAATATGTTAGGGTTGTGGATTTCCATCACAAAATAGAATTTTCTATCCCCAATCTCCTACATTGCTATGCAAATTAATGTTATGAAATATTTGTTTTATCTTATAGATCTACCATCTAGCTCTGTCTTTCAACAAAGATTGATATCTCAAATTATGAATTATAATGTTATAGTTGTTCAATTCCTTTGAAAATGTTTGATTATAACTAAATGATTGTTTAATCTTATAATGCTTGTATAAATTGTCATCTTAATTGGCCAAGCTCAAACATCCATGACCATAATTCATATAAACATATGTTATTTGGTCTTGTTATGCTAATATCAATTGTCACATTGATTAGCCAAACACAAATAATCATATCCAACAATTTTAAAAGCACTAAGATAAAAGCTAAAAAACAAAGCAACAAGGCTTGAGATTTTAGAGAAAATCTATCACCGTGACATCTTCCCACAACCCCAAAATTAAAGAAGTCTACTCACAATAAATAATTGTAGCCATCTTCATTACTACCATACAATTAGAAGTAACTTCTTCAACATTTGGACTTGTTATGACTACTTAAAAAGAGTCCAACCCGCAATAATCCGCAAATTAAAAAAAATTCATTAAGTTATTGTATCTAACTATCTATGTTGTGGAAAATGATAACTTGTGTTTTTAAGACACAAGTTAATGAATCAAATATAGAAATAATATAAATGTCCTAATGCATTTGTTAAGAAATTCAAAATAAAAACTTTATCTTCACATTAAAATATTAAAAAACAATTTTTTCTACACAATTTACAATTTTTCTTTTTAATCCTTATTAATTTCCTTACATAATCCCGTAAGTTTAAAACCTAACTTAAATCAAGTCAATGACAAAAATTAGGTGGTAGGGCTATTTTCACAACTCACTTGACAATGGTGATTGGGTGAATATGACCGACAAAGCAAGCAAGCCAGACATAAGAATGTCCAAATGCCACAAATGCAAAAGCAACACGCTAGGCATATTAATGATGCTTTTTGACTAGGAAATTAGAGTATCCACAATCGAGATATTTTTTTAGTACTTAAATGAGTTTCACGTGTATACATTACTTATTTATAATTTTTTAATAGTAACGGTATTTAGAAAACACTCAATCCCTCCAACCCAACATCTCGCATAAATTTCTTAAATGAGATCTATTAATCAACTATTAATAACTTTACATCTGGAACAATTAAAGCAAAAAGAAAAAGCAAAGGAGTTTAAACTCCCTTTGTTCCGTCATATCTTCTCATGCAAGAAGAATAAGATCATTGATGGTTAAAAACCACAGAGCCAAGCAAAAAGGTATGGAGGCGTGTTAGTTGGAGTAACATGCAACACAAGGAAAAGACATTGTACACACAAGGAACCGAAAAGATCAGAGCAACTTCAATAATTTTCTAAAATTTAAGAACAACTAAGAATACTCTTTGATTTTTCATAACATTTGAGTTGAGTGACATATATAACAACAATTTGTTATTAGAGGTTCACATAATGGGACGATTCTCAGACTAAAAAGTGGTAGAGATGCAACTGAAAAGAAAAAGGAAAAAAAAAATATAGTTGCACTTGTAGAGAAAGCAGACTAATGGGTGAGAAACTAACTACAGGATTCAGACGTATCAATATCTCTACTCTATCTAAAAAGGTAGAGTCAAAAAACCTACATTTTGGCTCTCGAGGGAAAATATTGCGCTCAATTTTATTATCAGATAAGTAAACTAAGTAACTACCACTTAACTTAGAGACCACATACGAGACAATGACCTTTATTGAACTATTTTAAATCAAAATGCGATTTAGGCCGACACATACCTTTAGTTGTTGTCTTTTTTTGCTAAAACTGATTTGAGCAACGACCTACACTCAACTTTTGGTTGACGATCTTTGTTTTTTGGGAAATGTTAACATATGTCCTTAGAACACTTGTTAGCATGACCCTTGTTTGTTTGTTAAATGTCTCTGCTTTTTGTATGACATAGCCGTACATTTTGTTGAAATGTTACTTTTCCTTGAATTAGACTTCGACTCTTCATAATGCTTATTTCAATTCCTCGTCGACATACTAAAAAAATTCTTCAATGACACCATGCTATAGATACAATTACCGTTTAACTGTCATTAATCTCTACAACAAAAAAAAATTGTTGAATGTACAAAATAGATTCTTTTATCCTAACAAAAAAACTCACGTAAAAGTTAGAGACTAAACTGACACTTAATTTAGTCCATAAAGAAAAATAAATCCAAGTTTTGCCTAAAATAAATTAAGTGCGGGTAAATAAATTATACTCAATTTCATGTATTTGAAAAGTGGAATCAAACCTATATGACTCGAGGTATTAGTCTATGCGATTACACGTAAAGAATATCCGATTTACCCAAAAAAAATAAAATATACAGGACTAAATATCAATTCTATTTGAGTAACCGTGGCCTCTTACAATAGGTCAAATTGCCATGACATGGGTGCATTATTTTCTAAGTTGTGCACCCTATTATTAAGCAACAAAGCGACACACACTCTCATAAACATTTTCCACGACTCAATAGATTCACACAGAGAAATGGAATTGGAGGGCATAGAACATCGAACTGTAACCGTCAATGGCATCAATATGCACATAGCTGAAAAGGGTCAAGGGCCATTCATCCTCTTCATCCATGGCTTCCCTGACCTATGGTATTCATGGCGCCACCAGATCACATATCTAGCTTGCCATGGTTACCGTTGTGTGGCCCCGGATCTCCGTGGATACGGAGACACCGATATACCAGCCTCACCGACATCCTACACGAGCCTCCATGTCGTCGGTGATATCATCGGACTTCTGGATGCCATTGTTGGTGATCAAGAGAAGGTGTTTGTTGTGGGCCATGATTGGGGTGCCCTTACTGCTTGGTATCTTTCCCTTTATCGCCCTGAAAGAATCAAGGCTCTTGTTAATTTGAGTGTTGCTTTTACTCCTAGAAACCCCAAAAGAAAGCCTCTTGATACCCTTAGAGCAGTTTATGGTAATGACTACTATGTCTCCAGATTTCAGGTTTGTTCTAATTTTATTAGTATCATTTATATTTTTTGTTCTTTATTCTGGTTTGGTTCAAAGATGGTTCTTCTGTTTGGAATTGGTAGTTTACTTTGAAAATCATGATCGGAATTTTAGAAATGTGGAGTTGATAAAGTTGAAATCCATGTATAATATATAGTTGAGTTTTTGTGGATTTGTGTAGTTATTTATTTTGGTGCTCAAAGATATACTGTTCTATGTGGTTATTTCTGTCAACTGCAATATTACAGGAGCCTGGTGATATAGAAGCAGAGTTTGCTGAGATTGGAACAGAAAGAGTCCTGAAGGAATTTCTGACTTACCGCAACCCTGGTCCACTTTATCTACCTAAGGGTAAAGGTTTTGGACATCCAATTGATTCTCCTATAGTGTTGCCCCCATGGCTATCTGAACAAGAATGTAATTACTATGCCTCCAAATTTGACAAGACTGGATTCACAGGGGCATTGAATTACTACAGAAATATAGATCTGTAAGTTTATCTTCAACTCTAGGCTGTTAATAATTGTACACATTTCAATGCTTATTTGAATTATCACTAAATAAATCAACACATTTTTTACAGTAAAATCTACGGAGGGTAGTCTAATCACTCGAAGCAGAGAAATATACTTATAAACAATATTAGAGAAACTATTAAAAAAGTCTAGAGATTAATGAGTTAGTAAGAAATATGGTATATTATAGAACATTATAGTGTCGATCAATGAGATAAAACTTGATTGTTGCTGTTGTTGTTTTGCACGGTATTTGTGTCTCTATCAATGTTTCATAGGTTTTCTAAGCTAAAGTTAAGTTTATGTACCTTATTGCTTCTCTTGCATTTGTAGAAATTGGGAGCTCAATGCTCCGTGGACTGGTGCTCAAGTCAAAGTTCCAGTGAAATTTATTGTGGGTGATCTTGACCTTACCTATAATGCACCTGGCACAAAAGATTACATTCACAAAGGTGGGATGAAGAGAGATGTGCCACTTCTGGAGGATGTGGTAGTAATTGAAGGGGCGGGGCACTTTATCCATCAAGAAAAGGCTGATAAGATCAACAAATACATCTACGATTTCTTCAAAAAATTCTAATTTGCTCTGGATTTTACATCTGTCTCTTAATCTGTTCCTGCTCAGATGGCATCTTTGTTCTGCATTCTTGCCGAATGTATATTATCAAAATGGAATGTATGTGCATGTTTATGAACTCTGTCTGCTCAGGTTTCGATAAGAGTGATATGAATAATGTCAATGTAAATGTTTATGTGTGTGTTTATTATCAAATTCTAATGCTCAAGGTATATTAAGGGTGATATGAATAATATTAATGTACTGTCAATGTACACGGTACATGCCTCTAAACTCTTCATGGTCCTGTATTATTAAGAATGATATGAATAGTTTCATAAGGTTTCTCAAACATGATTTTAAGTTGGCATACTTTTATGATACATCATTGTTATACAACCCTTTAATTCAAGCAACCAAACATGTTGAATTTCATTAAAATCGCGGTTAACAATGAGAAAAAGAAGAAGAGAAAAAAAAAACTACGTTTAACACTCATTTCCAAACATGCAGTTCAATGTTTACTTGTTAGCCTTCATATGGGGTGAAAAATCAAATATAAAATATTTTACTTCTTTCCAGCGTAAGTGAGACAGCAACATCTTAACCACTCAATACATATGAACAAAGGTTTTCATTATGCTGGTCGGACTTTTTTTTATTCCAGCTGGTTCGTCATCACACAGCAAAAGTACGATTTTTTCTAATGACAGCCAAAATATGTTTAGATACACCCAACTTTATTCAAAATTTTATCGTAATGTAATACCAAAAAAACTTCCTTGTTCGTATAAAAATTTTCATCTCACAAACATACGTTGAAGTTTACCAAGTTTGATGATGTTAAAGATTGAAGGAGGGTGGCTTCCATTAACACACCATTGTATATACAAGTGACATCTTACCATTTTCTGCTAATTTTTATTTTGCTTCTGCGTTTATAATCTGAGTGCTCTTCCAAACTCTCGTCTCATTCGGGTTAGTTTAGTTACTCGTTTTAAATGCAGCACTGTTTTGTATTTACTGAGTTTCATATCGAATCATTCTTTATTTTTATCTTTGGAGACATATGAAGAGGAAATTCAAAGGAAGAGGAAGTGGAGGGAAGACACCAGGGGATGTCATGGGAGAAATAGCAAGAGAAATTAAAAAAGAAAATAGCAATGGTTGAAAATGTGAAATGTAATTAAAGGACATTTTTGTCTATTTAAGGCATAGATGAGCCAAAAGTATTCATGTCTTCCATAGCTTGTTTCTTTTTTCTGTAATGCTGCGTTTGCAAACAGTATAATCGGATTTTTCTTGGTAAAATTGGCAAGTTACGTAGTACTATTATTACAACCATGTATCTATCCTTCATTATCATAAATCAGGTGATGTCTTATTGAGCGCATCGTAATCATTATTTTCTACAGTAACAAATGAAATAGTTATCACCATTTTCATGATGATGCTTAAAATAACACTTCCACTGAGATCCAGAGTACTGATTCTAGTTCTAGTAATAGAAAACATGATGACAAGTAGAGTACATACTCGGACTCCAAATAATGGTGTTTTTATGGTGTACTCCTCTATTTTGTTTCACCTTGGCAAGCGATACCAATATCATTAAGTTCCGGATATTTTCCTTTTTCCAACATTAAACTCCACGTCCACGAGGCCTGTAATACCAGCAGTTATCTTTTGACCTTCTTTCACAGGGCCAACACCTGGGGGAGTGCCTGCACATCATCATAATCAATGTTAACTGGACATCATGTAATGCATGCATTATATTTAACCTATGAAGGAAACTGATTAAGTGCAAAACAGTTTCGCGAGTAATGCTCGTAGTAAGTCAACCTAAGCCTAGATCAAGCTCGGCTAACTTAAGTAAGATATCAAACTTATTTGCTTAGTTCAACTTACCTAAGTCACAAGCTATTTCAGCTTAATGAATCAATAACAAGCCTCATATTAATTGAATATTTTAGGCTCCATTTGTTAAGCTAGAATCTGTAAATTAATAGTAAAAACCTTTTTTTAAATACTTAGTTAAACAGTAACTCAAACATTTGAAAACTCAAGGTTAGCCTATATTAATGAAGACAAAATTCTCAATTCGGTGAACTGATAATGATATGAGCTGCCAAGTGGGCACAGAAGCTAACTTGACTCACTTTCGGCCCCATCCCCAAGCATGATCTCAAAGCAAATAAAGCAATCCAATATCACTACTATTAGACGTGGCAATCTCTTCATTGTTATTGAATTGAAATAAAAAACACAAACAGTTCCAAACTTTATTTTTTTTCCAAGAACGGTTTCAGGGAGAAGGGAGGATGCCCCTTTCCAAGAGCGCGACAAGCCATAATCCATTGCAAAGGCTCATATACTTGCATATAAACTTAGCAATATATGTCTATCATCAGAGGTCGAGAACCCCAAGACCTTATTATTGAGGGTACTCGATCCAATCAACTGAACCAACACTTGATGGCCCAAACATTCATCATCTAAAATATAGCACAAATATAAATAAGCAGCTGAAGTATAAAGATAATACCAGTTAGAATGACATCTCCTTCAAACAATGTCATGTAAGAGCTTATGAAGCTAATTAAAAATGGAAGTTTGAATATCATGTCCTTGGTCGAGCCCTTCTGCCGAATTTCCTCATCTACCTACAACAAAGCAAACCCATCTCTATGCAATTAGTTTAGGTAGATAACGCATTACTGAAGCAATGCATAATTAATAACAATAGACCTAAGTATCCAAGAAGAAGTACAAAAAAACTCAAACCTTTAGCCATAATTCTAGATCATCAGGGTTTGGTACTGCAGTCTTGGGAAACTGCATATAATTAAAAACAATTACACTTGAAGACCATAGCTCATCAAATAAACGTAAAAAATAATTGTGTTCTCATTGCTTGCGGTAAGAAGAATGAGTCTAATTGAACTACAGAACTACAATACTATATGCCGTGGGAAGCTAGTACAATTATTATTATTTTGTTGAGAAAGACACTAATAGGAACTTGGGTATTGCGCGGTGTCCATGTCCGACACCAAGTAGTATGGAATGCTCGGCAGAGTATCCACGTGACTTGGTTCGTCCACCTTGATAGCTAGCTATTAAGAGAGGGTTCTTTAATGCTTGATACTTGTCAAACACATCGCAAATTTAGGAGCAAGTAATATATTAATCCCATATGACATGCACATGGGTAATACGAGTGCAAGTAGACAAAGTCCTTGTAAAGGCTATCAACGTCTTAAATATATATTATCGTTATCTGTAGTTCTTCATCCTTAAAACAATCCAAGACAAAGTGGAATCATTTCTCTAATATTTCATTTAGAAAATAGTTAAAGCATATAATAAGCATCACAACATAGACTTTCTTACAATAGGACTAATTGGTGTGAACGTATCCTGGCCTTTTGCCAAACTCCACGGAAGACCTGCAGACTGACAACAAAGGGGAAAAAAAAACAGTATTAGATCACGAAAATATCTGGTCTAAATCACCTTAAAACAACTAAGAAGAAAAATATAACACATTGCCAAAGCAAAAGTGAATTAAAACACAAATCATTTCGTACTTATTTACATCCAGTAGTTCATGTGTAATTGTTATACAGTTTTTTTACCTTAGCAGCAGATTGAAGGTCCCTAGCAGTCATATCCAGTGCCAAAGCATAACCTGATACGCCAAGATAATAAATTAAAGATAAGAAAACCAATCAAACTTGAAATTTGAAAGGAACGAGTTATACCAGCAACGTAATCCATGGCAGATGATTCAGAAACATCACGAGCTTTCTTGGCGATGACGACGGCGAGTTCGACTTCGTGATGGAGAGAACTCTCGTTGTGTGGGATTTCGATTGTTCCGCCATTTTTCAAGTAAGAAGATGTTGGTTTGAGAAACAACACTGGTGCCTGAAAATTAGTGAATCAATTACAGTTTGAGAAAGGAGTGAATTGAATTGATTTGGAAGAAGAGTGTGTGTGTGTGTGTGACCTTGGGAACGGCGTTGCCTAGTTCTTTAGCGTGAGCGGCGTAGTTTCTACCCACGCCGATGATCTTTGTGCCCAAATCAAAGAGTTTCTGACAAGAAGACGCCGTCGACATTTCTCTGTCCCAACTCAGGTCACGCGCGCCAGTCGTTAATCGGTTAAATTAATTCACTAATTAGGAGTTGAAATAAAATAAAATAAAGATATTTTTTGAGAGAAAAATAAATTAAACAATTGAAAATTACAGAGTTGAAAATAAATTAAAGAGTTAAATTGTTTCAATTTATTTTTTAAAACTATGAAAATTACATGTTAATACGACTCTTTTTGACAATATACAAATAATATTTTTGAGATTATTATTATTCAAAATTTTCATGTTAGATGTAAGATGATATGGAATGATACTCATGATATTGTTATTCAATCATATTCTTAAAAGAAGAAGAAAGAAATACGACAAAACACAAAATTCTCATTAAAAAAGGCCGTGAAAATTTATACTTGTGAAATATAGATCATGAATATTTTGTTTAAACTTGGGATCAATTACATTGTTCACTACGAGGGTTGGTTGAAGTCAAAGCAAAACCATAGACTAACTCAATAAAAGAATTGTTAATAGTTAAGGGATTCGAATTTAAGACCTAGAAAGAAGCACACTTCTAGATCTCAAACCTTAACCAACCAAAGTTTATAGGTGATGGATGTTGATGATTTGATTATTCAAAATCAATACTTGTGAAAATGTTTCTTGTTCGCCAAACTCTTAGTGTTGATGGCTGTTCAATAGACCCCTCAAAATTGCTCATATTTTTAGAGAGAAAAAAAAAAATTGATCGAAAGTTCCGACCCAACCAAACTTTACAATAAAAAAAATTTGATTAGGAGTTACGACCCGATCCATTTAACAATTTGACAGACCTATTGAGCAACCATCCTTAGTGCCGGTGGAGAATTGTTGGGCTGTGGTGCTAAATGGTTGAGCATTTTGTTTCCTTTTGTTTTGTTATCAAGCTGAGGAACGTTGTACTTGTGCTGGGAACATTGTACTTGGGATGTTGTACTTGTAGTTGGAAATTGGTTGTAAATGAATCTACTATATGTAGTTTCATATCTGTTGTGGCAGAGTGATTCATTCTTCACACACTTGAGAGAAAATTAAAGAGAAATTCCAGAGAAAAGTTTACTTGACCAGTTTCAAAGATCAAGTCCTTGAGTGAAAATCTTGTACTTTTTAATAGTCAAAGATTATAGTGAAAACTTCATAGGTCTGATTCAGTATCCTAGATGTAGGAGTATATCTCTGAACTGAATAAACAATTTTAGGCGTTGTTTTCTTTCTTCTTCTAATCCTTTTTTACTTAATTTCTGTTCAGTATTTTTGGTCTGAATTCAAGTTGGTTTTCGGGCTGCATAAATGCAAGCACAATTCTGGTTTATTCATCAATTGTGAACTGATTTACAACAAATAGAATGCATATTCTAAATGTCATGTCGTCTTGGTTTCTTTATTAATCTATGTTGTAATAAGTACATGCAGTGAGAAACTGAGAATGGCAATGACCAATTTCTTTCACAGAAAGATCTGACAAGTTTCGATAGGTTAACAGTTAATTTATTTTTTTATCATCATGGTCAATATAAAGATTAACCATCCAAATTACAATTACAACAAGTGTCCTTTATAATCGAATTTCATTTCAAATGCAACACAAGTAACTCTGGATTTTCAATTAATTTCTTCCACTCGTTGCAAAATCTTGCAACTGTTGCTCCGTCCAAGACTCTGTGATCTGCACCAATATTAACCTGAAAGCAGAAAAAAGAATCAGATAATGTAGTTTATTTCATCTTCTAACCCACTCAAATCATCATAATAAACAATAACATTAGATTAATAAATATACAATAACCAACATAGATTCAACAATCATCTATAAGGGGGAAATGCTAAACCATTAACTATAATCATAAGATTATCGTTCTTTTTTTTTTAATGTGGGTTTTGAATAGTTCATACATCTATTTTATGAATGTAAATATGCAAGACTTACAGTCATGAGTGATGCAGGGTAGACATTTCCATCATCAGTAAACCGCGGAACTTTCTGAATTCGTCCCATGGCAATAATAGCGACTTCAGGCAGATTAAGAAGTGGGGAACCAAACTTTCCACCAATTGCTCCAATGTTACTCAAAGTGATTGTCCCACTACATATATCCTCAGAATTTAACTTGTTATCTGAAGCCAATTGTTGCAACCTTGCTAGCTCTTTGGTTATCTTTATAAACAAAACATAACCATAAATAATCTTACAGGTGATGTGCATATATTTTAACAATAATAAGATTGTAAACTAACCTCCAATATGGAAAGAGACTGAACATTTTTAATATTCGGCACAACTAGACCATGTGGTGTTGCCATGGCAATTCCAATGTTGTGTGAACCTATATCAAATTAGCCTACTGTGTCAAATTTATATTGTGCTAGGAAAAGTGTAACTATTATCCTTGTGAATCCTATGATCAAAACACAGAAAAAAAGTACTTATCAAACACTTATGTTTATGTACTAGAAATCATTATACATACTAACATAGTAATTCAATTTGAAAGTTAGTTTACATACACAACTAGGACCAAAGAGCCGATAGGCTAATGAGTACAGCCTGTTTAACCTTGCCATGATTTTTAAATAATAGTTTCTTTTTTCTTGAATTCATATTTTGACTAAGAAAGAAACCTTATATTCACTCTGCAAAAATTCAGAACTATCAAACTTCAAGGAAGGGCAAAGTAAATTTATCAACATTCATCCAATTATGTAAAGAACCAAACCTTTGAGGATGACTTCAAATGCATCTTCTTTGAAGCAACTGTTCACAGAGGGGTACTTGATGAGTGCCATTGATAGTGATTTGATTAATATTGGAAGGAACGTGTGCTTGACATCTGTACAAGGATTATTCTTTTGAAAAGACGTTTTAAGCTCCACTAGGGCATCACAATTTATCTCGTCTACATAATGAAAATGTGGGACTTTTGCAGCTAGAGACATTGATTTTACCATCGCTCTTTGGAATCCCCTACAAAAAGAATAGAAAGCAAAATATAGTTAACCTTCTCATGACCAAGTTTTTTATAATTCAAGTTCTACAACTGAGAGTAAAGGAAAACAACTTCAAACTATTGAAATACTCAAGTTCATCACAATTTTATATAAGTTAACATAAACGGCTAACATGCATCCATCCCCTTCTCATAAGACAAAGTAAAGGGTCCGTTTGATGGTAAAAAAATGACAGAGACACGTAATATAAGAGTTGGATAAGGATAACATATAATATGAATATGATAAGCTCTTGTTCATATCTTGTGTTTGATGTGCACCTAATAAGAAAATTATTTTCTTATCCTGTCCTACTGATTTTTTAAACCAGCCTCACCTCCATGACAAATTTTAACTAGAGAGACAGAATATGATAAGGGGACTGAATTAGCTTATCATATTCTACTGACTCATCAAATACTTGATTGAGGCAGAATATGATAACTTATCTATCTTGTCTTTCTTATCCCGGGTACCGAGTGGCTTCAAATTCATGTTTGTATTCATTTTTACCTAAGGGGAAGTATCGTGTCCTCAGAAGGCCTATCATATTTATTTTTCGCATCACTGCTGATTCCTTCTGCTCCCTGAAGTTCTCCAAAATCAGCATGCAAAACAGCAGATGAAGTTTTACTGATCCCTTTCTTGACAGCAAAATTGAGCACGTCTTCTTTTAAAATCCTTCCATCTTTTCCAGTTCCACAGACTCCATTTAAATCTATACCGTGCTCCTTTGCTAGACTCCTTACAGCAGGTGTTGATAGAACTCCTGCTTGTTTCCCCTTTCCAATATCAGAATCTAGGTTCTTTACATTTTCTGAATCGTCAAAATTTACTGTAGTGAATGCAGACTCATTAACAAATGTCTGATCAGAATCCGGTGACTTCGCATTTTCTGAGTCATCAAAAGTCATTGAAGGACATGCAGGCTCATCAATCAATATCTTTAATAGGGTTGCTCCAACCTGAAATTTCACCAAAAGAAGCTCAAATATATTTGATGGAAATAATGCATTGTTATTAATGAACAAAAAGAATGCACAAACCCCTGGATATTTGAGAGATCCAAGACAGTGCCAAATGAATCCCTCTCCTTCTCGTCAATTATTCCTATTTATACTTAGAATTTGGGTTTGGCCTAACTCAACATTACAAAACCGGTTTGTAGAGTGAAGAATGCATTCCACTTATAAACTCATTTCCAGGTCTTATCTCAGCAAATGTAGAACTCTTAACATACGCAACTTGTCTTGTTTATTTCTTCAACGCATCTCAACCTAACTAACTAACTAACCCTCTAAAGTAGTGTTGCTGATGGTGGAGGCCCAAATAAATGCCATATAAACACATCATTGTGGCCTATGGCGCAACCATGGTCGGCATCCCTTCGCAAATTGCCTATGGTGGTTGTCAGAAAATCTGTCACGCCATTCCGCCATGGCGGCACCATTGCGGCCATTTAACAGCATTTCTCTTACGTTCCCATTCCCTCAAACATTTTTAAGAATACAGCATTGAATTAAGTCTAATCTGATATGAGTTGTGTTTTAATCAAATCCTCCCAACCCCTCTCACACCAATGTATGTACCCTACTAATTTCTAAATTTATAACTGTAAGCATTGTCTTACTGAATAATACCATTACCAACATAATGAAATTTCATATCTCACCTTTACAATGTCGCCAGGACCATGCAGAATATTAGAAACTTTTCCTTTGTAGCGACTCGTAATTTCTATAGTAGCTTTATCACTTTGAACTTCGCATAGTGGTTGAAAATCATCAACATAATCCCCCTACCAATATAACATAATAAATCATTGGTAATCATAATTCATAAATAATAAATTTTATCGAAAAATGCATAATCAAATGAAAATTTTAGTACTACTACTACTACTACTAGACTCACCTCTTGAACATACCATTTGAGAAGTTCACATTCTGCAATACCTTCACCAGTCTGTGCCAAAGGGACTTCAACTATGTTCCCCACAGGAATGTCCAAAACAGGTTGAGCAGAAAAACAATATCCCTTAACATGCTTCAAATTAAACTACAAAACACAAATTCAATACATGAAACTTGTTATGATTATGCAGTTTTTACTGATTAAAAAAAAAAAAGAAGAAGAAAAAACTGACATCTATGCGAGAATTGGGTTTAGGTAGCAGAAAAGAGTGTGAAACAGAGGAATGGTATGAGGAGGAGCACCCAGAAGCAGAGAGACGGAACAATCTTTGGCCGTAGATCAAAGCTCTACTCTGCCAAATCCGACGGCTCAGCATCTTTGCAAAGATCAAGGTAGACAAAGATCAAGGAAATGTTTTGTTTTAAGTTGTGTGTCTGTTTAATTGTGTTAATGTTGTGAAGATGAAAACAGTGGAGTTTGAAAAGGAGAAGAGACGTTTGGAAGTGAAACAAGAAATGTGTTGTGTTTATGGGATTTAGCTAGCAGTGCATTGCATGCTGACAAGATGCTGACTAGTAATAATGGAGTGTTTTGTTCAAACTTGAAATGGGTCGTCATGGGATATAGATAAGGACTGATTAAAATATGTAAGCACGCAACTTATCCTGTTAGGAGGGAACCATGAGTTATACAGATTGGATTAAACAATTCCAATCTAAAGAGATAAGATAAACAACTTACACATGCAAATCATTAATTACTTAATTATTTCTTAACAAATAAATTTATTTCAAAATGAATATTATTCTCATTTTTCACTGTATATTAATTATTATGTATAATTAATTAGATAGAAATGCAATGTTCAAACATCATGCAAGAATAAGTGGATTGTTCTTGTTTGAATCTCGACCTCTTATAGAAACTATTTTGCTATTTTGTATTTATGATGATGTAAAACATCAATAGTTCTCTAGAAAAAGAAAAAAAAAAATATCTAACAATAGGTTAAACTAGTAAAGGTGTTGTATATTTTGATAGTTTCATTGTATTTTTTAATTGGTGCGTGAAAACTTCAAATGTCACTCATTTTAAAGTTGATGGAGTATGTTTTTGGTCACTTTAAATCGAGTAAAAGTGGTATAATTAAATTTGGGAAATGCTAACCGGTGCCCCCGGGCACTAGTTAAGGATACTAAGTCAACAAAGTTTCCTTTTATGGTAATAAATTTCTTTTTTTGTATGCTTAATCAGTGCCCCGGAGGCACCGGTTAGCATGACCCATTAAATTTTTATCCCGTTTTAATTAAGGTTTTATAACAACCATTTAATTAAGGTTTAATTGTATTTTTTGGTCCTTCACTTTTAAAATTAGTAAGTTGAGTTAAGTCATTAAATTTCATTTTGTTTAGACAAAAAAATCTTCTTTATTATATTCTTAATTACACAATACTTCATTCTTCTTTTCAAATCAACATTCTTCTTCTTTCTTAAATGATTAACCCATAAACATCTAAACTCCTATATCTCAGCTTCATACTATGCATTCCTTCAACTGAGTCTCCATGTGGATCACGGCAACAGTCCAACACCTCCGATAAACATCAACCTTAACTATTCACAAGTCAAAAAGACAAAAGAGAGACTAAAAAGCACACCCTTCAAACTCAATAAGATACCAAACACCAAATTTCCTCCATAAGTATATCTCCAAACCAAACATCATGCAACATGGAAGAATACGAGCACTTCATTCACAATTGGGTATTCTTAAAGAAAGCAACAAAAACGATTAGTAAAGTTTTTCAATCCGGAGTTGTTGAAAAAGTACACGCCACATACACCCATTGATGCTACGTGAACCCAAATAAACAAGTTTGAATATTTATCAAACCACAAATACATCTCTAGTCAATGAATACATGTTAATCCACGCCATATTAATGCCACTTTCGTAAGTAAAACTTGACACGCTATCCAGCCAAAGTCCTCAATAGACGAGCTCTCATCTAAAACAAAAATTTTGCAGGTAAGTTGTTGAATCTATCGTGAACCACAAAAGGTTTTCCTCACTTTTGTTAGCGTGTAAGAGCTCCAACCACCATAGTAGTAGTGTCATTGTGATGCTGGTGAGTAGTGCGAGAAGGCACAAAACATATGATAAATGAGAACACCTTAATCGAGGATATTGAAGACCTCGATTTTGATAAAAATAGATGGATGAATTGGATAAGTTGTTTCATTGCGCACGCATGAGGTTTGTGCTAACATCATCTAGAGGTGAAGATCAGTTTTCAACTTCATATGCATAATAGTCATGTCATCTCTAATCATCTAATAAGTGATAATGGTATATCTAGGAGTCCACCCCCCAGACCACTACAAGTTAACTAAACTATGATGGTGTTGTGGTGCAACTATCAGACATATCTATGTTTTTGCTTTCAATTCGGGTTTATGCTATATTACACTTGTTGAACTTTGAGAAATTTTCTTAGGTGTCAAATTAGTTTCTGAGAGAAGAGTCCAAAGAATCATTGTTGAATACTCATTACTGCTCATTTTTTATTATTAGTAAGTATTTTGTTACTTACAGTCATTGTTGTATTTATACACTACGTACTTGATCAATGGAAATGGTGTGCTTCAAATCATCTTTATGGTATCAACCTTTTTTTCTCTCTAAAGCCTACATTATTAATTTCACCAATCCACCAATATGCATGGTTGATCAAACACATCTTCGAACTCCAACCTCTTCAGCACAAAAACATCTCATAGAGTTCAACCTCACCACTCAACTACCTATTAATTCTTAACTCTATCAACTATTTTGTTTGGTACGTACAAACAAATCCACTATCTTCTTGTTGCTCGCCATCTTGTTGACCATGTCATGAAAGGATAGAGAGACTTCTAATTGTTACAGTACAAACTTCTCTACATAGCCTTTCTTGGCTCGTGCGATCCCGAAGTCCGTGATGCACTATTTTCATTTCGTTGAGCCTTTCGCAACAAGTCTCGTTCTAGGATTATGTCTTTGAAGGAGCGACTTAGCTCCATCAGTATGGCACCTCATTTGTTTCATCCTACCTTTAAATCCATCAATTTATGGGACCTCATTTAGGCCACACCTACTACAAAATTCATGAATTCTCAAAAGAGATGAATTTGAACAACCAATGACAATTTACGAGACAACCATAGATTTAGAAAGAAAAGTAAATATTGACACAAAAACCAAAACAGTAAGAGAGAAAAGTAAAAACATATTGTGGGTATGAAAGAGAAAGTTGTCACAAATTTATTGTACAAATATCATTTCTCATTCTCAAATAAGCCACCAAAATCCATTGCTCAAGTTGCAAGTTCTTCTTACCCTCATCCACCATTATAACTCTTTGATTCAGATGCATCACACCATATCCAATGGCATATCTCTTTAGAGACTCATAGGTGGCATGATAGCCCCAATTATCATTTTGTGTGTATAGGATATTATCAAAATTCTTTTGATACAATTTTATTTTACTAACATAGTCTCTTTTTGGTACTCCCTCCATTCACACATGCAAGCATTTTAGTAGGCTAGTTTTGATTCTCTAAAGTATATTTGAAGCTTTAGTTTTATGTTGGAGTTATGTGGTGATATTTTTTAAATAAAATTGTATATGACTTTTATGAATTTCAATTATAATATTTTAGTTAATATTTACCGTTCCCCCGATATTTTAAACAAGATCCGCCACCGACCATATGACAAATGATTTGCACTATCTTTTTATTAACGACATCATGGCACCGACAATCTTCAAATTGCAAACTATATATATTTCTCTTCCTATTTCACATGTTGATTCTACTTCCATCTCTACATCCTCTTCACATTTACATTTGTTATGTTTTATTTGTTCTCAATGTCACACAAAATCCCATCTCACTTTCCCATTGGTTTTTTTCCTTGAAAGAAAATGATGATGCACATTTGCCTAGTAATCATTTTTCACCCAAGATCCGTTAACTACGATGGCAGGATTAATAAGGTTCGAATGAGTTAGGATCATCTTCATTTATAAAAAAAAAAATTCATCTCTTCTATTTAAAATGAAAAAAAAGACACAAAAAAAATTATTAAAAAAAATTAATAATTTTAGATCTCACTTAATGATGTGACCCGTATCATTATATCTCACTCTTCAAAGAGAAATGATATTTATACAACCATTTGTAACAACTTTTTGGATAACTTTCTCTCTCATACTCACATGATGTTCTTTTCCTCTCTCTTCATTTTTCTCTCTCCATTGTTTTTGACCAATAAGAAAAAGAAAAAACAAAGTTGTCATGAAAGTTGTCTTGAAATAGATATACATATATCACTACTCCTCTTCAAATAACATCTTCCATTTATTTTAATATTTTAATAAATGGAGACCAAATGCCTGGTTGTATGAAAAGTGTATGTGAGAAAAGGACAAAAACCCTAAAATGGTACTAGAATTATTATCTCCACAAACGTTCAAAAATTCAATAGTACAATTAGTCATCATATTAATATCCACACATAATCCAAAAAAAATGCAGTCACACTCAGTCACTAGCTCACACAAACCATGCAGTGTTTCCTTTCACCTAATTAAAACCTCACACAAAATTTAAATGCGACTGGGCACTACTCACTCATTCTTTTTAACCATGAAAGAGATCGATAGAAGGATAAATACATGAAAACTGCTGTCCACACATATCATAAGGCTAAAACACATATGTAAAATACAAAATTGTCTTTCGGTAGTTAATTGCCGAAGAATTCAACAACCAGCTGCAGTTAACTGCCGAGGTTTTCGTCGGCATTTAACTGTCGAGGAAAAGTTTCATCAGATGAAACAGCCAGCTGCTCCCCCTACACACTATTTCATCACCACCTTTCTTTCCTCTTCCATCTAAACCCCCAAATCCAATAATTTTTTCACCAAATCTTGATCCAAAATCATTGAAGCATCAAGCATAGGAGGTATCAACACACTTTTGACGTTAAAAAACAGGTATTGTGCATTTTATTCGGTTTATTTTTAGCGGTTTTTGTTGTTATTTTCGTCAGCTTACGTAGAAAACTGTCATGGGGTCACCTCGACCGATTTGACATATTCGGTTTGGTTTGGATTTGTGACACATGAGAAAGAGGAAAACTTTGTTTGGATTTTAAAAATGTTGCGTAAACTTCTTACGTCAAAGACGAATATGCCTAAGGTGATTGTGACTAGCAGGGATATGTCTTTGATGAAAGCGGTTGGAAATATTTTCCCCGAAAGTTATGCAATGAATTGTTACTTTCATGTGCAAGCAAATGTTAAACAAAGGTGTGTCTTAGATTGTAAATATCCTTTGAGAAAAAAGGATGGGGAAGAGGTGAAACCTGGCGATGTTGTCAAGAAGATAATGAGGGCATGAAAAACTATGGTTGAATCGCCCACTCAAGAGTTATATGCAAATGCATTAGTGGAGTTCCAAGATGATTATAGTGATTTCCCACTTTTCCTAAAGTATGTCATGACCACCTTGAATGAAGTGAAAGAGAAAATAGTGAGGGCATGGACAGACCATGTGTTGCATCTTGGTTGCAGAACCACCAACAGGGTAGAATCGGATCATGCTTTAGTAAAGAAATATTTGGACAATAGTGTGGATGATTTTGGTACTTGTTGGGAGAAAATACATGACATGTTCGTGCTTCAGTTCACTGCGTTACAAACAACATTTGGTCAAAGTGTTGCCATATTGGAACATAGATTCAAAGATGTCACTTTGTACTCCGGTTTAGGTGGTCATGTGTCTAGATTTGCTTTGGACAACATTGCTTTGGAAGAGTCACGTTATAGGGGAACATTGTGCATGGACAAAGAAATTTGTGGTTGTGTTCAAAGGACTTCTTACGGGCTTCCATGTGCATGCGAAATTGCTACTAAAGTCCTTGAAGACAAGCCAATTTTATTGAATGAGATTCACCATCATTGGCATATGTTACGTATAGGCGAAGAAAGTAATGACCATGGTTTTTCTGTCGATGAAGAGTGGAACGGTATTTAAGAACGTCTCAAGAAAGTCCCTTACGAAATGAAGCTTGAAATCAAAGAGGTTTTGCAGCAGTTGGCATTTTCTGAAATCACCATGATGTCTCCACCACCACAAAAGGTACCAATCAAGGGAGCCAAGAAAAAAGTTGACATTGTAAGGTCTAAAGGAAAAATTACATCGACTAGTCGAATTCCTTCTTCGTGGGAATTTGTTGATTCCCAAAATCCAGATAGTCAACCGTCACCATCAACAACAACTTCATCATTTAAAAGAAAAAGAGGTGTTCGACTTGGTAAAACATCACTTTCCCCACTTCCACCACCTTCTCGGTATCCAAAGCCTAAGGCTATTTCGGTTATGAGGCCTATTGATTATATGCCACACTTCATGCTTCCATTTATTGAAAAAGTGGTGGATGTTATAGGCGATGGACATTGTGGATTTCGGGCTATAGCCGAGTTCATGGGATTGACCGAACAAAGTCATATCATGATTCGTAGACATCTTATTCAAGAGTTGAAAGATCATAGAGATGATAATGTTGAAGTATATGCGGGTGAGGATCGTTGTAACTACATTTTAAATGGCTTACATCCTCCCACAAATATGAAAGGTTGTGCACATCTTGTTGATAAGTGGTTGACTTTTCCGAACATGGGACACATTATTGCTAATTATTACAAAAGGTGTGTGGTCGTGTTGACAAATCTTGAAATTGAAAAATCGGAATCTTTTTTCCCACTAAGAGGATCACCACCGTCGGGTAAGCAAAAAACTCTCATCATGTGCCTTGGGGTAATTCCGAATCATTTCGTGCTTATTTTTTGAAGAATGGTTGTCTACTACCTTCATCATCTACGAAGTTGCACAATCACAATAATGAAGATGCAGTGACTTAGGAAGATGAGTATTTGGATCAACATGAGTTGTTCCGAAACCTCATGATTATCGAAAGTGAGAACAAACCGCCGCAACCACAAAAGGAGTCAAACAAAGCGGCACCTAGTTTGTTGGACACTCCCGAAAAACCAAAGTAACAATTTGAAGTTATTGTGGAAGATGAGGAAGATTCTATTTCACTTGATCTTCCCCAATCACTTGGTCTTTAATGAGTGATTTTTTTGTCGGTGTTAGTCCTTTTTTGGTAGAAATTACAACGACGTGTATTTTAGGGTCGAAATTGTAACGCAAATTTTTTGTGGCCAATATATAAGTAACATTATGGAATTTATATAAATATATGATAATATGAATTTTATGTGGTGAAACTAGTGCATACTTATTTCTTCCTTGTTAATGTTTACGCATTTTATATACATTTTATTGATTATTACGTTTCGTTTAATTACATCCTAATGTATGATTTTTTTTTCATAAAGCTTTTGTGAAGTGAAACATGTCTGAGGTTGAAAAAATGGAAGGTCGTGTTAGGTACTCCGCTTTTAAAAAGACAATTAAGGTCATGATAACGTCGGCCGACTCTCTTGATGATTTGAAGACACAACTTAACACATATTTTGAGCATCTTGGTGAAAATGAATATACCCGTCACTTATATGGTCAGATGTCATGCATAGACCTTGGAGAAGATAGAGATGAATACGCACGGAAAACGGCAAGCTATATGCCTTGGCTTATTCGCGACGATAGCGACGTCAGATTTATGTTTCGGAATATGGTGGAAAATAATATATTATATATGTATGTTCGTTCCATATGCAATTGTGTTGAATGTGTTGTTTAATTTAACGATATGTCATGTGTTGTAATGTGTTGTTTAATTATGAACACTATGTACCGTTTTGATGAATTTCAAACTTTTGTGTACTTTGAACCAAATGTCGGTTTATTTTAATTATGGACAATTGTAAAAGATAATGTATTTTTCTTGTTTATGATTGAGTTATGCAGAACCCACTGTCTACATAATTGATTTCTTCGACAGTTAACTGTCGATGGAATCGGCTGCAGTTAACTGCCGAAGTTTTATTCTGTAGTTAGCTGTCGAAGAAAAACGAAACCGACGAGAGTTAAATGTCAAGAGACATTTTCATATTTTATATGTGTTTTCTTGGCCTAACAACGTCAATTTTCTAAATACATACCAAAGCAAAAAAATAACCGCTACACACCAAACCAAACTCATCAATTTTCACTACACGACAAAATGGCTCAAATTTCCAACCCAAAATTTAATTGCAAAATGAATGTGAAACTAAAAAAAAGTGTGTACGTGGCAGTTAAATAGCAAAAACAGTCAAATCTTTGGCTACGCTCTCTAAATCGTCCTTTATTACTGCTCCATAACTATAGTGGGCCCCACTATACTCTCTCTACGTACTATTTCATCTCTCCTTCTTCTTTTTTTCCTATTTATGTTATTACATTATTCATTCCACTACCAACCTAAAACATAGTGAACAACTACAACAGAAAGAAAAATCGGAGAATGAAATATGGTTGGTCTTGGTGTTGTGCTTGAAGAACAACAACCACATAAGAAAAGGAATGTCAACATCAGCAAAGTTATTAACAAAACTACCATGATGCTTAGCACAATCAACAACAAAACTTCCTCTCCACTTTCCTATCATTCTCCTTTTAAGGTTTCAACTTTTCTTGACCAATGCTTTCTGTGCAGCAAGAAGCTCTTACCTGGGAAAGATATCTACATGTACAAGTTAGTTCTCGGAACCAAAATAAATGTAGAATGCATTTTCACTTTTAATTCTATCTCCTATAGTATATATAGATCTTACAATGCATTTTTTTTTTCCTTCTTGGTTTATGTTCCTTACAGAAAAAATACCCAGATCTTTACATGTTAATTGAATTTTGTATTAGTATGGAGTGATTTTTTTTGTCTTAACGGCACATATTTATATGAACATTTATTTATTGCAGAGGAGACAGAGCCTTTTGTAGCGTGGATTGTAGGTGCAAGCAGATTTTAGCGGACGAGGAAGAAGCTATGAAGAAACAGAACATTTTTTAAGAGTGACACTAGAAATGTTGGGGTGGGGGATTTTTTTTTTTTTTTTTGGCTATAGATCATATTCCAGTTTTACCCATGGTTTAATTTTTGTAATGACCTCAGCACCCTTTGTCCTTTATTTTGCTTCCTAGTATGAAGCCAAAATGTCCTTTCAGCTTTTAATTTTTTTGGGTCCATCTATCGTAAGATGAGGGGCTTTCTCTATGGTATGGTACTGGTTCATGCTATGTTTTTACTTTCTTTTTTAATTATTATGCTTTCACTTTATTTGCCCAAATAATAGAGAAATGCTTACTTATTTATTTTTTAAGTTGTGTTGACAGTTAGAATCGAGGGTATTTATGGTATTTTCTTTGTTGAAATGTGATTTATATCTACGTACCATTGGTTAATTTTTATGGTTTAATTAAAGATAGTAAAATTTAGGGGAATTGGTCACTTTAGTCTCTGGGAAATGAATAGTCACTTTAATTTCTGAATGACGTTAGTCCCTGAATGCAGAGAATTTGCAAAACAGTCCCTGAATGTAGACTTTGTTGGTCAATTTCAGGGACTAAAGTGATTAACAGAGTCTACATTCAGGAACTAAATTGACCAACAGAGTCTGCATTCAGGGACTAAATTGACTAACAAAGTCTACATTTAGAGACTATTTTACAATATATCTGCATTCAGGGACTAAAATGACGACTCATTTTCTATTCAGGGACTAAAGTGACTAATGTCCCTAAAATTTATGAGAAGTCTGTGCCCTTGGTGGATGGTGACGATTCTTTGAAGTTACATCATGCATCATAGTTGATAGAGGTGTTTGTTTTGAACCAAAATGACAGTCCACATGCACAACACAGATCACAAGTTTTTGCCGGGGTAAATGCATACAATATTTGCAATTTGGCTATATAGTACATATATTTGATATTTATATCTCACAGGTGTACCTGATAGAACTATATATACTTTTTTTAATTATTAACTGTTTTGTCATGTTAAATATGTGATATTATAGTGGTTTACTAACATGCATTTACATGTTAATTCGTTGTTCTAGATATCATAAAATAGTTTCAAGTGGCAATAGAATTTACGTTAGTGTAAGTATTAGTTGGCTTCAATAGTGATTAATCCTGAACGGCGAGTTGGCAATACTACGGTCGGTTGTCCTTTAGCTAGATAAAGTACTATCAACTGTGCCAAGAGAACAATTTCATGACATTTTGATCACATTTTGGGAGCCTGAGCAAATCTTGAAACTCTTGTTTAGGGAAAGGAAATAGAATTTTAATTTTAGTGAAGTTTGTCTGACATGTTTAAATTAATAAGTGTGTTTAAGATTCTGTTTGGCAGATACTTCATGCATTCCGACTCTAACATCAGGAAGATGAAAAAAAAAAGTATTTTTTATGACATAAAATATTACTTGTTCTAAATTACAAGTCGGTTTGACCTCATGTTATAGCATACTGAGCTATACTGAGCTATTTTACTCTACTGTTTTCTGAAAAACTACCTTGTGTCCCCGGACACTAGATAAAGAAATCAACAAAATACACTTGTTAAAAACATTTAAACTTTGATTATACAAGTTTCAAAATTTATATGCTATGCTGTTATATATTTTTTCTTAACTAGTGTCGGTTAGCACTTTCCTTTTAATAATCATGAGTAATTTTTAAGAATCATGGGAGTTGGAAAAACTTCATCATGTATATATGTGTATGATTCTGGGATTCTGCGAATCACAGAAAGAGTACCAACCAGAGATAAATCTAAGAAAATTGTTTTTCTGACATTTATAACTTCACAATGACACAAGAAAATTATCCAAATGCCCCCATCGGTAGTTAACTACCGTTGGGCTAACCGGCAACAGTTAACTGTCGCTGGTGCCAGCGGTAGTTAAGTGTCGTTGTGTTCGTAACATAAGAACAGAACAGACATAGGAGTTTCCAAAACTCCATTGTTGCGTTCTATGCTTCCATAGGTGCGAATTTCACAAAGCATAATTCATTCCAAGCCAATTTCAAGCACAAAATCAAGTAAGTTTTTTGAATCCTATTGCATTGCTATTTTGTAATTGATTTGTTAGTTTTTTTTTGGTTAAATTGCGATTATAGAGGATTTTTTGTTATGATAGTTTAGGTTGTTAGAATTGATAGGTTTAGATTTTGATTTTATGATAATTTAGGTTTAGGTTAGAATTGTTGTATAATCGTTACGATTACTTTAGGCTTTTTATGAATTTTTGTTGTTATGAATTTGTGATAGACTTATTACGATCAGTTATGGTATAATTTTTAGGATTAGTTTAATTATTAATGAATTATTGTAGAATCGTTACAATTAGTTTAGGTTTTGATCGTCAATTTGTTTATGTAGATATGTCTCAGTATCAGGGAAACGTTGAGTTGAACAAAAAGGAGTGTGATGACAAGAAGAAAGAAAAGTCACCTATGACTTGGCACGGAATCACATGTGATGGTTTCGTAAAAAAGAAGGATTCGAATGTGCTGGTGTACAATCAGTCGGGGTTGAGAAGGAGCGGGAGGACATGTTATTTTGGTCCTCAACCAAAAGCTGGTGCCCCAGGGACTGTAGCGGACAACCCGATTGACTTGTGTGACGAGGAAGATGAATGAATGTAATGACTTTTAATGCCTAATTGTGTTTGGATCTTTTTTTATGGTTTTTTTATACGTCGCGCACATTTTGCTACATTTTACTTGACATTATGGTATTTTAGATGAAAATCGCGTTTTGAATAATTTCGATTAAAAATTGCGTATTCGAATAAAGAATGATTAAATCTAACGTGAATTCGAATAAAAATTGTGTATTCTAATAAAGACTGATTAAATTTTATACGAAGGAATTCGATATCATAACTTATATAGCTGATTCTCAATAATACATGTTCCTAACTTATATAGACGAGTCATTATATTACATTACATTCGGGAATGTAGCTTCCAACTACAACAATTGTCTTCCTTTTAATGGGGTAAATTCAGACTTGTTAAACGGCAGGAGTCCAACATTCGACCGACATTTCTACTGTTCCATTGACACTTGAATACCATCATTTAAACCAAGCCTAACAAGAATTTAATCTTTTCAATGGAACAGTAGAAATGTCGGTCGAATGTTGGACTCCTGCCGTTTAACAAGTTTGAATTTACCCCATTCAAAGGAAGACAATTGTTGTAGTTGGAAGGTGCATTTCCTACCTAATCACGATCTTCTGGCGGAATCAGATTGTTGATAATATCTTCAGTTGATCTCAGCAACGTTACCCGCATATCGATCCACTGGAACATGTTGTGCTCCCAAAACATGTTCTTCAGGTTTTCGTCGTTTGTTAATTCCACCCAAGTGAACGATATTCTCCCCTCATCGAGCGTTGGACGTTTACACCGAACGTATTTCACCCTCCTTGTGTCTCTGTGGTTGACTCCTTGGTTGAATTCATTAAGTTGATCCTTGAGACCTCTTAACGTTACACCAAGGCACCGAACCTTCAACCTCTGAGGTTCTCCGCCGTTAAATTGTGCATGAACATCGATCCACCTAACCATTGTTTCAAATCTACACAATAAGAAATTAAAAATAATCAATGAAAAACTCATTCAAACATTTCATCAAACACTTGTAGTGAAAATTTTACATAAACCCTAAAAATCCTAAATAAACCCCTAAAAAATTTATAAAATTTGAAAAAAAATATAAATTTAAGCAATATAACTCCATTATAACAAGTATTCATAATATTTGTTAATAGCATTTCAGATCTACAACATAACTATATTAAAAAAAAAATCAAACCCGAAAAAATTTATAAAATTCAAAAAAATATATAAATTTAAGCAATATAATAACAAGTATTCATAATATTTGATAATAGCATTTCAAATCTACAACATAACTATATTAAAAAAAAAATCAAAATTTAAAAATTAAACTACAACTAAAATTATAAACATATATACTAACTAAAATTTATGACAATAGTTTTCTTCAAAAAATTTATGACAATAGCATAAGTGATAACTTGTGATTTAGTGGAAATTTTTTTGGATGATTTGGTAGAGTGTTTTTTAGAGAGAGTAAAAATTTTGATTTTTTAGAGAGAGATGGTGATGATAGAGTGGCTGGAAGCTGGGTTCTGTCATGAATATGTTACGAACACAACGACAGTTAACTACCGATGACACTAGCGGCAGTTAACTGTTGCCGGTTAGCCGGGGGTATTTAGGTAATTTTTTTATGTCATTGTGAAGTTATCAATGTCAGAAAAGCAATTTTCTAAAACTAATTAAGCATTTTGGAATCTGTTGTTTGTCATTATTCTCTGCACGAGTCCTTAAATCCACTCTCATTCAAAATACTAGCAATTCACATTTATTTTCTCTCTGCTGCTCTCTCTTTTCTTATTGGATGAAGAACCCGCACTCTCCCAATTGGATCTCATGCATCACTGCACACGTTGCATAGACTATACAGTCTTTGTACCTAAGACAAAAATACAAAGGTTCCACACTGAGGGAATCCAAATGCCTATGTCTTTTACGGTATGTGTATTCTCGTGAATAATTGTGTTGTATTTGGAGCAAAAGTAAATTAGACCCCAAACATGGCGCCTTCTAGGGTGGGAGAGCTTACTAGATCTCCCACCGTGAGTGAGTGAAAAAGCAGCAAGTGCATCGTACTCCCTCCCACACCTTATCAATTTATGTTCTCTCTCCTTTCTAACTCCTTCAACTTCTCTCCCTGTTTATTTATTTCTCCAGCAACACGTCGAAATGTTTTCTTAACATAACCATTTTATATCAATTATTGCATTATTTTTCCAGAATTTTTCTAATTCTTAAGTTTTAGCCAAAAATCTTAACTTTTTCACTGTTGGAATAAGAAACGGTTCTTCAAGAGAACCATGGATCTAAACTTCAGATGGATATCCATTATATATATTATCAAATAAGAAAAAATGTTTCTTCAAGAGAAGTATGAATCTGAACTTTGCTGGAAGTTTCAAATTCTATTCAAATGTTCTAAGAAATTTCCATAGGTAGAATAAGAAATGTTTAAAATTCAATTAAACAACTTCAACTGAAAGTAACTCTTAAAAAATTCAGACACAAAGATGTTTCCTTTTCTTCAATTGATGAATGAGCAATAAAGGGCGACGAAGATAATGGGAGGATAAACAGTAAGCATGAAAGAGTTACAAAGATGTTTTTAAATTTGTTTCTTAACTGATAGCATAATGATTCTTTCCACAAATCTTCAACCGTGCAGAGATGGAAGATGATTATTTCTACAAAGGTGGATTTGGACAAAGAAGAATCAAGAGGAGAGAGAATAGAAAACCTGAGATGAAATAAAATTTATTTGGTGTTGTTAGCGCATGATAATAATCATAGAGCTCTCACTATCCAACGGCTGAAAACAAATATTTTTACTTGCCTACGGTGAGAGACCTATTAAGCTCTCCCACCCTAGCCTGAGCCCCCAAACATACATAACATAGTAAAACTCATGTTTAGATTTGTTGTGATTTGCCAAAATCAGTGACACGGTGATTTTGTTGAAATTCGAATGCGTAGCTTTGTGAAAATCACTTGCAATTTTTTTCATCAGATCATATTAGTCAAAGAAGGTAAGGATCAAGGTCAAAACATTCCACATAAACTAGGGGGTGTCCATGTTAATTTGACTGTACACACAGATTTTAGAATCTGGAAAACCATAAATAGTTAATTTGACTGTACACACAGGTTTTAGAATCTGGAAAACCATAAATAGTTGCAAGATAATAATTTATGTTGAATGGAAACAAAATTATAGAAGTAACAGAACAGAATTCCAAAGACATGTGAATGGAATGGAACACAAAGGGAAACAGAAAGAACATCGACAATTTGATTCATACCCAAACTTGAGAACCAGTTTGCATGAAATTAGATATACAAGCACAAGAATGTCTTGTAAAGAGTTTGCGCTAGTGGATTTAATACATACAAGAGCTAATATAGCAGCATAATCACAAGACAATTCTCACAGCTGTCAACATTTTTGCCTCCATCAGAATAAGGCTAGCCAGACTTGAAAAGCAAAACCGCTTTCTGATCCAAATAGAAATAAACAAAGTGGTTTGTTTCATGAGTCACATAGGAACCTGCAAAAGGAAAGAAATTTCCATGACCACAATTCAATCATTAACTAGGTTTGTCATTCAAAGAATGAAAACACCATATAGAATTATATCATTAGGCTTAGCAGGACCAGATAATTATATCCTCATTTGATTTAGCAGTCTGAATTTTGTCAAAAAAAAGAAGATAACTAAAAGTGATCTTAGACATAAATGACATGATATTTGTGATGGTTTGGATGTGCAACACAAATGACATCAAATTTGCATTAAAACTTTATGGCTTCTGGAACATCTTCATGGTATCTGAAACCTGAGCTTAATCCAAGCTTTGATTGTGCTGGGCTGCTATCCCTTGCAGTCTCTCCATCCCTATCAAACCCATCAAATATTTATATCTTTCATTCTACACTTCATGATATACAATTGCGATAAATTCCCCAAGGCTGACATCAAAAGAAAACATTTGTTTGGAAGATCTGAATATTAATTGCCATACGAGAGATCACACTCCCTTGACCCTTCTTTTCTAGAAGTAATATACTTAGAGTAATGAATCTATGTGATTACCGTTATTAGCCGTTCCAGTTTCAAAATACCAGGGAGCCAGAGGACTCTTGACACACACAAAATGTATTTAGGTGAGATGCTAACTAATAATATACAGTTTCACTGCATCAGAAATTTACTATATTGACTTATTCATAATACAATCAGACTCCTAAGTTCACCAAACAACTCCACTCCATTCATAATATCAAACTTATATAAGTTAAGCTTAAGTCGCATAGGCAGATAACACAAGTTTGACACGAGTAGAAATCACATAGGAAGATAACACAAGTTTGAGACTCAAGCAGTGCAGGCAGTGATTTTATATACACATTCACGCTAGTAAAGACATTAAGAGATTCAGAGTTGACTTCCTTTTCCAAATCACAAAAAAAAAATATATATTGGTTAATGCAGAGCAGCAAAAAATCTTCAGTATAAAATATATGAAAAATCTAAACCCTCCTCTCAGATGTATTAGACTTCATATAGAAAATCGGCACACATGTTTGTTCTACTCAGCAATATATAGCAGGCATGATATGAAATTCAAATTATAAATTTCATATGCATTTGCTTTCTTGAAGAAATTTAGACCATACGAGAGAAGAAAACATAAAAATGCAGTAAATAACAAAGTGCCACGGATTAACTCAACTTTAAATCTTTAGCATACTAACATATACACAATTTAGCATGGCGTTTGCACTATGGATATTCTCATAAAGATAGAATTAGGAACAAGAAGATGTTGGATGTCGAAAAGGGACAATCTAGTAAACTGTGAGCAGAAAAATGTTTTGGTGATGGTCACAGCAACTACTCAATTTCATAACACTCTTAAGAGTTCTTCAGGTTCTTCCCTATCAAGCCTATTCTATCCCAAGCACACACACTCAATCCGATCCAAAGTTAACAAACTAAACACTGTTTTTTCACTGAGGGGAAACCAAACAGGTATGTCGTTAAATTGGAATGATAAACTGACACAGGCAGCTATTCCGTGGAAGAGGAAAAGGACACCAAAACCCCCCTACAAAGAACACAGAACATGAAGTGGTCCTATACTTCTACGATCAAACTCAATTGGTCTGTGTTCAATTGTCATTCCTGAGTACCCCACTCAAGAATTGCTCATCTCCAGGTAGAAATTACTCAAAAAGTTTAGAACTCCAAAATTTAATCTATGAAACACGTACATTGATACACATGCACAACACTAACTCGTATACACTAATAACAATTTTAAAAAATGGAGTACATGTAATTTGAAGTGTCAGACACGCCTTAGAATTTAATTTTTTACATTAAAAAATGAGATCACTTAGACCTTCCATTTTGTAACTTCACACCACAATTAGAGAATAGAAGTAAATAGAAAAAATCTAGGTTTTCAAAATTATAACTAATGAGTTAGAAATTGGTAAAAATCGACGGCATTCCAAGCACGAAAACAATAAATTGAAGTTAAAAATGAGTAAGTTAAGCATAGAGAAATAGATTATAGATCTAATCAAGGGGAATAAGAATACCGAAATTGCGACCAACAATACAATGCCAAGTAGGACCATGCCTCTTGTCAAACTCCTTCTTTATAGTCTCTGCAACATCTTTCTCTACGTTGTGCCTCTCAAATGCCTAATTCAATTTCAAAACAATATTAGCAAAAATAAAAAATAAAAATTAGAAAAAATTGAAGAAGGAAGAAGAAGTGAATGTTGAAGAAGAGTAAGAGAGACTAACAACGACGGCGATATCAACGGCTTCCTTTTGCATGTCAGGGAGCATATCGGCACTCTTGATAATGACTTTCTTCGTTGCGGGTGTTGCAGGAGAAGCGGGTGCAGAGAGTGGAGATGTAACAAGTGGTTTTCGATCTTCGGAGAGAGATTTCGCCATTAGAGCTGCTCCTCCACCTGCGCTGTGCTTCTTCGCCTCCTCGCTCATCTTACTTTACCTAATTCTCTCTCTCTCTTGCAGATGACTGTGTGGAGAAAGAAGAAGAATTAGATTCTCCTTGTTGTTGTTGGTTCTCGGATTTTAACTCGGAGAGAATAGAATAAAATTGTTGTTTTACTTTTTACCATTCTCTTCATTGTCCCTGAATATATTAATAGTAAGGTAAAGTTTAGATTGGATGGGACGTGCGTGGGCACTCACTCACACAACTTTTTTTTTCTTCATTTAACTGCGACTAAAACTCATACATTTTAAATGTGAAAAAGTGAAGTGTCTAAATTTAAACCAACTCTTGCATATAACATCTAATATCTCGTTAAACTCACATGGATCGCCTTTGTAAATCTTTAGTAAGGATCAGAATTGATTTCAAATATGTAAAAATTGATCTGACAAATCTAGCTAACGACGGATAAAGTTGATTTTACTCGAAAATCTATACATTTTGGTTTTATAATTAATTTTCATACATAAATTTGTAATTTAAATCACTTTATTCAAACACAAATCACTTTTAATCGGAATTATTTTTAACTAAAATTGATTATATAGAATAAATTCCACCATGAGTGTCAAACACATGCTTAGCGGATTCTAGTTTGGTGACTTGATGATTTTGTTTAAATTTCTCTCTTAACCAATCATTCTTTTATCAAAATAATTTATTTTTATTTTTTTTGAAAGAACAGTCTACTTTCTTACCCTTAAACAAATTTTCATATAATAATGTTACGTTATTGTGTCATTAAAAAAGATATCAATTTATATTATATTTGACTAGCGAAAAGACGGGCACTCACGTGTCCGTCTTTCCGCTCTTTTTATTGGGATAGCGCGTGTAGATTATCAACATTTTATAGAAATTTGCGTGTAAATTACAAACGATATTATATATATATATATTAAAATTATAAGTATAGATATAGATATTTGTGACTTTCAAATATAGCAAACTTAACGAATCATAGTCCTCGTGAGCTTAGCTCAGTTGATAGGGACAATGCATAATATATGCAAGTTTCGGGGTTTAAACCCCGGCCACCACAAAAAACTTAACAAACCATATTTACCTTTTTCAATGACAACAATAATATAACAAATATAATAAAAATGCTCATCTTTTTTAATATAACACCAACAATATAACATTATTATAAGAAAATTTCTTTAAGGGTATAATTAAAATAACAAAAAAGTTAGCCTAAATTTTTTTCAAAGGGGGCTATTTTCTTTATATGTAGTATAGATATATTGTCAGTGTTAATGAAAAAGATAAACATAATTTTTGGGTTTTTTATAGTATAAAGGTCACAAACATGTATTCTGTACTTTTAATCAAAATCAAAATTTCATAAAAAATAATAATATCATTCATAAGTTACAAGCATTAGCGCAACCTGTCCATCTTTCTGTTAATATTACATAATGACAACACGGTCGATCTTGAGAATTTTGTCGTTCTGGTCCAACTACAATAAAGGTGGGCCCTCGTGATCTTATGTATAAAATTGTTTCGTTTGCACAAAGTGAGAAAACCTGAACTAAAAACATAAGTAGTGTCAAAGCGAAGATAAACAAAATTAAAGGTCTGTTTGGTAAGGCCAATAAATTAGCTTACAGTGAATAGCTTATAAGCTCATATGTCCAAAAAAGTTCTGTTTAGTAAATGTCGTCATGTCAAGAGTTTATAGTTTATTTTTCAAACGGTATCATCTTCATTGGATGTTTACACCAAAAAGTATACATATCCTTTAAATCCGATAACCTTTTACATAAAAAATAATTATATTTTGCTAGTAGTATGTACACCAAAAACACTATTTACCTTACTAAAAAACTATATTTTCCATACTAATTTGCCTTTTTATAAATAGCAATAATACTCAAATACAAATTTTGGCGTCATATATCTGACATCGTTTGAAATACATGTTTATTTCGAAGGTTCAAATTCCACTTCAAGTTCAAGTTTTTGTTTAAAATATTTTTGTATTGGGTTTGGTGCAAGCCTTCGTTGTTTTATCTTTTAAAAAAGATGTTCCATTGAGTGGAGGAGTGTGATTTTTTGTTTTTAATTCTCATTACTTGAACTCGTCAACTATTTTAATAAGTATGATTGTTGTTTAAAAATTAATGTACTATTAGCATTGATTTTCATATAATATAAGGCTTTTTTGGTGTCTGGAATGGTCGTCTCCAGTCAAGGCTAAGAGGGCAAATAGTTTGTTTACCATGTGACTTAGAGATCATTCCCACATGCGATATCAATCTTCAGTCCTCAAGTTCACCTCATTTTGTTTACGAGAGATTGTCTGCTTTAAACCTTATGTGTGCGACCACGATTTTCATAAACTACCATTATTATTAACAAAAGACGCATCATTAAATTGAGAAGTATGAATGTTGTTTATAAATTATCACTATTCTTGATTTCGAAGCAATGCAATGATATTTACAAACTACCCCCAGGGTTGTGAAACATGTGTTTGTAGTAGATACATCACTCTTTTTAAAAGATTTCTCTCCGCCCTCCACCATGCGCTCACAACTCAATCTTCGATCTAATTTCACTGAAATGGATTTAAAACACCTTAATCTAAAATAACAATACTAACATTGGCAGCAAAAAATGTATCTAGTATTGGAAACCCACATGAGAAAAAAATGGATAGAGTGGACAACACGGGTGAGAAGCGCGAGTAGAGTTGCGGATGAATAAAGTATGGGCAAATTGTAATAACGGATAATACCGAGTTTCGAAAAATAGAATTATTATATATTACTATATGTATACGTTGTTCCTGAATTATAGTTGATAATAGTCACTGTGAATGGTCCGTTCACGACACTCGTTCTCTTCCTGAATCTCTAAAAACCAAAACAAAAGCATTTTCATCGCATTCAATTCTGATTAGTTACTTACTTGCATCTTGGATCAAAAATCAAAATGAGTAGCAGAAAAGGGCACACCGTTATGGATGTTGGAGCTGATGGAGTTGCCATCATCACCATCATCAATCCTCCCGTCAATTCTCTCTCCTTTGATGGTATACTACTTTTCATTCCTCATTTCCCTTCTTCCATTTTCTTCTTCACATGCAAATTATCATGAAAAATTGAGGCGGTGATGTCGCTGAGGTGAAATTCATCATTCTTTCAATTTGAATTATGCAGTGATATAGATCGGATATAATATAGTATTGAATTGATCTCAAAACAAAGAAAATTATATTATTATGATTGAAGAAAGATAACATGATCATTATTTTATAGACATAAGAAAATGCTACACTGGTATTCCCTTTGGTTTTCATGTAAAAGGTTCAAAGAAACCACGAGCTTGTATGGATCGGGTTATTTGAGCTTATTCGCTGACATAAGTTTTATCGGATTCACTTATGAAAGCAACTTATGACATTGTTCATTAGTTGTTTTCAGCTTATTGTCTTAAGTTCTCCAAGAAAGCTTATGAAAACATATAGCATACGTGAAAACAATTTAACTTCATTTTATCTTTTGCTATAGAAATAACTTATACATAAGCACTTATCATGATAAGCGTTTGTGTTATAACCTGCAAATAAGTTGTTTATCCAAACAGGACCTAAGAGTATTGTAAGATACTATACAACTTGATGTGTTTCGGCTTCCTTGCATAAAAAGTCAGTTAGTTATAAATAGATCAATGATGCTAGTTCCAATTTCCAACAGTACACTGATGTTGTTTTTCTTGCTTATAGCATTGAAATTAAGAAACATTTCTGTCTGTCCATTTTCTTTTGCTCGTTTGTGTAATTCTATTATTTGATGAATGAGGTGGATGACGACTGACAACAGAGGATGTAGAGTTGAATTTTTGTGTGTCTCACACTTCATTTATATCCAAATATATTCACGGCTACAGTAAATTGTAGTTTATTCAATTTGTTCTTTCTCTAATAATGTCCATTGAAGCTAACTTTGGTGATTACATTGTCGCTTTCAATTTTTATGTTTCCAAATTTTGAGCATGTGTTTGTGTGAAATTCCAAATACCGCAGTATGCCGTGAAACCTCAATATTTCATTGTCCAGAATTTTCAGTGTCATTTTCTATTTTCTTCATACGTTGCTTTTTATTACTTAGGATTATACTATGTTGCTCATTTATGTTCATGTCTCTTGCCAGTACTGCGTAGTTTAAAGGAGAGTTTTGATCAGGCTATACAAAGAGATGATGTCAAGGCAATTGTTGTTACAGGTATTGCAATGTGCTTTTGAATTGAACAGCTTTCAAGTTGGATACTGTTAAAAAAATTGCGAAGGGATTGCATTTAAATATATTCAATTTTATGAGATCGACTTAGTAATTGGATAAGAACTAAGATGATATATTAAGAACAAGGAAAAGAAAATGAAACATCAAGTTACTTGTGTGCTTCCCCAGAGATAATCTCGGTCAACTTGTTTATAGCTGTGGCGTCATAGCTGAATCTTGTGTTCCTTTATTAGGTGCAAAGGGAAAATTTTCTGGAGGTTTTGATATTTCTGCATTTGGTGGTCTTCAAGAGTCAAAAGGTACTTCAATTTATTTTCGAGTGGAGTGGTGTCTTTCAAATGTATTTAAGCTCATACTAACCCTTTCCCCTACATTCATACAGAGCGTCCAAAACCTGGATGGATATCGATTGAAATCATCACTGATACAATAGAAGGTATTTGATTTTCATCAATTTCTTTATTTACATTCATTTAACATTTTGTGCTATGCTGAATCATTGAATCAATTCATTTCATTTTTTAGCGGCAAAGAAACCCTCAGTTGCTGCCATTGATGGCCTTGCCTTGGGTGGGGGCTTAGAAGTTGCAATGGTAAGAATTACTAACTGTTAAGAAAAGAAAAAAAAAACTTCTTTCATTATTTTCTACAAAATATTACCAGTTCTCTCTAATATAGGCATGCAACGCACGATTATCAACTGCAACTGCTCAACTAGGTTTGCCTGAACTTCAGCTGGGGATAATTCCTGGATTTGGAGGTAATAGATTGAACTCATCACTCTCTATTTTCATCAAGTCTACTTATATTTTGTGTGCGAATTTAAATTGAGTGCATTAAGATATTGAGCAAACAATTGAAATGAGATCTTATCACTTAACCATCATTTATGCTATTGGCAATGTTTTTATAAGGAGGGATATTTTTCCGGAGCAGTGCATTATAAATCTGATTTAAGGTAACTATGAAAAATCACGGTCAACTTTTGGCGTGCATGTCATGATTAACTTCGACTAATGTATGGACTATTTTGCATTAGTCTCTATACAGATGACTTTTTCCTTTTGTTTATTCCCTATTTTATGAACTTACTTGTAATCACTGCTACCGGATGATGTGTTGAATGACCGAGTTACCGAGGAAACTCATTTGATGTTCAAAATTTATAGGCATGCTTTTAAATTTTGATTATTATATTAAGTCAAAGTTCATAACTGAGGTGACGGCTTGATACCATGATTCTTATGTTAAATAGACATCAAACAATTTGAGAAAAGCAATAAAAACAGAGACAAGTTCGACCATGAGTAGTAGTGGTGGTTGTCCTATGGATAACTGTTCTTTTTATTTATTTTTTCCCCTATTAATGTTAAACTTGGGCTGTAAATTGTCTTAGGAACACAGCGACTTCCTCGTCTTGTTGGTCTGACAAAGGCACTTGAAATGATGTTGGTATGCTACAATTTTTACTCTCTTTAAATATACTTTTTTGTGATTCTGTTGAATATGAAGAACTGAAATAAAACCGGACCTGTCCAATTTCGTGGTTGGCGATAGACCAAACCATATATTGACCGTTCTATGTTCAAATTTCATTAAACAGGACAGGTTTTTGGTTCAGTTCTCCATTTGGAATGGAGTTGCATTTTTCATTTTACAGAAAATATTTTAGAGTTGTGACTAAGACATGGCGGTCCAATGATTTTCAATTAATTTTTTCCTCTTTCTTTCTTTAAATTAAGACTTCCAAGCCAGTGAAAGGGAAGGATGCTTTTAGTTCAGGGCTTGTAGATGGTTTGGTATCACCTGATCAGTTGGTGAACACTGCACGTCAGTGGGCCCTGGATATTTTGGACCGTCGACGACCATGGATTGCCAGTCTTTACAAGACTGAAAAAATAGAACCACTTGGGGAAGCTAGAGAGATTTTGAAATTCGCACGTGCTCAAGCTCGAAAACAAGCTCCCAATCTCAAGCATCCTCTGGTTTGCATTGATGTTATTGAAGCAGGAATAGTGTCTGGTCCCCGTGCTGGGCTCTGGAAGGTTATATCTGTCTCTAGTATATAATTTTTTATTTCATATTACTTTTCAGAAACGTGCATGACGTTGTTTTTGATCTTTGAAGGAAGCTGAAGCATTTGACGCACTGGTACAATCAGATACTTGCAAAAGCTTAATTCACATATTTTTTGCTCAAAGAGGAACGTCAAAGGTTTGTTGAAGTTGTGTCTTAATTTTACACATTTCTTCCCCTTCAAGTGAGAAAATATCTCTAAAATAAAGAAGAATATGATGTTTATTGTTCTAGCTTAAAAAACAATTTAAACTTATACATAGGAGTTTTGGAAAGAAATAATATTTAGCTCGTCTTCCTCTCCTTTTACTTTTACTTATGTTAAAGAAAGATATGATGAATTCCCACCACCCCCGTTGAGTGTGGAACTAATCTCTGCCTAAGTGTTGTTTTAGCCTGACCACAAAGTGCTTCTGGTGGATTTCAAATCCCTGCACTGCAGGTAAAGGTCACCCCCAGTCCCTGTGGAGCACGATTTGCAAATTAAGCCACAAGGAATTTTTGTTCTTCTATATTTTGAAGTCTTCAGTTTAGCTTCTTATTGAGCTGTGGTTACTTTAACACCAGATTATATATGTAGGGAATATACTTGGGACTGAGTCTGATCTCTTAACTCGGGGCTATAAAACCAGGTGGATATATAGGAGAGTTATGGCCAAGAACTGAATTTGGCCTTTTATTTCCCATAAAGGACCTTCTATATGAAATTTTGTTTTCTGTTGGAAGTGAGATCATTTGAGTAATAAGATTTAGAATTGTTCATGAACTTCATAAAGTTTTTTAACTTATTAGTTTATAATTAATGATTGCAATGCTTAGGCCTGGTGGGAACAGGCTGTATCTCGTTTCAAAATGGTAATGTTTGCAGCATTTCTATAATTCTGTTTACAATTTCAAATATTGAAATTTGTGAATCTCATCTTGAATCTGTGGTCTGTGCCTATAATGCATATCTAAATTTCAAAGCAGCGTTTTTAAATAAGCACCAGCCTAATTTTGTTACTGAGTTTTTGTATATATTCTTTAGATATGAATTTCCCAATACCTCTTGGCTTGAACAGGTACCTGGGGTTACTGATCGTGGTCTGGTTCCAAGACCCGTTAAGAAGGTTGCCATCCTTGGTGGAGGACTAATGGGCTCTGGAATAGCAACAGCTTTAATACTTAGTAATTATTCTGTCATATTAAAAGAAGTAAATGAAAAATTCTTGGATGCTGGTATCAATAGGATTAAAGGTGAGAACGAACTATATCAGTTGGCTTTCCCTAGTCACTACTCACACTTTACCTTTGATTAAGAAATAAGTTGTGCTGTTCTCATGTAGTGTTTTTTCCTTTTTGTGCAGCAAACCTACAGAGCCGTGTTAAGAAAGGTAATTTAACCCTGGAAAGATTTGAAAAGGCATTCTCTCTTGTCAAAGGTTCCCTCGACTACGATAGCTTCAGAGATGTGGACATGGTGATAGAGGTGCTAGAATGAGCTTGCATATAAATTTACCTATTGAGTCTGAGATTCATTTACTTCATGGTTGTATGTTATATAAAGCTTCAGCAGAGTATAATCTGTCTGTGTTTCATGTTTGGGCAGGCTGTTATTGAGAATGTTTCCTTGAAGCAACAAATCTTTGCTGATCTTGAAAAGTACTGTCCACCTCATTGTATACTTGGTAGTAACACTTCCACAATTGACTTGGACCTGATCGGAGAAAAGACCAAGTCTCAAGATCGAATTATTGGAGCCCATTTCTTCAGGTGGTACCCTGTATTTGTTAAATATTTTTCCCGCTGCTGTGTTTTTCTAACTGAATTTGACCTGTGTTTCTGCAGTCCTGCACATGTTATGCCACTTCTGGAGATTGTACGTACCAAGCGGACATCTCCTCAAGTAATAGTTGACTTGTTAGATATTTCAAAGAAGATAAAGAAAACCCCGGTGGTGGTTGGAAACTGTACAGGATTTGCTGTTAATAGGGTGTTCTTCCCATATACACAAGCAACTCTCTTGCTTGTTGAACGTGGCGCAGATGTTTACCAAATTGATAAAGCAGTAACCAAATTTGGAATGCCCATGGGGCCTTTAAGGTATTAATGCCTGGATAAGTTCTTGATATCCACAGCTACTTCACGAAGGGTCTAGTTTCTAACATATTTACTAATGCAGATTGTGTGACCTTGTTGGTTTCGGTGTGGCAGTTGCAACTGGCTCCCAATTTGTTCAGAACTTTCCTGAGCGAACTTATAAATCAATGCTTATCCCTCTTTTGCAAGAGGATAAGAGGGCTGGTAAAGAAGATAAACTCTGCATTAGTTTGAAGATATAACTGTGGAATATAACCTGTTAAAATAAATTCCCTGGTGTTTTTCTACTAAATAATTCACTGACTCACATTATATAACACTTGCTTCTAACAGGCGAAACAACTCGGAAAGGCTTTTATTTGTATGATGATAGACGCAAGGCCAGTCCTGATCCTGAATTAAAGAAATTTATTGAGAAAGCTAGGAACATTTCCGGTGTCTCCGTTGATCCTATGGTATTTTCATTCTTCTTTTCATAATCCGTGCCATATTTTTGGCTAGTGACTAGTGAGGAAAGTAAATTTTAACGGTAAATTCCATCGGATCTGATGCCGTGGATCTGAATTTGGACAGCTTGTCAAGTTACAAGAGAAGGACATCATTGAGATGATCTTCTTTCCTGTGGTGAATGAGGCTTGCCGTGTCCTCGATGAAGGTATTGTAGTCAAAGCAGCAGATCTTGATATTGCTGCTATCATGGGAATGGGTTTTCCACCTTACAGGTTTGTCTTGGAAATTATTTGGCATGTTTTCCTAAACTTATAATTGTTCATAATTTTGGGATTGAAATTCTCCAGGGGAGGTATCATATTCTGGGCCGACTCTCTTGGATCTAAATACATATATTCAAGATTGGAGAAATGGTCGGAGTTGTATGGACCGTTCTTCAAGCCTTGTGCCTACTTGGCTGCAAGAGCTGCCAAAGGAATTCCTCTGGTTAGTAATCTATGCTTGTTTATTTCAATTTATGCATACATACTTGTCGTGCTATTCTAGGATTTATTAGCCAACTATATTGTCAATTGGTCGCTGGCTGGGTGGGACTACCTACTAATTGTAATTTTCAACTGTGGATTTTGCTAGAGTGATAGGCTAATTTTTAACTCAAGGAAATATACTCTTGTTTAGCAAAGTAATTTTCCGATAGACAAGACACTTCACTAACAAACTGCACTTGTATTGATGAAATTTGTCTGATAAAACATACAGTTATGCTTGGTACTATTATTCTATAGTATTGATTAGAATAAAGGCTAAATCCATTTCTTTATTTAATTTAATGATTGCTTTAAACCCTTGGCAAGTAGAATTGATGTCGACCGAATCCCTCTAATAATAAGGCTTAGTTTAATTCGTCTTATTATCTATGTATTAAATGTTACGACGATAGATGGATAGCTACAAGAGATAAGATAGGAAAACATTCGTCAAAGGAAAAGTTGGGATAGCTCCTATTGTAGAAAAGGTGATAGAGCCTTGTCTTAAGAGATGTGAATGTGCGTTGAGAAGAGCCATAGAAGCCTGAAGCATTCTTACTCATTCCGACATGAATTACGGACAAGATACTTTGTGAGCATATAAATTTAGTCACTCCCTCTCATTTGAATTAGGATCTCACAATGGGTGGGGCGGGGCATCTCCACATGTGAGACCTTGTATACAAATTTTTACATGCCTTCGACCCTTCGAGGGATAAAGTAAATAACCACTCCTTTGTTTTCATCTTAACAACACACTCATTCTTCTGACCTAGTAAAGATAGTTTATTTTCATTTCGTATCTTTATTTTAAAAGACCTAGAATAACATGCTAGTAGTAAGATTAATTTGTTTAATTTTTCCTTTATGTATGATTAATCTGCGTACAAGCTTAAGATAATAATTGTTTCAAGTGAGACCTTTTGAAAACAAAGATACCATAAGAAAATAAGGGGTTACTGTGTAATTTTTTAACTCAGAGAACTTTGTTTTATAGACAAATCATATCACTTTCACTATGGATAGTTGTATACCAGTAAACGGTCTATTGCTCTCTAATGGAATTTGTTATGTTTATTGCAGGGAGCCTCAGTGGAGCAAGCTAAGTCACGGATGTAGGATACTAATAGTGCATTACATGACTACTTAATCGAGTGTTCTTTTCCCCTTTCTTTCTCCAAAATCATAAGAATATAGTTGAGACTTGTGAAAGATCTAAATAATGTTTGATGAGAAAATAATTGACTGCAGCAGATTTGCTTGGTCGAAATAGAAGTACTTTAAGATCAGCTATACGGGTTACTTCACTTACAGCCCTTGGCTGTGTTTGTTGTTACTAGCACCAATAATGGAAGTATTGAGTTGTTGGCTTAAATGAATGGTTATTGTGGTACGTGGAGATGTAATGAAGTATATAATTTCAGTTCTTTTTATGTTTCCTCATAAGTTTACTGGTGCATTGCTGCTGACCACTAATAATGGCAATGTTAATAATGCAACAAGTAGCAAGATGAGTTGCAGGAATTGAGTTAATAATTAGGCAGGTTCTATCTATGAGCAACAATCCTTGTGATTTTCTCTTCAAAACATGTGATTCTCCTTCCTTGTTTTATTTTTACTATGTTACTCAGTAACTCGGGCTGACATCCTGATTTGTAATGCAGAGGAAATTCATTTTTTTGCCTAACCCATTAAACCTGTGAATTAAATGACCTTTTTTAAGAGCCTTAAATACAAATAGGAATGCTAGCCGTGCCTTACAAGGTACAACCTGTTGAAGAATAATATGGACCATCATAGCTTGACCCGCCACAATCTACTGAAAACTGTTGTCAGGGTTGGATTGGTTTTCTCTTCATGTTGGCTACTGAGCAATTAATCTAGATCAGCAAAGACATCAACAAAATTCCTCAAAATTATTTAAATCGAAAATGAAGTATTCAATAGTTAATCAAATGGTAACATCTTTTATTGGAATTGAAATTTCATACAAAAGTTAATCATTATCAATTGTATAGCAAGAATCTTAAAATCTTAATTCGAATTATCATTTATGTCGGTTAAATAAACAGTCATTTTAATGGTTGTAAAAATGTTCAAACCAAATATGTCATTGACAATAGCATTCATTCCATTGAAATATCACATCCAAGAACTACGGGTGTGCATGGGGTGGTTAACGTAATTGATGTATAGTTCGGCCGATCTCGGCCTTGTGCATGAAAAATGTATTGTTGGAGAAGTAATTTTCACTTCCGTGAGCTACGTCTTGGAGATCATTATGCTCTTTCAATCAGAGGATAGTTAGTGGCGGAGTAAAACAAAATTTAGGGCTAGCCACCAAAATGAACTATGATATATAAAACAAAATTTATGTGTGTGCTTTAAATATAAAGTTGAAAATCAAAAAATTAAACAACATATATTAAAAATTTAAAATAATTCTCTACGCATTCCAAAATACTTGTAAACATAAAAATAGAATCAAAACTAATACTTGTAAAAAAAAAATGTCAAAACTAATACTTACACTAACTTCTCTTTCAATATAAATATTCATGCTATAATTAGAATTAATGTCTCAAAATTATTGTATTATACACTTCTCAAATAAATGAAATATCAACCATTTGATGAGATTCAAAAATATATTTGTTCTTCTTTCAAAAAAAAAATTGTTCTTAAAGTAAACAAATCACAAAAACATACACATGGAGGTGAAGATAATTGGGTGGGCCAGCTTGAAGTTTGTATTTAAATTTAGTGGTATATTTGTACGAGAACTGCTCTTTACCCAAACGTTTTTACTCATTCTCAAGTGAAATTCCATTTTTACTCTTACGTAACTTAAGTTACGCTGGTGCAAACAGCCACGTGAGTTAAGTCACGCTAGTGTTAACACTAGCATAAGTTAACTCACGTTGGTTCTGTGCGCATCAGTACAGACAGGCAGTAGCTACTGCCCCGTTCCCTGTTTATCTTCGTTCCTTCGTTCGTTCATACATAGGTACAACCATTCATTCATTCAACCAAAACTCATAATGTAGAGAACATGCATTCATTCAAACATAATTTAGAAACGCAATTTTAACAAAAATTAACGTAAATGTCATAAATAAGTGCAATCGCACAAATGTAAATATAGTACAACCAAAATGTCAGGAAAATACTACAAATATCCAAAAAGTCATTAAAAAAAAAAGTCATAAAATAAGACATTACTGCTGCTCCTGTGGACTATGACTCCTAGACCTTCTCCGTGGAACCTGTTGATGGTCAAACAGCTATACTCGGTCTAAAGGCCCTCCAAAATGCTGAAGAAGAGTGGATTCGAAACCACCTCTGGAATCTCCATCGCATGCTCCACTCTGTCTCTCATGCTGCTAATGACCTGTAATGGATCAGGAGGACGTCTGGCCCAGTCCTGGTCAACAAAAATATCCTGGTAGACAGGTCTCTGCATGACAATGTTAAGCTCTGGAGCAGGGTTGACGATGAGAGGATGTGATACACGGTAGAACCACCTAATGTACCTATCTGAATGCTTCCAAGGCTCGTCGTCCGGGACCTGGTGACCCCTCTCCGGCTGGCTAACGACGTACAAAGCAAATTCCAAGAAGACAGCAGCCACATCTGCTGGGGCAAGAGGCAGAATCATAGTAGGAGATCAGGGAATGGTTTGAACATATTTGTACTGCCTCAGAACCTGCTCGGGCAAGTGACACACCATCTTTTGTTTCCCAACCATGATCCATCCGGAGTACCAGCACATGTTCTGAAAAGGCTTCACGTCTCGTCGGTGCTCGTACGACTCCAAGTGATATGACAATGCTCCATCGAATCCAACAAGCCTCCGAAGTGATCAACATGTTTAAACCCCCTTTGAGGTCTCCATTTACCCACATGCGGGTTCTCCCATTCGTAATCTTGATATCTCGACCTCGGAACCACATGTCTGAAGTGAGCTATAACCCATCCCTGCAAACACAAAGAGACATATCTATATCAGCACACAAGTGTAACTATACTTAAATTATACTTAAAATTATACTTAAATACGTAAAATAAACATAAAATATTCTACGTACATTAAATTAAATAAAGCAATTATACTTACTGTTTTATCGTTCCAAAGCTTGGCTGTCACGTGTTTACCGAAGTCCGGTAAAAGAGACAAGTCGTAAGGGCCCCATGGAAAGCCCCCTTCCTCATACTTCATACCAGCCTCTGCATGTTGCAGAGGATGCTGTTCAGGTTGTTGCTGCTGAGGATGCTGCTCATACTGCTGCTGCTGAGGAGGCTGCTCAGGTTGATATCCCTCGTGAAACTAAGCATGATACCCCTGGTGATACTCATACCCCTCCTGATACTGATAACCCGGCTGAAATCCAGGCTGCTATTGATAATGCTGCTCTTGATAATGTTGCTCATGTTGGTACTGTGTCGGGTCCACCGTCTGGGATGGACCCGTCTGTGACGTCGAACCCCCTGCAGCATCAACCCTAGCAAGTCTCGTGCCCCCCAATCTCCCTCGACCTCGACCGTCCGGAAGCTGTAGTACTTGCTTCTCCCTACATGCACTACTAGTAGGGGCAGGCCTCCCAAACCTAAGTCTGTCAGTCCTCTCCTGCTCAGACATATCTGCACAAAAAGCAAAAAATCTTTTAACACATTTTGACACGGACATAACATTTCGACAATGTCATCTTTAACAATACAACAACAACACTATAATGTCGACAATGTCATTTGAATCCATAAACTACCACATTGCAGTCAAATTAACTATAATCAACATTAACAAACATAATTCTAACTAATTACATCATTAACAATTCAAAAAAACAAAAAAATATCACTGAGGCATTTTACCGAACACGTATTGTGCAATTATCAAACAACTATGTAATCTAACAATTTCTAAACCCTAAACTACCACATTGTACCCTAAACAACATCTAAACAACAATTCCTAAGTTAATTCGTCACTAACAATCATCAAAACTAACATGCAAGCAAAATTTAGAAAAACCTAAAAATATTAATTTTCTTTAAAAATTCGAAAATTTCAACCAAAATAATGCAAAGATGTAAGATAATAATCACTTACTTGATATTGTGGACGAAATTTGGTTTGAATGGCGTAAGAATGACGAAGTTCGGATTTGGGGGGTGAAAAAATCGTGTTTTGCAGAAGTTGAGAAATGAGGGAATTGAGTTTCTGTTTTGCTGATAAATGACTTAAGTAACGTAGCGTAAGTTAACTCACGTTGCGTGACTTAAGTCACGCTAACATGTTAACTAGCGCCACGTGAGTTAACCTACGTAAGGGTAAAAATGGAATTTCACTTGAGAATGAGCAAAATCATTTGGATAAATAGCAGTATTCTATTTGTACTTACACATACATAAAAAATAAAAAAAATGGGGGGTGGGTCGTGGCCCACCTCAGCCCAAGTGGTGCTCCGCCACTGAGGATAGTGTATGTTTGGTTCAATTCTTTTTTATGCTACTCCCCATTTAGAAGGTCTTTAGATGTGAAAATGTGAAGTTACAATTTCTAGAGTTTGAGAAACTTGCATATGGGCTTCATCCCACGACGGTTTCGAACACATACTCAGGGATACACCGACTTCATCCTACCGCGGTTCTGAACACATACATAGTGATACACCATTCAACAAAAAAAATATAAAAGCAAGTGCTTTATCATTTTCTAAATCAAATGTCAGTATACCATCTTGTATTTGTGACTGAGTTTTTGGTTATTTTAAACCGTACAATTATGATAATTAATTCCTTTTAACATGCGATTAGGAGTCGATTACATAAATGTATGTATGAAATAATGTATGAGATGTTAATCCTCTAAATTGATCTCGATATTTTGAGAGATTACTTTCGAATGCCTCCGAGTTAAAACAAACAACACATGTCTTCTTTGTTTTTGAGAGATCGTGTCTTCTTTGTTAATAGGTAAATATGAAGTATGTAATTTTCTAAATTAGAATTACCATGCTACATGAAAAATCAGTACTCCCTCCGGTAAAAGATTCATTTTTTAAGTTTATTGAGTAGTTAATGTATCTGGTCTACATTGTAAAATAAATACATTAATTATTTAATGAACCTAAAAAAAGAATCTTTTCTTATATTTGAGACCGGATGGAGTGGATGTTATTAAAAAAATTATTATGAAAAAAGGTACTATAAAGATAGAAGAGAAAAGAAGCAATCGATATCTCCAAAGCTGATATGTCCTCTAGCTACAAATCTACCTCGCGACCTGTGATCATGATATACTGATTAACTTGACCATGCTAACTAACATATGCAAATGAAATGCATGGTTCTTTTGTTGTATTTACAGGTAAAGTTTTAAATATCGTTGTTCCCCAAAGGTACAACTGGTCCCTATTATTGCGCTTTTAGCATGGCCACCCTAATTTACAGAATAGACAAAGTGTGGTGATGTGGTCACTACTTTCATCATATTTAAGGGAACTTAGAATACAACTTGATCTTTTAGAATACAAGTTAGATACAAAATAGCTAGCATTTATCATGGGAAGGCTTAATCCTTTCCCACCATAAGAAATGTTACTTTTTATCTTCATGTGGCACTCAAACAAGTTGCTTTTATTTTGTTTGTTTTTTTCAATGATTCAAAAAGTTAATATTTAATAGTATTAACAAGTTTACTAGTACACCCCTGTTTCTATGAAATCATATATGCACCTCACCTATTTACACGTAAATGATTTATCACATAATTTTTTTTATGTTGTTGATATCTAACTTTTTTTTTTAATTTGACAAAAAAAAAATTATGGTAAGGGATCAATTTACGAGTTTTTTTTATTGTTAAAATAATTTTTATTTTCTAAAATCTTATTTTAATATTATTTTATTTCAGTTTTTTTATACTTAATAAAAGTTAAACATAAAAAGAAGTAAACGTAACTCTTCTATATGTCACCAGAAATTAAACTTTTCTATAAAAAAAAATTGAATGTGAATCTTTTAAAAAAACTGAACGTAACAATAGTACAACACAAACTATATATCTTTTTTTTTTAAGGAAAACATATTTACAGTATTTATTTATTAAAAATTCGTGAAATAGCGTCTGGAAAATAAGCTCGTGAAATACGCTATAAGCTTCTGACAATAAGACATTCACCAAACAGAACTTTTTTGGACATACGAACATATAAGCTATTCGTTATAAGTTATAAGTTAATTTACTGGCCTTACCAAACAGACCCTTAACCAAATAATACTTAATGTTTTGGTTTTTTCGGAGTCAGAAATATGTAGGCGGGGGTTCCAATAGAATGTTTTAGTTTGGGCTTTGTGATTTTCGTTTTACTCATAAGCCCGTTGTCCATTATTTTGCCAATAATCCATAAAATAAAATATCATTAAACCTTATCATATGGGGTCAAATTTTTTGTGAAATCTTTAAAACAAAAAGTCACCAATGAGTTGCAAGTGAACAATCTCAACGATTCAATATTTTTATTAATATATCAAAGGTTCAAATTCACCTTTCCCATGGTGGGAAAGGATTAACCTTTCCCATGCTAAATGCCACCTACAAAATATGAATAAAAAAAAGTTGATACTAATATTTTGGATAGAAAGTAAAATCAACTAACAATGATAGCGGTGTAAGTTTTTGGCTTGGTTTGAATTTTTAGATAAAAACAATCTGAACTAATAAAAAAGAGAATAGGATTGATACTATTAAAAGCTAAAGAAACTAATTTTCAAAAGTCTAAAAAAAAAAAACTCTCTTCAAATGCTATTATTATTCTTTTATTTTTTATACTATTAAAACAAGTATTAAAACTCTAATGAGAAAATTAATATATAATGATTCATGAATTGAACATATTTGTTTAGATAATATATACAGATAAACTCCTTCAAAAAATATATATATATATATACAGACAAACAATTTTAAAGTGCCTATTAAACGACCATAATCTTCGCATAGAGGTTGTTACACTCCCCCAAATACTGGCCCATGCTTATAAAAATACAAAATAAAAACTAATACGAGCCAATAATTGTTTTGGACGTGCACTAACCATTGCCGCAAAACATTTTTGTGGTTCAATTAATTATGTGATATGAGGCATGGGTTTGTTCCCTTAATTTGTTTTTCTGCATTTGTTTATTTGTACTCGATCACTATAGAACAACAGTATACATCTCCCTTTCGTACAGGATTCAATATTGCTGGTTTTCCAGTGCATTAATAGTTTTTGTATAATAAAGGAAAAAAACCTTCTCACATTCTTTCTCTTATAGTAGACAAGTTTTGTGCGACCCTTGTCCACAAAATGAACATGTTGAGCCATATTAATGGCAAAATGGAACTATATAGACCAAACATGAATGTGAAGATTTTTATTACTAATGTTTCGTCCCTAATGGCGATCCCCATCTAAACATTCATGTATCCTACCATGTGTATGTTAAAAACATTACACATGTTTGGTAATTAAATTACTTTTTTTTTTTTTGACAAATGTAATTAAATTACTTTTAGGAAGTGTTAAATGTGCAATGTCTAGAGAGCATACACGGTGGAAAGTGATAAAATTGTTTTTTCTTTTCTCCCAGAAATGTGAGGATGCACTCCAACTAATTTCTAGTTGCAATGGAATGCTGGCACATCAATTTTGACCATATTTTACGTGTGCATTCTATTCAAAAGCTAGAAATACGAGATGCACTCTAACTAATTTCTACTTGCAATCGAATGCACTTATAAAGATTCATTATTGTTTTGAATTTTTTTGTGACACACATGACTTGAAGGTAGGACGAAGATATTATCTTGCATAATCATCGTCATGATTTTGACTGTGTCTTTGGGTTTGTTTCGCGAGTTATGTCTTATAAGCTTGTTTAACTAAACAAAATTTGTTTGTTAACTTTCACTAGTTTGTAATTGTTTGAACATTGGTGTGAAGATGGAAAAAAAATTGAAGGTTGGAAGATTAAACAGTAAGGGTCCGTTTGGTTCGAAAGTTTTGGAGGGGAAGGGCGGGGAGGGGAGGAGAGATTTTTAATTTGAAGTGTTTGGTTCAATTTTTAGA
>Ga0315914_1000425_pt1 | contig 51718 bp, 36 predicted proteins | sample MpolenodulesMG_FD_203920 | JGI IMG/M metagenome (GOLD analysis project Ga0315914, IMG submission 203920) | Medicago polymorpha root nodule microbial communities from Los Angeles, California, United States - elongated nodules | ecosystem: Host-associated > Plants > Roots > Nodule | place: USA...
TGAATTTTGGAGAGAAACGGTTTTAGGGTTCGAGAATGTGAATTTTGGAGAAGATGAACTTTGATTAAGCAAGACAATATGCTCAATGATTGGTCATAGGATTAACTTCACCCAAAAAGTCATTTTCATGACTTCACCATAGAATTTTCCTTTTTTAAAATATATAGAGAGAATGATCCATCATCAAAAAATAAAACAATGATCAAAGTGGACAGGTGTCAAACTTTCGTTGATTTTTTTTTTGGTGTATTTTTTTTCATTTCTTCCATCAAAGTTTTAAAAGGATTTGGTGATTTTTTTTCTTCTAGTCCGAGGCTCCGAGCTGCACAACTAATTATTTAAAGAAACATGCGTAGTTGTTCATTAATTTAGCTTTTGATGATGTTTTATTATAGATGTTGTTTACATTTTATAGTTAATTAGCTCATTTGTGAAAGCACCCTAATCAATCCAAGATTTTAAGTTCTCTATAGTTGTGTCTTATGTTAAAACTGTGTTTAAGTGTTGGTTGTAAGTCAAGTTTTGTTAAAATTAAATTTTGAGTCATTTGATACGATTCAATTATGTTGTGAATCATATTTATCATGGTATTAATTTATTTGTAGGAAGGGCGTAAAGATATTTTTTTTTCTTTTTAAATTGGTGGATCCGTACCTTTCAAATGTTTGATATCTTCCATTTATTAAACGTGCTTATAAAAAACATTTACTCAAATACTATAAACTTGCCTCAGAGAATTGAAATGTACTACTAGCAACTACTCAACGTCTCAACCACATATAATAGTGGGTCCCTTTAAAAGTCCCCTAAGCTAAAAATGGTACATATAGTTTGGTGACATTACTTAATCACGGACAAAATCAAAGAACCTTTTACCAGAGTAAAACAAATGATTTTAATTCCTCAAAATAAAATAGAGAGTATATAATAAAGTATACTAATTTGGTACGATATTTGTAGCATCATATATTAAAGTATGTTTAGAGTATATAAATATAGCCCAAATACATCCCCGGGTCCTTTAAGTTTAAAGTTTGTTTCAGATAAATCCTTTAAGTTTCTAAGGTTTCAGATAAGTCCTTTAAGTTTCGAGTTTGTTTCGGATCGGTCCTTTAAGTTTATAAGGTTTCAGGTACTTTAAGTTTCGAGTTTGTTTCAGATAGGTCCTTTCTATCAACCTCCATTAAGTCAAAGTTAAACGACCTATCTGAAACAAACTCGAAACTTAAATGACTTATCTAAAACCTTATAAACTTAAACGACCTATCCGAAACAAACTCAAAAATGAAATGATCTATCTGAAACTTAGAAAGCCGAAGACAACTTTAAAACTTAAAACCCATTTGGCATAAATGGTATATAGTTTCATCAAATCAGTTTATCAATATCTACCACTTTACCACATGAATGATGGACCTAAACAATCATCTAAGACTTATTACTCTCTTGATCATCTTCATGTGCTTATCTTTCAATTTTGAAGCAAATGAATGTTCAAACCAAACTTTATCACTGAAAAATCAGATTCTTGAGGTTGCTAACAACCCCAACACAGTTAAATGGATGAAGCAAATAAGAAGAGAAATCCATGAATATCCAGAACTTGGATATGAGGAATTCAAGACAAGTTCTGTGATAAGGCGTGAGCTTGACAAGTTAGGTGTATCTTATCAATGGCCTGTTGCTAAAACTGGAGTTGTTGCTAAAATTGGTTCTGGATTTCCTCCTTTTCTTGCTCTTAGAGCTGACATGGATGCTTTGCCAATTCAGGTAACAAAAATAAAACATGTTGCCAAAACTTCAGTTTTTTGTGTTTTTTATTAAGATTTTGTTCTGTTTCTTACTTTATCTTCTTTGTGTTAAATTTATGAATAAAGATCATTCATGCATGTTTAGAATCACTTTGAGTTTGTCGAAATCAAGGTACTGTGGTGATTTTGTTGAAGTTTCAAAGTATAGTTTTTGCAAAAATCGCGGTGGAAGACAGTGATTCTAACTAACTCACTGTCAATAAAAACATGCAGAAACATTATGAACATTTGCATGTTTGTTTTTGTTTGATATAATGCTATGGATTGTGCATGCAATTGTTGTTCTGTGTAAAAAATTTGGGTGAAAAAATGAAAAGGAATTTAACAAAGTAGTTAATATTTATTTACTACTCATATAGGTAAGCAAAAATTGTATGAGAAAAGATGAAAAGTTGTTTTGTTGTTCAATTATGTCATCATTCTTCATAAGTAGGGTAGTAGTGTTGGTTTTAATTGAAGAGTTTCAAGTTGTGGGGTTAATTTTGTTGATTGATGAAAACAGGAAAATTAAGGCACCTACATTAATTCTGAAGTTTTTCTTGTCTTGTAATTGAGAATGGAGAAAGAAACAGTGGCAAAGTACTAATTAATGTCAATTATTTTCTATTAAGGAAAGTGTTAATTAAAATACTGTACAAAAAATTTAACCTTCTTCTATTAATATTGTTGTACCTGAGGATTAAATCAGCTAATTTCTTTTCACTACTTGTACAGTGTTTTAAATAGTATTCATGGTTTCAAATTTTGTTCCACAACCGCATTTGCAGCCTCAATATAAAGGATTTTGAGGTATCCGCAACGACGTTACAACTGCACATTTTTCCTACAATATAATGGTTTGCAGTGTAACCGTGACCAATTTAAAACCATGATAGTTTATTAGTATGTCCTATAACCTACGATTATTTTTATATTGCAAGATGGGTACAATAAGATTAATCAATATAAATTCATTAGGTAAACAAAGAGAAGGGAGTCTGATAGTTTAGTACAATGTTTTAAATAATATAGTATTCATGGTTTCAAATTTCGGTCCGCAACCGTATTTGCGGCCTCAATATAAAAGATTTTGAGGTCTCTGCAATGACATCGCAACTGCGCATTTTGCCCGCAATATCACGGTTTCAGCGTAACTGTGACTGGAATTTAAAAACATGATAGTATCATCCTGTTTTTATATTGCAAGTTGGTGTCACTTACAATAAGATTAATCAATATAAGCTCATTAGGTGAGTGAAGGGGGTCTGATAGTTTAATATTGCAGTACTTTCAACGCTTGTAGTAAGCTAAGTATACAGGTAGTTTAATATTCTAGGACTAATTTGGCCGTAATTGCTTCCAAGAAATATAGCACAGTAAGTTTGTTCCCGTCAAATCCTTAATCTGGTATATAATTCCTGCCCACAGGAACTTGTTGATTGGGATCATAAGAGCAAAGTAGATGGGAAAATGCATGCTTGTGCACACGATGCCCATGTTGCGATGCTTCTCGGTGCTGCAAAGATACTGCAAGAAATGAAAGATAAATTAAAGGTAAAGTGGAATTGCAAAAAATTTAAATGAGCTTTATGGGAAATCTTCCATTGAAAACTAAATACTTCGCATGCAGGCTACTGTTGTTCTTATATTCCAACCAGCGGAGGAAAAAGGCATAGGTGCGAGAGACATGATCCAAGAAAATGTGCTTGAAGATGTAGAGGCTATTTTCGGATTGCATTTAGCGACACAGTATCCCTTAGGCGTTGTTGCATCACGGCCGGGGGATTTTTTAGCAGGATGTGGAAGCTTCAAAGCAAAGATCAAAGGGGGTTTAGCGGAAATTCCGCAGCATTGTCTTGATCCTGTTTTGGCCGCTTCAATGTCGGTGATTAGCTTGCAAAACATTGTTTCAAGGGAGGTGGATCCTTTAGATTCCCAGGTTGAGTCAAACACTAAAAAATTGCAAGACCAAGTTTTCACACATTATTTCTTATGAGTCATTATGTTTGTGATTTGAGTGCTGTAAAAATATTTACATATGAAGCTAAATTCTGCAGGTAGTTTCTGTGGCAATGGTACATTCAGAGTCTGCTAACGAACTCATTCCTGATTCAGTAACATTTGGAGGCACTTATAGAGCAATCAGCAAAAAGAGCTTCAATGCACTAAGGCAAAGGATAGAAGAGGTAAGTATCTTGTCTCGTTATATGTACTCCATACCGTTGTCATAGTCTAAAGATCAAGGTTTTGGAGATCTCCACAACTACATCATGACTATAATAGAGGTTGTATCGGCCGTGTTTTTCTGTAATTTCCTACAATATCAAGGATCACGACAACTACAATTATTGTAATAGTTTTAGAGTGCAGTTTACAGTAAAAGGTTTTGGAGACCTTCTACCACTGCATCGCGACTGCAATTGTGGTGTGGCCACATAGGTCACATTTGACAGTACTTTATCAAGGTTCATGACCACAATTGTTGTCATGGTTTTGAAGTGCAGTCTATAATTTATAGGTTTTGGAGGCCTCCACAACTGCAATTGCAGACACATCGATCGCGTTTGACCGAACTTTATCCCAATATCAAGAATCACAACATAAGCACCGTAATTTAGAGCCTTCATTATTGTCACATATGTAGCAGTGACACTTCAAATTATGTGCGTGTATGTTGTTCAACACCAGTACATGTGTTGCATACAATTTTTCAAATTGTTATCGGTGTTGATGCCGTTTTTTTTTTTTGAAGCAGCATATATTATTAACACCAAAATATACAAGAAGTACACAAAGGTGGGCAGCAAAATGCCAAAGGAAAATACAACAGGGCCCTAAAACACGGTAGCCTCAGGAAGCCACAAAACAGGCACCAAACAGAAAAAACCAGAAGCCAAAAACGCAGGTCCAGGCACAGAAAGTAGCAGAAAAACGCTACTGGACCCGGCAACTAGCAACACCAAAAGTCCCGAATGCCTCAAACTACCCCCACTATCTCAGTAAACATTCCTTGGGGTTCCAACACCACTCATAATAGAGGCAGGGCGGACTCTTTAATCATTGAAATGGTTCAATTCCAAGAAAGCACCTTAATCTCATCTACAATTTCACCATAATCTTTCACAAGATTGTTAAAAATCCTATCGTTTCTCGCTTTCCAAATCGTCCACAAGACCGCATGCCAAACCATCCAATAACCTTTATAAAGCCGTTTCTGTGTTAGTGCTTTGTAGATTGTCACATTAACATGTTCATTGTGAACTAACTGAGAAACACACACACACACACACACATACAATCATCAAAGAAGGAAGGAAAGAAAGAGCATACAAAAAGTGTGTTTTAATTTGTTTGACTTTTTTGTACAGGTTATCAAAGGGCAAGCAAAAGTACATAGGTGCACTGCAGAGGTTGAGTTCTTTGGTAAAGAACATCCAACAATCCCTCCAACTACAAATGATGAGAGAATACACCAACTTGGAAGACAAGCATCAAGTATGATTGTTGGAGAAGAGAACATAAAATTAGCACCAACCTACACAGCGAGTGAAGATTTTGCATTTTACTTGGAAAAAGTTCCCGGCTCATTTTTCCTCTTAGGTATACAAAATGAGAAGGTTGGATCCATATATTCAGCTCATAGTCCTCACTATTTTATTGATGAAGATGTTCTTCCCATTGGTGCTGCGATACATGCAGCATTTGCTCTTTCATATCATTCACATTCAACAATTTCTTATCTTTAGTAACTCTTAAAATTAATTATCTACCACTTATATGTGAACAATTAATAATATTAAATACCATTGTACTATTAAATATCTCAGAAGGATAAAATTCTGTTGAGAAATTAGCCCAACATATTAGATGGAAGCTAATTATGCTTCAGGAGTTCAGGCATACACGTGATAAACGTTTAAGATTAACATGCCTGGTGTATTATTGTACTAACACAGTAACAGTAAAAAATGATGCTCAACTCAACATATATGCTACATCAATCATCTCACCACTAGACCAATTTCAAGTAAAAAAGAATGCTCAACATATGTTACATCTCCTTCATACAGTATATTACAGGATAATTTATTCTAATTTTTTCATCCTCAAGTTTTTTACATCCTATCTTTCCAATACTAGCTAGGTCTAGTGCTAAATATTGTGTTTATCCTACAAAATTTTGTGCGTCTGAATCATTGAATTGTGATCCGGTGCCTTTACGGGTTCAATGATCGATCTGGTTTTCAAAAGATTGGTTTAAACTCAATTTGGTCATAGGAAACTTGCAGGTGGTCCGTGATGTCCTCTCAACGACAATCTTCTGGTGCGAATAGTGACCACGAGTCTTGGTTTGACAGTAGAGTGGCGGCAAGGGAGAGTGGGAGAGAAGTAGAACAAAATTATTTGTGAAATGTGTAATGTATTATAAAAATTAGTAGAACTCTTAATCTGATGATTATCAATAATATTCACCATGATCTTGGTCATTCATTACATTGATTTCAATATCAATATATACATACATATGTCTCTAAGAGGAATCGTTGCATGCATAATTGAAAGTTTCAAGAAAGACATATGTCGACCAAAAATTAAATACTAAAATCTATCTGTCATTCACTAGAAGCACAAATACAGCTAGCATTAGTTAATGCCATGTCAAGCTATGCCATGAAAGTTGAGACCAAATTAGGAATGAGAAGCTGCCCCGTAATGTACGAGATGAAAGAGCTGAATTACACGCCCTGGCCCACCACCCTAATCAATTGGTCCAACATAGAGCAGCATTGACAATTACTTTAGTACATGAAAAAACATGTCACAAAATTAAAAGCATTAAGCATTTGCAACGCAGCTAAAATTAAGTTCTACCTACTTCCATTTTCAATTTACACATCCCAAAAAATTCTCCAATAGAAAAAGGGTGTTATTGTAATTACAGTAGGAGAATCAATAATATAAAACCATGTCCCTATTCCTTAACATAGCATTCCTTACATGTTAAAGTATACAACTGGTAGATAGTGCTATTTTCAAAATGGAGAGGAAAATAACATTGCTGCTTGTGATGGTTGCATTGCTCTTCTGCATGACTAAGGTAAGAATGCTACAAAAATTATTCACTTGCTCTGTATTCATTTTAATTAACAATTACCAATATTTTCATTTCTTTGAGCTTAATTTGCAGGTATTATGTGCTGATTCTAGTGTCCACATTCAAGACCAATTTACACATTTTGAGGTTGCATGTCTTCTCAATTCTAGCTAGCTAGCCACCTTGTTTTGTGTATTAATTTTATTTTATATTTTTCTTAAAAAAACAACTCATTTAGTTATTAATTTAAAGAATGAGTATACCGGTACACTCAAATATATTGGGTGTACCATAGAATTTGCAGGGAACTTCTACGGTACATTCACAAAGTGAGGTGTACCGGTACTCTCCCTTCATAATTTTATAAATAAACGATCATTTTTTGTGTAATAAATAGTTATTTGTCAATATTTATATTTTATAAAACATCATTTTATAAGAATAAACATCATTTCATTGTTTATAAAAATTATTGTAATTTTTTTTACATATTATCGTAAAAAATAATCGATGTTCTCAATTATGAGTAATAAAAATTCAAAAAAATTAATTTTATTTCGTTGACACTTTTGATGAATAAGATTTAGTTATTATAATTATAAGTGATAAATTTTTTTTATTTTTCTTTAAAAAAAGCAACTCATTTAGTTATTAATTTAAAAAATGAGTGTACCAATACACTCAAATGTAGCATATAATTTGCGTTAATAATAACCTTGTGAGTATTTGTTACTGCTTTGTAGGTGGTAAAAGGACCTAATAGAAGGCTTTTGGCATTTGTGGGTATGATTTCAATTTGCTTACTTTCTTCACTTTATTATATAATAATTTTTGACATTACTATATCTTTTTTTTTTGGTAGTGCGACACTTACTATATCTTCCATAACTAATTTGGTTTTAGCTTCAAAACACATTTAAGAGTTTAACTTTAAACGACAATGAGTATGAAACTTTGTATATTGTCATTTAAGAGTTTCATGCCTTTAATTTTGTTGAAAAAAAAACGTTCTTGTTGTTTAAGTAAATTTTCCTAATAGATGAATGTTTTTCTATAAATATTGGGATACAGATTGTGGAACAAGGTGCAATGTGAGGTGTAGTGTGCATTCAAGACCAAATGTTTGTATGAGAGCTTGTGGAACATGTTGTTTAAGGTGCAAGTGTGTTCCTCCAGGAACTTACGGCAACAGAGAAATGTGTGGGAGGTGTTACACTGATATGATTACACGTGGCAACAAGCCCAAGTGTCCCTAATTCAACTTGTCCAAGCCCATGCAGCTTAAATTATAATTCCCCTTATGTTTTTTTTTTGTCTTTATTTTGTTTCTAGCATTATGTATGATTTTGTCTATTAATTTGTGAGTTAGTTATCCTTAATGAGTAAGACGTGGAATAAACAACTATATTTTTTGCTTAATGAGTTTGTGGATTAGATGAAAATATATAATCACTATTATTACGTTGTATTTTGTGATTATTTATTATATTACTTCATGTAATAGGGGTGTATAATTTAAATCGATTTAAACAAGTGAATCTGTTTTTTCACCAAAAAAAGAAGAAAGTGCAAATCAGTTTTAAATTACCACTGATGATTCAACTTGCACAAGATGAGCAAAAGAGAATCATTAAAAAATGATATAAAGTGCAAAAGAGAATCATTAAAAAATAATACAAAGTCTAGTCACAGGGTAAAGAAACAGAAGAAACATGAAAGTTACCGCCCAACATCCATACAAGATAAAGGGTGCCGCCACTAGTCATGATAGCTAAAGACAAAAGTAGGCACATTTTCCCTTAACCAATGAAAAGATAACATTTTAACATTTTCTGCTAAAGTTCATGGAGCTGCAACCCTCTGATGAAAAATGTGATTGTTCCTTTCCTTCCAAATAATCCAGGCACAAGTCATCCAGATTATCCGAAAGAACATGTATGAAGAACGAGGAAGGCCAACCATCTGCCCGAACTGAAGAAAATGATACTTACTCCCTGCAGGAGCAACAAAAGATAAATGCAGCCATTGCAAGACCGCAGACCACACACTGCCAAAGGGGTCGCAGCTGAAGTGTAGGTGATCCGCAATCTCCAAAGAGCCGCACCCACCCACACATAAATTATCATCAATGTGGAGGATATGTCGCCGAACTAGATCGTTTTTGGTTGGAAGCCTATTGTGAAAAAGTCTCCAAGCAAACAATGACACCTTGAATTTTTTTTTGCCACACATCAACATACAAGCCCCGTTCAGGAAATGCATCTACCGCCGTGAGATAACAATAAGTCCCCTTAATGGAGTAACCATTAAGGGGATCTAGCAGCCACCTCCACCTGTCATAAATATGATCCTGCAAAATAATATCATGCAGCAAAATAGAACACTCTGAAACACTCTCCTCCTCCTAGGCTAAAAGGCGCCTCCTCCACTCCCAATCGGCACCCCCCTCTCCTCGCCATCTTCTCCACCGTCACCCACCTATCTAAAGCCAAATCAAATAAAATTACATTGTACCTAAAAAAGTACAATATTATATAAGCATCCAAGGATAATGAATTAAGAAACCATTGTTTGTCATCATTTCAAACTAATCGAGGCCAAATAGGTGAGTGAACTTTGTGAGTTAGTCACCGACTCACCATCAAAAACAAATTGAGATACCATTTGAACTACAAAATGATGAACCCATTCTCTTATCTTTCACAACTCCCTTTATATCACTAGTCTATAGCAAACAACAAAAAATGTAGCAAGAAGAAGAGAGGATAAATTTTGTGATCTAGGTACATGCCAAGCAAACCAACAACACTGATCAAGTAGTTATGAAAAGGAAAAATAGAGATATTGTTTGTGACGTATGATGTTGCTAAAAGAAGCTAGGAATTTGAGCTTCAGCTAGACGCACAATTCTAAGCAAAAAATCGTGATTATGGTGAAAATAAAATCAAGAACCAAACAACATAATCATGTTTGACAAGGCGTTGGATGTTTCCACCGCTAAACCAAACAAGTACTAAATAAGAAGATGCACTAAGTAAGAAAATTATAAGGTCCATGATGTGGAATAGGACATGCTCATTTACTAGTTCCATTCCATCAAAGTAGCTTTAATTTTTGTTGTTTCCTTTTGTTCCGTATCTTAACATATGTTTTACTCTTTAAAAATGAACCCACTAATTTTCCTATTCAAAATATACAAATTGTTTTCTACTCCATTTTCTACTCCTTTTTAGGGCCTGTTTGTTATAATTTTTTTTAAAATAGATTTTGGTAGTATAATATGCTTTTGTTGTAATTTTTTTAACAAAGAAATTTTCAAAGAAAGCTTCAAATGAAAAATCTGTTTGAATAGTTTATCTTAAAATGTCATTCTAAGTATTTCATCATTTGGTTATAATTTTTTTTGTATACTAAAATTTTGAAAAAATCTCTAAAAAAAAGCTATTTCAAATAGCTTTTCATAAAAATCATTTTTAAAAGATTTCATTTTGAAAAAATATGTGATTTTTACTATGTAAAATCTCGAACAATGAATATCTAAATTAGTGAATGTCAAAATCTCTTTTTTAAGTTATATCAAATGAGTTTGAAATAACTTTTACTATTTTTGAGTAAATTTTTAAAAAATCCGTTTTTAAAAATACAAAAGAGAATCCTTTTTTTTTAAAATCTAAAACAAACGGGCCTTAAGCAAAAGGGTGTTATTTATTTTACTAAAAATAAAAGGATTCCATTTATTCATCTATTTTCATGTTTCGTCAAAGAATATTTACTTTTATGGATAAGAATACATTATTTCATATTAATAAAAGAATAAAAGTGTTATTTTAGTTTTTTACAAAAAAAATAAATATTGAAATGTTATCTTTCTTATTGAATATAAATATGTGGTATCCAATAAAAGGTGAAAGTAAGGTATTTCAATTTTTAATCTGGCTCGCTTGTAACAATGTTGTACCCACTTTATCTGTGTTAAACCACCGTAACATTGCTCCTTCTTCAACTTGTTCTGGGTGTGGCTTGCATGACCAAACATTTTTCCACTGTTTGCGTGATTGCAGCTTCTCAAGAGACATTTGGCAGCATATTGGCTTCAGTGATGCGGTATTCCTTGCTATGGAAGATGTTACGGAGTGGCTCAGGGAAGGAACGAAAGGACCCTAACGCAACAACCTTTGCTGCAGGTCTGTGGTGGGTTTGGATGTGTCGAAACTCTATGTGTTTTAGCAATGAGCAGATGTCGATTCATAGATTGGCAGCGAACATCATGAATTCAGCATAAGACATAAAGCTGGCCTTTCCCTCAAATTCGGCTGTTCATATGGACCGGTATATTCAGTGGAATAATAACAACTTCGACTGCAACATTCTTAATGTAGATGGAAGTTGTATTGGCACTCCAGCTAGAGCAGGTTTTGGCGGCTTGATTCGCAACAATGATGGCTATTGTGTAACTGGTTTTTCAGGATTTATTCCGGATTCTGCAGACATCCTGCTAGCTGAGCTAACCGCAATTTATCACGGTCTGACCATTGCTAAAGACTTGGGTTTTGCTGTTGTGGCGTGCTACTCGGACTCTCTTCTTGCTATCAACACCGTTAAGGAAGCCTCCTCGAAATACCATGTTTATGCAGTTCTGATTCATGAAATTAAGATTCTGCTATCTCAGCCTAATGTATCGCTTCATCACACTCTCCGCGAAGGTAATCAATGTGCCGATTTCCTGGCCAAGCTAGGAGCCACTTCAGATGTTTCTCTGTTAACTCACTCGCATCCTCCCGATGATCTCCGTCCGTTGTTGAGGACAGATGCCTTAGGAACTTTTTTCTTAGATCTTAGCTCCCCTCATTAGGTTTTTTTTTCTTCTGTTCTTTGTTTTTTTTAGCAATGTAACCAAAAAAATAATTATTCAATACATTTTATTGTCCATGAACACATATGACACGCACTCACATTCAAGTACTATGTTTCAATCTTAGACTGCCCTTTGAAACTTTTCTTATTCATTTTAAGAAGGCTTTAATATGTGTTTCATCCCTGCAATTAGGAGTCATTTAAAAATTAGCCTCTGTAATCGTTAATCCTGGCAAATTGCCCTCCCAAAATTTAATCACTTAAAATTTGGTCCCTAAACCCATTTAATCACGGCCACGTCACTATACATCTGACGTGTCTTGTTGACTAAGCAAAGTATGACTTGAAGTGACGAAAATACCCCTCAACTTATCAGAATTATGTGAAATGACGAAAATACCCTTGTTATCATTTTCTTTTCCTTTTCTCTTTTAGAGCTCCTCCACCATTAGCTTCTTCTTCCTTCTTTCTTCTCTCCCCCCACCAACATCAACTTCCCTCAATCAACATCAATTAACAACATCAATTCACGACCCAGAATAAAACTACGCAATCTCACGTTCCAAAACCAAATCAATTCACACATGAGGGCAGTTTTATTCCATCAAAATCATTTCACATATGTAATCTCATGTCCCAAAACCAAATCAATTTTTTTCATGCAATTTGAACAAACCCATGACTTAACAGTTAGAGAGCTTTGTGGGTAATGATAATTGCATCCCAACTACAAACCTTGATTCCCCAAATTAGTTTTTTTCCCAATTTTGAATTTGAAATTTATGTTGGTGTAATTTCAAGTCATTGTGTCAATTTAATCACTGCCATAAGCCACGTGAAGGAAATGGGAATGGAACATAGCTATAAGAAGAGGATACAACATTGAAGATGAAAGTATCAACACCACAAGCATCGAGAGTTTTCATCTCATAAAAATTGTTAAGAGCTGAATCGATATCACAACAACAAACACAAGCTTCCATGACACCATTCATCACAATCGTATTCAATTATCCGAAACTTTTCTTGGCATCTTCAATTTCATTCAGAATTTGGTGGATTCGAGTTCGTCAATGGATTCGGTAGAGAGAAGGAAGAAGAGGGTGATTGTTGTGTTTGTTGGTGGTGGTGGGTTCCTTTGAATGGAACGGCGAAGAAGAAGACGAAGGAAGAAGGGGATGTGTGAAGAAGAAGAAGTCCAAGGGTATTTTGGTCTTTTCTCATTTGTCTAATGAGTCCAGGGGTATTTTTGTCCTTTCACGTCCATATGAATCAATTAGCAGTGCCACCTCATTAAATTAGTGACGTGGCAGTGATTAACTGGGGTGAGGGACGAAATTTTAAATGATTAAACTTTGAGAGAGCAAATTGCCAGAATTAACGAATACAGAGACCAATTTTTAAATGACCCCTAATTATAAGGACGAAACACATATTAAAGCCTTTTAGGAATTGTCGAAGACATTTGTTTTCTCCCTTCCACTTGAATTAGTGTTCTCCCTTGCATAGATTAAGCATCTTTTTCTTTTATTAAAGAAAAAAAATCAGAAGACAAAAGGAGCAAATCTAGTAACCTCCACCACAACAAAATTAGACAATATATTTAAACCATTAATAAAATTATTAAACGATCGAACATATATATAAAGACCAAGGTGGTCTTTGGGGAGGTGCAAACAGCTCTATAGAGCTGAGGCTCCCCAATTTTGGGGACTAATTTTTTTTTTTTTAATATATAATGCATTGAAAATATTAATATATAGACGTAGCATTGTAATATTAACAATAAAGAACATGTGGCTTAGTGGTAAAACTAGGTAGTGTTATGCATGGTGGATGTGGTTCAACTCCTAAAATTACTCATTTTTCCTTGATTTTTTTTCTTGTTTTTTTAGAACGTTTGTATTTTTTTGGCATATACTTGTCGTATAAAATAGAAAAGTCCTAACAAAAAACATTATAATTATTATCTAAAAAAATAAAATAAAAAAAACATAGTTTTTTTTGTTTTAAAATAATTGTATTTTTTAAGGGACCTATTTTTATTAAGAGAGTCGGGCCTTCAATTTCACAAAAAAGACTCTAATAAAGACTCAATATTAGAAGAATAAATGTATGTATAATAATAATAATAATAATAATAATAATAATAATAATAATAATAATAATAATAATAATAATAATAATAATTGGACTAAAGAGTGTATAAATGGAAATAGCTGGATCCAATTTGTGTCATTTGGGAAATAAAGGAAACTAGATCCCTTGTTTTGGAATGAGATAATTGGACTAAAGAGTGTATTTTTTTTATAAAGCCTAGCTCTACTAGGAGTATTTTCAAACCCAAATTAATGGTACTTATTTCCAAATGTATACTTAAAGAAAATGAGGTTATGTGGGTTCTTACCGTAGCTGCTTTAAGACACTGACACACCTAATATTTTCACCTAAACCGTTCAATTGATCATGTTACATGATTTTGTTTATGCTAATTTCTCTATGTAGCTTAATGAAGAAGGTATGAAAACATGGTCGGTTATCAAGTGTCATTTTTAGCTTAGCTAGCATATTTAAGGAAATAAATTTATAGAAGAATGAGTTCAATTTTCAAGCACATAGTTAAACACATAAACCTAAAAATTCGAATTTTATTTGATTTGTTGTTAATAATCTCAATATAATTTCATGTCACCAATTAAACATTCTAAAAATTAAAACCTAAAAAAACATGTTATATAAAAGCTTCATTTTAGTTTAAACTTCACAAAAATATGACCAAATAAGTTGTTATCCTTTCTATAGGAAAATGTAATGTTTCTTTCTTTACATGAAATATAGAAAATGTATCTATAAAAAGTGGAATTTAGAAAATATGACCAAATAACTTCACAAATGGACTGGAATATTTTGTTGTGTTATTTTTCAAGTCTAACTTCACGTAATAACAATTGCACATTCTTCACAAAAGTAGTAAAAGCTCTTATATGTAGTAAAAAGAGTATTAGGTGAGCATGAGTACTCACTCACACACATCTATTTTATTAACACATGCTGAAATATCACCATGTTGTCGTGATTAATATTTTCGGGACACTTAGCATATTCCAAACAATAGAAATAGTTTTTTTTCAAAATGATGGAAAGATACAAATTAAAATACAGAGTGGTTGTGCTTTCATTGTCACGGGTCATCATGGGATTATGTATATGTATGGGAAAACAAAATAGACATAGCAAACTTAAAATTGATGCCATAGAGTTTTTATCCAATCTCATGTCAAAAAAAGAGTGCATGCATGGGATGGTTGAATGAATGTGTGTGGAGAGAGGAAAATGTAGTGCTTTGATCTTCAAATGCAATCAAAGAAGCTTATTTAGGTTTTAATTGAAACAATTATAGTTATAATAATTAGATTAGATGGAGAGCCATGCATCATAGGTTTGAAAACCACGTATAATGGTGGGTCCCCTTTAAAATTCCCCTAAAAATGGTATATATAGTCAACTACTCAATACTATAAGTATAAACATGCCTCAGAGACTTGAAATGTACTAGTAAACTACTCCAAAGAACCTTTTACCATAATAAAACAAATGGTTTTAATTCCTGAAAATAAAATTGGTTTTGATAGTTTAAAAATAAGTTAATGTACCAAAAAAGTTTTCCGACCAATAGTAATAAAGTATACTAATCTCGGTTAAAGTATGTTTAAAACAAAGACCAAAGTATATTAATAATTATAAGGTTAATACCATTTTTGGTCCCTGTAATATGAGCGAATTTCGGTTATAGTCCTGTAAAAAATAAATTTAAATTTTGTCCCTATCATTTAATATTCTTCCATCGGATGGTGGTTGAAAGTGACAGTGAGACGATTGTCGATTTAGTTAAAGACACTAAGTTTCAAGTACTATGTTTCAATCTTAGACCGCCTTTGAAACTTTTCTTATTCATTTTAAAAATTGTCAAGACATTTATTTTCTCCCTTGCACTTGAATTAGTGTTCTCCCTTGTATAGATTAAGCATCTTTTCCTTTTATTAAAGAAGAAAATCACAAGAAAAGAGGAGCAAATCCAGTAACCTCAAAGTGACCTCCATCACAACACAATTAGACAATATATTTAAACCATTAAAAAATTATTAAACGATCGAACATATATAAAGACCAGGGCCGTCTCTGGAGAGGTGCAAACAACTTTATAGAGCTGAGTCTCCCCAATTTTTGTGCCCATTTTTTTTTTAATATATGGAGCACTTTTATTTTGGCATATACTTGTCGCATAAAATCGCAAAGTTCTAACAACACACATTATAAATTCTCTAAAAAAAAAAACAAACGTTATAGTTTTTCTTTCTTTTAAAATAATTGTAATTTTTTAGGGACCTATTTTTATTAAGAGAGTCGGGTCTCTAATTTCACAAGAACGATTCAGATAAAGACTCAATATTAGAAGAATTATATGTATGTATAATAATAATAATTGGACTAAAGAGTTTATAATGGTAATAGCTGGAACCAATTTGTGTCATAGGAGAAATAAAAGAAACTGGATCCTTTGGTTTGGAATGAGATAATTGGACTAAATTTGTTTTTTAACAAGAGATAATTGAACTAACTAAGGAGTGTATTTTTTCAGAAAGCCTAGCTCTACTAGGAGTATTTTCAAAATCAAATTAATGGTACTTATTTCCAAATTATGTGGATTTTTACTTTTTTCTCAAAGATGCCCTCACTCCCTCTAACTTTGGCTGCTTTAAGACACAGACACGCCTAATATTAGTTGAAAAAAAAGAAAGTGAATAATGGTACTTATTTTCAAATTATGTGGGTTTTTACTTTTTCCTTTTTACTTAAAAAAGAAAGAAACAAATACCTTGGTTTGTCCTCTTCTCAGCACAGCAGCACCAGTTTTTCCGTTTATAAGAAATGACCATGTTCAGCTTGTCTTCTCACAAATCAATCAATCAATCTAAACTAATAATATCTTTGATTCTTCATTTCTTCCTTTTTCCAATCTCATAAAATGAACCACCATGCAAATGAAGAAGAAGCCGTTGCTTCCCATTGAACTGGTTGAAGATATATTTTCTAGACTTCCAGTGAAGCTTCTACTTCAGCTCCGATGCATGTGCAAATTCGCCAAAACGCACCTTTCCATGACAAAGTCTTACGAGCACCATCACCATCTCATGCTTATTACTTTGTACCACTTGGCCATATGGGTTTTAGCCTTCAGGTTTCATTTATTGAATCAAATGGGAATTATTCTTTGTTCAGAGATGTGTTGAATTTTATACATGCAGGTTAAAGAAGTGTCATGATTGAAGGATTCACTATGTTAAAGTTTGAGTGGTTGTGTGGCAGTGTGATCTTGTGCTATCATAACTCTTCCTATGATTCTGTTACGTATATTATAAAGGCTTGACAAGTAATCTCTCATTCTGTGTTTTTAAAGCTTTGTCCATAAACACATGATTGTTCGTTCGTGTGTGATTGTATTCTCTTTTACAGATTTGAATCTCATATCTATTTGTTTCAAGTTGTTAATTGGAAAATTCTGCTAATTAAGCACTACCATGTGTTCATTTTTATAGGTAGTTAAGTGCCTAACCGTTATGCCAAGTTCTTTTGTTTAATGTGATCGTGATGACTGGATCTATATAAATTATAGGGTAAAGGAAGAAGTAAGATATATAACTTAGGGTAGAATTATAAGGTAAAAAACATCTATAGTATTAGTATTTTACAGGAGAAGATATAAGATCATCTGCTTTCAGCAAGTAGAGCTTGTTCACAAGTTTTCTCATCCTTAACAACATCACTAAAATCAAAGAAATATCACCAAAATCTTACAGTAAGTGTAAGAAACTACATATATAACATGAAATCATACAACAAGTGCAAAGAAAATATCGACCGTAGTACTTCTATGTGAAGTTTTAGGCATTACCTCATAAATGTGATGAATTGACTTGGTTACATTTAGCCATGCTGTTATGTTGTGAGCTTCTGACATGTACTGAGGTACTGATGTACAAGCAATGTAACATATATGTATTAAAGTTCTGCCAATACAGCCACTGCAATTTTAGGAATGTTAGGTTGCCCTCGAAAATTCTGAGCGTTTATGCATCAGTAAACTGCAAATAATGTGTAAGCATTAGGAAAAAAATTAGATACAAAGACTAGAGTTTCAATCAATCACGGAGCATCATGGTTTAGCGTGAACTCAGTTACTTGAAGGAAGCTAGAAACCAGACCGAAAATTCCCACAACAACTTTGCTCCAGAATAGGCATGTGCGCGTGAGACTCTCAAGGCCGCTTCATAATGGCAATGCTTGATTGGTGTCAGAATAAACTCCAAGCAGCTGAATGTGAAGCTTGTGGCCTACTTCAATCACTAATGGATTATAGCTTATTAGTTACAAAATGTTATTTTTGAATTTGAGTTTAGGAATTACAATAAGAATGATCAAAACAAAGATGGGACATTGAAAACCCCTTCTCCTCTTGTCCACTTGAAAAGTATTTGTTTGAATTTCAAAGCACCCAAATCAAAATTTTGTTTGCTAATGTAGCCTAGATTACTAGTTTTAAATGGAAGGTTTTGTTTATCATCACTCTTTATTGTCAATTTTCCTCATTCACCCATAAATTTCTGCTGGAGTGAATCAAATAATAAGAGACACAAACAATGCAGTCACAATATAACATTATTATATATAATATTACCAGATACTTGGTAGAGATCATCATTTAAGTTGAAACACTACAGCTAAAGTGTTAAGTTACTTTGTCTGCATTGTTCAATTCAATATATTTTATCTTAATTAACGGAGCTGATATCGCGTGGTGACTTTCCTGAGTTGAAGAAAACCTAAGCAAGTGACTATGAAGGCCATATTTAAAGGTGATAAATAGAAGGTTTTCAGTGACTTTACACAGAAAAAGAAAAAAAAATCAACAGCATATCACTTGGTCAGCTAACCGTATTGGTTATAATTATGAGCTTCTTATACTAGACTACCGAAAAAAAACATACTAATTTTTTGTTTAAGGAAACAAACTTAACTCACTTCATTATTAAATAAAGATGAAAGATGAAATACAAGGAGTAACATAATCATGAACTTGGTGGCTAGCATAAGAATTGGCAACCCTGGCTAAACTATGAGCTACCAAATTCGCTTGCCTCCATATAAACTTCACCTCAAAGTTACATTGCAATTCTAAACAACGCCTAATATGGTTAATAATCATATTAAATCCAGACAGGCCTTCAGCCTTAGCATGAATCGCATCAACAAGTATCTTGGAGTCAGAAAATAGGGTCAGACTTGAAATTTTGAATTGTTGCAGCCATTCTATTGCCTTCAACATAGCAAGCGCTTCCCCTTCATGAACCTGCATCTCATTGCACACCCAGCCAGACAATTCCTTCACAAAAACACCACCTACACCTCTGATACAATCCCCAAAACCAGTGTGATTGCATTCCCGGAAAAAACTGGCATCAACATTACAAGTTACCTCCGTACCTGTCACAATCGGCTGCATATCAACATTGCTCGTACTGACAGCAACATTCTGGTGTACCTGTTGCACTGATTTCTATTACGCTAACAGCACATGTGCATCCGTAACAATCTGAGATGTGCTGGACATAGTTTGGTTCCACACACAATTGTTCCCATTCTGCCAAACTCCCCAGATTACCATCAGTGTCCTACCTAAAACCTCTTCTGTCCCGCGCGCACAAATATCCATCAAAACCCCTCCTGCTATAGTGAAGCGCATACAACGATTATGCACTATATGGGACAGACCTGCTACATACCAACACGCAACACTAGTAGGACAGTCAAAAAAGATATGCCATTCAGACTCCTTGAATGCGTCACACAGAGAACAATGAATCGGACACTGAACATAGCACACATGTAACCTATCCCGGGTTGGAAGACAACCTCTCCCAGTTCTCCAGATTAGATTTCTCACTTTTGGCGCAACTTGTGATCTCCACATACTATCCCAGTCACCCGATACCTGACATCTTTCCGCCTTTAACGACTGAAGTATTGCAAGATTATACACGGACCTCACTGTATACATACCATTTAGTTCTCCTTTCCAAATATGAATAACTCCGTCCTCCTCTACAATAAGAGGAATGGAAAACGTACTAACTAAAACGAAAAATACATATTTATATCTTCTGCTCCCAATAATAACTATAGTACACAGAAGAAGTTAACTAAGCTACAATTAGTGGTGTGAAATCTAGAAGATTTTTCATAAATTTTTTAAGCATGTAAGAGTCATCACTTTCTTCAACCTTATAAATCTAGCAAATTTCAACTCTTGCAAAGATTGAAATCCTGAAACAAACATTGTAATAGGGGAAAGACTAGAATATTTTAGTTTAGTACAGAGATCCAATCCTAATTATGCATTTTTATGAGAAAACAAATTGATCCAACAAAATTTGGACGCATTGCGAGTATGGAATTACGTAGTTCCACACCACAGTATATGTTGAAAATATGGTGCATATCGAGTTCTTGGAGCAGGAGGAAGGTGGAACGACTGCAGGAATAAATAAAGTAAAAGCAAACCTTCCAAGTTTTCAGCCTGGGGCAGCCAGAGAGAAAGGAAACTAATTCATTTGTATCAACAAAGTCTGGGCCGAGATACAACATCTTAAGTGATGGAAAATGAACTGAACAATGTTTAACCTCCACCTCAATTGAACCGGAAAGACTGCAGTGTTTTCAAAAGACAGACAGGTTATATATAACATTCTATATTTGTTTACTTGTTAAAAAAAATAAGAGAACAAGAGATGTAATGATGGAAGTGAGTTTCAACATTAAAACAAATTTTTGGATATATTCCAGGTTTTCATTTCCACCATTAAACGTTTAACTATAAGTTTTTTTATTTCATCTCATTCTAAAAATATTCAGTATCGAAAGAAACATTTTTTTGTATTTATCTTGGTAATAATAACTTGTAACACGTTGTCTGTATTGCTATTGTGATATTTGTAAACGTAACTAAAAAAAGGAGCAACAAATAAACTTCCAAGAAATTTACACAAACCAACATGTCACATACACTCAAGAACATAGAACTCACAAAAGCCAAATCTAAAAGGGTGACAAACTTGAATATTTTACCCTAGACCTAAAATTTTCGTACAAAATTGAGAATTACTCTATCCGTGGCAAAATATAAGCAAACGTGATCCAAAAAGTCAAATGTATTTGGTACAAAAGTTATACCAAAAAATTTAGATCCCTTTTGCTTATGTTTTGTTACAGAGTATGTAAGTGAATGTCCATACACTTTGGGTTACATTTATCACCATCCCCCATCACAAAGCTTATCTCCTACACTGACGCTGATTGGGGTGGATGTCCTGACACCAGACGTTCTACATCTGGGTACTGTGTTTTTCTTGGTGACAACCTTATCTCTTGGTCTTCCAAAAGGCAGCCCACTCTCTCTCGTTCTAGTGCTGAAGCCGAATATAGAGGCGTTGCTAATATTGTATCTGAGTCATGTTGGATTCGTAACCTTTTATTGGAGCTTCATTTTCCTATTCCTCATGCCACTTTGGTGTATTGTGACAATGTTAGTTCCATTTATCTCTCTGGTAATTCTGTGCAACATCAGCGTACCAAACATATTGAAATGGACATTCACTTTGTACGGGAAAAAGTAGCCCGTGGTCAGGCACGCGTACTTCATGTTCCCTCTCGACATCAGATTGCAGATATCTTCACCAAAGGGCTTCCTCGCATTCTCTTTGATGACTTTCGGACCAGTCTAAGCGTCTGTGAACCTCCCACTTCGACTACGGGGGTGTGATAGAATAGAATATTTTGTCATAATTGGCTATAATTATTTTCCTGTAATTATGTTGTATTATAATTAGATAGTTGACCAAACGTTACACAATACTTGTATATATTCTATTCAGATCAATGAGAAAGACATGACATTCCATTATCTTACACTTTGTACAAAACAGCTTATCACAGAACAATAGCGATTTATTTAAATTCCTCTACGCTATAGCGCCATTATAACCTCTATTTGACAACATTGTGTGAGATAGTCCTCTTGCAACAAGCAAGTCCAAAACTAAAACTAAAAGACCTGCAGAATTTCCATATTTAATCTTTTGTAATCGATGAACAGATCCAGGGGTCATTAGCATACACAAAATTTCAGATAAGTCCACTGCTGGCTTTGATTCAGAATTGTACCTCATAAAGCAAAAAATATTAATGACTACACTTTGGTGATTTAATTGGGATAGAACTATCAGATTTTTAAGGAGGTTGATTTAGTTTTGAGGGTTTCTTATCAGTGTTGTCCTATAGCGGCACTAAAGTAAAGTAGCATAGCGCAACACTGTCCTAGTTTCGTTATTATAGGGCAATAGCCGTAGGCCGAAAGCTATTCCACGTTCTGCTAGTTGATGTAGCGGCAATCACGGAAAAAAGAGAATTTGAGTTTTTTAATATAATAAAATTGAAGAATTTGCATGTGTGCCGAACATGGCCTATTTATCATAGAAAAAACTGAAGAGTCGGTGGGTATTAGTCCTATATTCACCGTAATACGTAAATCTTTAAATATATAAGCCATACTTTGCCTTCATTCCTTAATTTATTTGTATGCAATGTGCCTTTTATGTATAATTAACTTATTTCAACTCTATGCAACTTCTGCTATTTTCCCGCAATGCTATTTTGTTATTTCACATAGCAGAGTTTTGGTGTTACAAGACTTACCTCACAACACAGAAAAACCTCCCTTCTCTTTGCCTAAATGATTTCCTTCTTTTATTAACAAATTTAACACACAAAACAACACAGAAAAACCTCAGCACACTAAAAGGTCCAAACCAGTGCCAGGACTTACCTCCGTCCCTAACCGCTTATTCGCTGCTTCATTCCACATATTTGCATAATAAGCTGGCTGCAATCTATTCCACATCGACATGACAGAAACTACCTGCAAAGAGAACATGTCCTTCTGAACCAAACATCCACAGCACCACTAGAAATTTCAATTTGCAATCTTAGTAATAAAAAAGACTATTTAATTAAATAGATAGATTACTTTTGGAATCTGAGATTTTCAGGGAAGAGAGGAAAGGGTAGAAATTAGCTGATTCATACAATGCTCGGATTAGTGTTACACAAAGACAGGAAAGAAACAGAAATGCACTTTCTCTTCTAGGAAGAAAAAAAGTCATGCAGGTATCTATCACGACCAAATAAGCATAGCTTCATCAAAATCGTTGAAGCTTACATAATCCTTCTAACCAATTGTCATCTTACCCTTATGTGTCTCACAAAAAATAAGTAATTTTCTAAAACAAAGGCAATAACTGTTTCTTCCCTAGATTTTTTCCAGTAGAGATTCAAATTACCTTCCAGCAGTTAGTTCAAACATAAGTTCTTCACAAAATATTAAGCAGTCTACAAGAAAAAGTGTATGATGTTCACATAATCGCAGGTTTGATTGTATACTTGCAATGCCTTTTAACTAATATGGAAAAGTTTACTACCAATTGAGCATCAAGAGGTGGAGGTTAGTTGTCAGCTAGAGTGTCAATCCAACTGAATATCATGCTGTGATAACCATATGGTTTTCCAGACATACTCCGAACATACTCCCATGCTGGGTTGAGTTAAATTTGCACGCAATTTTGGATGCAGAGGAAGCAGGTGATCATTGGATTGGAACCATCTTTAAGAGCCAATTCCCATCCTTCTTCCCATGGAATTACCACAATTATTTCTTCACCCTGCAGAAAGACAAACCATAAAATCATCCTGTTTTACAACACTATGTCGCTTAAAATTGAAAAACCTGTTTCATAAAACATAAAACAAAGTGTATTAAAATTGAATACATGTGAGCCACTGTCCTAAGCACCTACTATTCAACAGGCATTACATCAATAATGTAAATGAAACTGTACAAACACTTCATCATGTTTTATACCTTTTCATTCTCATGCCCTGATTCACCAACCCATAAACTTTCCATTTCATCCTTCAAGCAGACTGCAGGATGATCAGCAGTCACTCACTTTTCTAGTGTCTCGAAACCTCTCCATCTACCTCAGATCTTTGACACGGCTAAGAAGTCTCCTGAATGAACATCTGCAGGGTCAGTAGTTGCCCGCCATGGCTGGTTGCGTGTAGCCCCCATGTGCTTATTTAGGAAATCGACGTTGACTTTGTGACCCCATGGAGCGTCAGAAAATAAAGGCTCAACATCGATCAGAGAAAGAAGGGTTCCCAGCATCCCTGACGGCATGAGAAACATAGAAATTTCATGCTCCTTAACCTGTTCAACTCAATAAGAATAACAAACTTTAAGGAGTGTCCTCATGAAGAGAAGTAGTAATCCCATGTACCCCTGTAGGGTGTTGCAAAAACATAGAGAACACACTTAAATGATAGTCTCTAATGAAACTAAAATCGCAAAAAAATATCCTAAAAAAGCACGTACTTTTCATTTTATATCTAATGAGAAAACAGGTAAGTGTTTTTTCTCAAGTAGACAAAATACACACACTTCACAATGGTATAACTATAATGGAATAGTTCTATGGACTAAATTTAAAGAGTCAAATGAGTAATATCAATGGTTGATAAACAAAGCAATGGTTAATATTATACGTGCATGCATAACAAATCATGAATGGTTATAATATCAAACATTGATTTTCAAATTAATATTAACTACTCACTTTAGAAGAACTAAATTTCTAATTTTTACTCGGAATTAAAGGGTATGCATTGTTGGTTTAAAACAATTTTTCATTGACATCCAATGAGAATCTACTACTTTACTGCATCATCCCACTTTTATATGGTTATTTTGAAATTGACAGTGTGAGTGTGACATGGAAAAAATGGTGGTTTCTCATTGGATGTGAGTGTAAAATTGTTTTAGATTGAAAGTGTACATCCATTAAACTCATTTCACTCTCTATTCTTACACAACAAAAAAGTCCCACATTATTTGGGAATTAAGACAGAAGTTAGTTTATAAACATCCATTATCCTAATCTCACAGAGGACGGAATGCTCTCAATTCAACAAATTTACAAAAACCATTTAAGGTTACTTGTGACTGACAAATTGTCGAGAATGTGAATATGCAGACCAAACTGAAGATGGTAAAGGTGAGAAGTTAGTATTTCAGGTGGTAAAAACTACCTATAACATGAAATCTTACAGCAGGTGCAAAGAAAATGTCTACCATATTGCTTCTATGTGAAGTTTCATTTTGGCCAGCTAATATGTTGCATGTTTATGACATGTATTTTGGCACTGATGTACATCTAAAACTTCAATGTGATTTAAGAGCAAGTGAATACAAGTTTCTAGCCAACCCAATTCTTCCTTGTGATTTGCAAGGTTATGTTAGTATCCAATTTTTCCTTTGCAGATGCCAGCATCAAACTATGAGTGCTAAGCAGTTGACTTACCATAATGAAGATAAAATATCAATCTTGTACCTTTTTTTCACCAACTTGGTAGGCGTGTTTGGTTATCGTCAACAAAACTGAGTCTGTATGCATCATGAATCTGCAAATATTGCAGAAACATTAACAATTATATCCAGAGATGTTCAATCAAGCAAGGAGCATTGTGATTTACATTGAAAGATTAAAAGCAACGCATGTTGTTGATTTTCTATCACTGGACCAACATGAAATGGGGCCCGCCAGGATTGATCACTTCAATTTTGTTGTTTTTATTTATCGTTTTTGAAGTTTAACATAAAATTAACTAGTTTTGTCCAAAGACAAAATAAATTCACACCCAAAACCTTTCACCCTTTGATAAAAAAGTTATATAATGTCTAATAAGTTTAACTTCCAACCCCAAATACTTGATTTATAGGTGAATTTCTAGTCAACAAAAATAAAATGATCTAATAGATGTTACATATCTTTGATAATTGTTGTTGCTCTTACAAATTTATCCTTCGAAAGAGAATTATAGTATAATAGTAAAAATTAAATAATGCTCTTTTGAAGGTCTTATAAAAAAGATGAATGGTATATATACAACTATTTTATGACAATTTTTGAACAACTTTCTATTACTCCTATTTTGTTTTTGTTCTCTCTCTCTTTCTACATTTTCCTTTATTGTTCTTGACTAATAAAAGAGAGAAAGATCAGGTTGTCCTAATGGTCTTCACAAAAAGTTATACAAATACGACAATATTCTTTTTCTCTTAGTCTCATCTTGGTCTTTAGAGTTATCTATCATTGATAGCGGCATATCTCTAGTAAAAAAATTATGGGTAAATAACTTTAATTTTTTATCTCTTGAATTAATTAGATAAATAAACGTATATTGAATATATGTATCTTACAGTTGAAAGAAAAATATGGTCACGGCCTATTTAAATTATTAAAAAATTATATTATCCACTTTTTTTCGATTTTTGCCGAATTATATAAACTGCGTCGTTTTATGTTGGCTAGGTACTATTAGCTATCACCAACAAAAAGGTATTAAGATTGCTTATATTACTACTCACACAATGTTCGTCCTACGAGACTGATGCTTGTTTTGTGTCAAGTGTTTCAACTAAATTTTTAACATCTACTTCGTGAGTATTCTTGGGTATGTTTCTTTATTTTCATCCTCTCAATCGTCCCTATGTGTTCTTTTACATTTTTCTGTGCGATTTTTTTCTTCGAATGCTTATGTTATATTTAGGGTTTTGCCCTTTGGTATTGTGAAATAAATGTTCTTAGATTTGCTTATGATTTTTCATGTTCTTATATATACGGGTATATGTAAAAAAAAAAACAGATCTAGATCTGCAGATATTTGTTGATGATATTCACAATAGATCTGATATGCGTGTTTTAATGGGCATACAAAGATAAAATCATCATGTATTTGTTCCTACTTGTGTTAACAAAGAGAGGGTGAATAATATGGTATTCGTTCGATCATTTGGAAACCTATTACATAAATTACTAAAATATTTGTTGTTAAATCTCATTATATTTTAATAAAACTCTTAAATTTTGTTAAAAATGAATTTCTATTTGAATTTATGGATCTAAAGTTGAATATTGAATTTTATCAATATATTGATTTAGCACTAAGATGGTTTTTTTAAAATTATTTTATATGTTTAAGTTTCATATATTGTAATATAGAGTCAAGGATTCTCGCAATTAGCTTTGCAAATATTCATAAACTTGTCTAAATCATATGCTACAAATATCCACCTGAATTTGAGGCTGGTGCAAATAAGATCTTCATCTATAAGGGTGCGTTTGTTTCAAGCTATATTCGTAGATTTTTGAAAATAAAATGATAGAAATGTACATGTTCATGTTTGGTAGAAGTTTACTAAATTTTATTCCTGAGTATAAAATGTTTTTGGGAATAGAAAAAATTTCCCAACAAAAAATGGTGGAAATAAAATTATCATGGTGATGAGAATAAATTCATGTGGAACCACCTATTAATCTCCCTATTTTTAAGGTTTCTGTGAATATTATAATGTTAATCAAACATCTTTTTCTAAATACCTTTGAATAAAATTCATATCTTTATATTCCAATGAATGTTATTCATAGGAATAAATTTAGTAAATTTGAAATAAGCACACTCTAACATATATGTATTTTTATCTACATGTATATCAACATTTTCCACCTTATTACATATATGTATTTTTATTGTGTTATTACTCATTGATATTGTTAATTATATACTCATTTATAACTATAAGTTATTTTCATCTTCTCACTTTTTTATGATAATGTCAATGTTGGAGTTTTTCAAAGTTTGTATGAATTTGTCACTAACATATATGTCTTGGTTGTGTATATTTTGTTATGACTATGATGTAAGATACTTGTGAAGATACTTATGAAGTTTCTGATTAAAGTGATTATTTGTATGCGTTGTTAGTAATGGTTACGTTTATTAGGTATAGAATCCCAACATATATTGTATTTCTATTTCTAATGAGTGGGCATGCTCGTTTCTTTATAAACTATAGGTGCAATGTAATAAGTAAATATAAAAATTGTTAAGCAGTTATAGAAGGGCGAAAAATGGATAGTTAATGATGGATATGAAATGTTGTTTAGAACATATAAAACAATTTGATTTAGATTATAAATTGTTGTTCATTGTATTTGTTGATATGCTAGTTGTTTTGGGGAGTTTTGATGAACATTTTGGTATATTTGTTTGTTTTCTCTATTGTTGGTTGATGGTTGTGGTGTTAAATCTTTTTGGTCAATTTTGTTGGTTGAATACGTTTTACTCATAATAGCTATGTTGTAACCTTCTTCTTGACACACCTTTTGTTAATATATTGATTAGTTTTATCAAGAAAAAAAAGATATGCAAATGTATAGAGATAAAGAGGCATCTTTTGTTCTTGAATTGTCTTCCTTTGATGTTTTTGTTTTGGCTCAACATAGTACACAATTTGAATTTTATCACATCAGCGATATTTTAGTTTCTTTATTTGAAAATAAACAAAATGAACTAAATAACAATAAATTTTTTATTGGAAAGATTATCAATCTGACAATAATATTTGCATAATACTATTAGGAGAATGTCAACACCAAAGCCCTTATCTCCTATTCTCAAGTCCAGGAAGTTCAAAACAAAGCTTCATCCATACAAGGTGAACATATTTACAATAGTTTTTTTTGTTGCGTACATATTGTGGTTGAATTTAATTTATGTATAATATAATTAACCGTGTAAAATAGATTTAAATAAATGTCTCATCAAATCTCACCATTTAAATAGTTATGTATGTTTTAGTAAATAACACGATCTTCGTCCTTAATTAAATGTCTCATTGAGTAAATCACAACAATTAAAAAATTGGTTTTGACATTAAACTTATTGAAAATTGATTTTTTTTTAAAATTGTATCCTTAAAAAGAGAGAATCATTTAATATTTTTATTAGAGAGAAAAAATTAAAACAAAAGTAGGGATATGTTGGTAAAGAAATAACTAATGTAGTCTAAAATTTAAAGGGTCTTATGACAAGTGAAAAGAAAAATGTCCAGAAAGTTATATTTTTTTTAAGAAGTCATGTCAAGAATGTTTTATATTTAGGGGCATATGTAGTATTATGATATAGAAAGTTTTATATTTAGAGACGTAAGTAATATTATGATATAGTTAAATAGTGAAATTTGATTAGATTGATGTGTGTGTGTGTGCAAAATTATTTTACATTGTGAGTATTTACAAATTAAATTCTTCAAGATATATAAATTACATTGTCTCAAGTTGTATTGTTTTAATGTATTTTAGGATTCAATATTGATTGACGATTTATTTTACCATCATTGGAAATATGAGTTGGAAGAACGAGAACCATTTTACGCAGCAGATCCTAAATATCTACTTTGGACATGGAAAATAATGATTATGGATCATGGTGTTGTCTTTCCATATGGATTTGAAGTGGGGTCAGCTTATGGTCTTACTGATCAACATACCATGGAATTCTGTTACGAGGGAAATAATATTTTTTATTTCAAAATATTTGATGTGGATGGATCTGAGATAGATTACAAAAATGCTGCAAAGGTAAATACTGTGATGGACTTGGTCTCTAACATAGAGAATAATTCTTTGGCGGATTCAGAATCACATGGCAAGGACGATAATGTGGTTTCGAAGAGTTGAATAATTACATTGAGTGCTCATGATGCTTATGGGAGTCACTTTGGTAATTATACTATTGTAATGTGTATGAATTTTTTTCAAGATACTTCACTGAATTTTGATGTAGTATTTTTTTTACTCTAATGTTAACATTCATTTAAACTATTTTATTTATGTTTATTATCTAATCAAATAGTAAAAAAAAATTAAAAATTATATAAAACTTTTCATTGTTCAAATTGATCATGTAATATACACAAAGTCAGAAAAATGGTCATGTAAAAAAAAAACACAGATTCTACATTTATAATTTGAGATTCTTCCTTTCTTTGCCTTCATAATTTTCCTTGAAGACATAAAATCTAGAAAAAAGATCTATAGGTTGAATCTTTTCATGATTTTTTGTAGGTATGTTTAGGATGTTAAAATATGACTTTCTATATGCAATTGGAGTTTTCGGACAATGGACGAACTAATTATGAATTTTTAAAGCGCCAAAATTTCAACAAAACAAAAAATAACGAAAATCTCAACATAGAAATCGAAGTTTTAGCTGATTTTTTATAGAGAAGATGTTGCAAAGTTACATAGCATTCTAAAGAATTCTTAACTTATTTTTATTTTTTGACCTAAACGTGCAAAATTGCATTTTTGTTCCGAATAAACATATATTTTCCGATCAAATTTTATTTCTTTATTTTGCTATAATGTTTATAACATCATAAGAATCTCCACAAGAGAAAATTGGAGTTTGTAAAAGAGGGACGAATTGATTATTAATTGTCATTTCCCATAATTATGAAATTGTTAGACAATTCATAATTAATTTGTCTCTCACTTGAAAACTCGAAAATTTTATGGTGAAAGTTCTTACAATATTCTAACATGCTTACAAAGTTAGGGAACGAAATTTGACTCGTGAGTATATGCTTAACCAGAACAAAATTGCAATCTTGCAAGTTTTGGTTGAAAAAGAGAAAAAAATTGTATTTTGTAAATAAAAAGAAAGGGCAGAGAGAAATGTCGTCCAACTATCAATTTATGATTTTACCTTACCCTTCAAGAACCTTAAAGAACAAATTGAAAATGACAAAAAGACAAGGGCAAAAACTTAGGTTTTTTTGTTGTTGCATGATATTGAAATTTCTATTAGTTATATGATTTTACACTTAATTTTGTTCAAAGAAAAAGGTAAAACAAGTTGGATGCAGAAAATGCTAATGATATTAAATCTTTTTACTTGTTTATTTGTAAAATCCGGGAAGAGGGGAATTAAAACATGGTTTTTATTTTTTAAAATAGCTTAATGACAAGAATCACAACATTTTAAATGTGGAAAAACGTGAATTCAAACTTGCGTCTTAACATGCCAAATGTTTCTACAGACTACATACACCTATCAACTGAATTGTATTTAAGGGCTATGTATAGTAAGAAAAAGAAGAAAATAAAATAAAAAAATGAAAATCGTCAAAATATGTTTCATCAAACAAAAAGAGGCACCTCACTAGCAAGAACATTGAATAATAGAGCCTTGGAAAATTTGGTTCGCAACTTCAACAATTTTTAGCATTGTGCTTTCCAATGTCTCTTTTCCTTGCAAAAAGGCATATTGATAAGTACCAACATCAACTCTCCCTTGAGGTTTTCCTTTGTTAAAAGGAGCATCAAAAGACAGATGGAGGCGGGTGATTCCTTCTTTTTTTTTTTTTTTAATGCGAATGAGAGTGAAATTTGAGTCTAATTTTTTCTGCTAACTCATTAACAACTGATTCAACAACCAAAAAAGTAACAATCATAAACTGAACCAAAAGTAACATCATATTATTCTTCTTTTCAAGAGCATGAATATCAATCACCAAATGATAATGTTTTGCCAAATAAGACTAAACATACAAGTGTTTCAAATGATCCCAAACATTCTTAGTATAACATTATGCAAGTTACATGTCTATCGACGGAGAAACAAAATGATCAAAGTAAGGATCTTCAAATTATTCACATTCCATATTAACAAAGAATTCTCATATCTCCCATCTTTTTCCATTACACAGCTCCAATAAGAATAATTTTGTCCATTGAATTGGACAATAATAGATTGAAGAGACATGCTTATCACTAACCATAGCAAACAAATAGTAACAACCTAAGATATAACTTATCAGTGTACCAATCACGAAAAACAAAGCAAGAGAAACAATTGGATGGAATCGCACCAAAGACACAAACTGCAACCATGCTGAAACTGACCAAACAACTACACCTTAAAATAGAAACACAACAGAGAGATAATATTTCATTTAGTTTCAACTAAACTAACAAGGCTAAAAACAGTTTAACCCTAAAAGTAAAAGAGTTAGTCATTGTCCTCTTTACTGCTGTCTTCCTCACTTTGCAAGGTATCCGGAGAATTTGCCACCGAGTTTTCAGCAGTTACAGCACCTGTACCATCTTCGTCTTGGTTGCTAAAGAGAGAAGAAAATGAAAACGGATTGCTGGTGGAGCTCGCTTTTTGAAGACCCTTGATGGCTTTCATTGCAGCAAGAGTGCTTCGATACAAATGCACAGTTTCCTCTCTAAGAGTTGACGATGTCTCTGGTACAATATTCATTGTGTTATCTACCGGGGGTCTAAACTCGCGTTCTGGATGAGGAGTTGATTGAATTACTTCTTCGTGTAGGGGAAAAGAGTAGCTCAAGATTTTCCTCACAATCATGAACTATCCTAGTCAGAGGCTCAGTAGTGAAAAAAGGTTGTCGAAGAACAATTTGTGTAAAAGGTAGTTGCAACAACCTGCCGGTTCTTTTATCATACTTCTTCAGAATTTTAATTAGTCCTGTTGAAGGGGAAATATGTTAACTTCATCAGAATCGACAACTATCTGACTGAAACCTCATCACACATATACAATATATATTCAAATATATGAATCATATAATCTGTATGACAAAATATCAAGAAACCTTACAAAAATTACACTCTTACATTAAAGTAGCAACTTCCACATAGTCATACTCTAAAGCATCCAACAGTGCACGACACTGACATACAGATAAAGGTGATGTTTAAGAGAAGGGTTTTGCTATATAATACGAAAGAATTGTGCAAGAATGGCAAGAATTAACATGTAGTTTTTTAGGAGCACCATCTCTCCATGGATGGTATCTAAGTCCTTTCTGATGTCCATCATTTCTTTACTAAATTCACAATCAGAAGTGTACTTTTCACTCTGGCTGCTTTTTTCTTTAAGACACTCAATTCTCTATTTCAGCTCCTGTTCCAAGTTTCAGATAGATTATCAGGAAGGGAACAGAACTCTGTGTTGTCAACAAACAACATTATACTTGAAAGATATTCTTCAGACATTAATCAAAAATATTTTATATTGATCTTTCACAAGTAGGAAAAGCATATATCATATTTATTAGAGCCACTCTTGAAAATCATATATCAAATTATGTGTTCAGTGAGCTATGCTGTTGAAGATTCTGTATCCTGCGTTAATAGTGAGAGAAAAATTCACTAAACGAGAGAGGTTTATATATAGGTTCCAGAAAGACCGTTGAAGAATATAGTATAATTGAAGTCACAACTAATTGAATAGCATAAGTTTTAGATATCTAACATATTAGAAGAATGACATATTTATTGAACCTTTCAACTTAAACCATTAAAAGCTATTGTACCAGTTTGTAAGAAACCAAGCTCATTCAAACCAGATTATTCTGTATAATTGCTGAAGAAGGCATAAAAAACCGATATAGTATCTGTAGGCGAGTTACCAGGCAAAACTCCCAAACAAATTGAGGTTTTAAATTAATCTAGTCAAAAACAGGAGAAAATAAAGAAAAAACATGTGTTTTTCTTTTCTTTTTTGTATCTATATGTCTAAACTTGATCAAGCCAAGATTTTTTTTTATCAAAACCCAATAGCTAACTCAAATTGCTAGTAGCAATGACACATTTTGATCAAAACTAAAAAGAAGAGCTCAGTAATCACTACCAAAGTATTGGTAACTTTTCATATATTCAGACGGCTCATAGTCCAACTTCTCAAAAGGTTCCACTACAAGAAGTCAGAGGATCGTCTGATAGACTTATATCAGACAGTTCAATTCCGCAACAGTGTGACTGTTGACTCAATCAATCCATTTTCCTTCTGTTGTATATTTGTTGTTGCATATTGAAAATGGTACATAACAGAAGATAAGATTCGAAAAGTAATAAATTGAGTTTATATGACAAACAATATCAATGTAAACCAATTTTATACTAATATCCAACGAGGGTCCATTGTTTTGTCAAGTCATCTCACTATTATGATTATATTTTGAAGTTGATTGATAAAGTGCCAAAATAGTGAATTTTTATTGGATGTTAGGGTAAAACCAGTGTACACTGCACACAACGTGTTTGTTAAATTGAACAACCTAGTCCTATTACACCATGCCATCCCTCTAGTCGTTAGGTTCTCTTCCTTTCAGTTCTAATCCACTTCGTTCTTTCCTGTGTTCATTCTCTTCTTTATCAATCCCAATTAACCAATTTTAGACCGAAGAAACCACTTTTCTGTTTAACCTCCTTAATTCCAATTTCAAATTACATAAATCTGAATCCATCTATGTATCTAAACTTGTTTCAGGAATCACTTCCCCTGAAAAGCCCTTATATGTAAACAACTTTTTCAAACAAATTGGATTTTCTCAAACTCAGATATACTCCATTATTAGTCAGAGAAATCGCAGGTTTATGATCCCACCAGAACTGTGTATCGAGATTTTGATGAGATTTTTAAGCAGTTGAAGATTGAAGCTGAGGCACGTGCTGAGGATTTGAAGAAATCGAATCTGGTGGTTGTAGGTGGGAATAGGAAACAACATGTGACATGGAAGGGAGATGGATCTGATGGGAAGAAGAATGACAGTGGAGGTGGTGGTGGCGGTGGTTTGAAGAGTGATGGTGATGGGAAAAACGGGAAGAAGAATTTTTAGTGTTAATGATTTTTCTGGGTTTGGATGAATTTTGTGGGTGTTGGAAGATGAACTCACGTATTTTTTTTCCTTTTCTATTTTTTATTTATTTTTGAATTTCTTTTTTAATTTATTTAATTCAAAAAATGATTATGTAGATTTTTTTTATTTTTTAATTTAGTAATTACACACGTGGCATGCCACTTGGGCATTGACCCGGTCAAAATTGGTCAAAAGGTCACTATTGCAAAGGGGCTAAAACTTAGGGATCAAAATTTTCATTTTTTTTATTAGGCGGCAAAATCGCAACATTGGCAAACTTAGGGGGTCAAAACTGTAGTTTAGCCAAAATTTGAAAAGAGGCAAAAGGGGGAAAGTACTTGAGAGTGCGAAGATCGGAAAGGTTGCTGATACGAGCAAGGATATGAGCTCCATTGAAGTGAGATTAGAGATTGAGTGCAATGTATTAAGGAGACTCAAATGGATCATACTACACCTAAGAAGTGGAATGACTATGTTGTTATTAAGTGATGACTCACTAGTTTATTAGGAAGGATCTAGAAGATTGGTGACTCACTAGTTGTTAGAAATGATCTAGAATAATGTTGTCTATATAAGATCATAAGATCATGTACTCACTCTTTTAAAATTATCAATGAAATTAACTCTATTTTCCCTTCTCTTTAATTCTTAGGAGGTTTTCCTTTGGCCTTATAAATCAAAGTGAATTTATCCTTATCATTAGCGGAGGTTGTTGTAGATGGTGAGGTAAATGCAAAAGAGAGCGGTGGAGAAGAGGAAGAAAACAGCGACGGCAATGGCGAATTCCCATTAATTGAGTGGGAATTTTTTTCAATCTAAGGTTTCTTGAAAGAAATGAAGATTGAGATGTGGGTTTTAATTTCATTTTTCATTTATTTAATTTTAAAAATGGTTAGGTGACATTTTTTTATTTTTTTTAATTCAATAATTACACACGTGGTCTGCCATATGACGTTGACTGAATTAAAATTGACCAAAAGAACTACCGTTGTAAAGGAACTAATTCATAGGGGAACAAAATCACAACATTTAAAAAGTTAGGGGACATAAGTACACTTAAGCCTTTTGTTTATAAAGTTGTTATATCATGGTTGACCATGATGAATGTTTTACTATGGCTTCTAATTTCTGTGTAAAAAAAGTATATTTTCTAATAAGAGGATATTAAGAGTTTGTTTCCTAACAAAATAGTGGATAAATGATAAACTAAATTATAACGAATGAACTTATAACAAATAGCTTACAATATGAAGAGAGCGAGAATGACACAAGTGGATTGTCCAAGTGGATGCTCATGAAAACGTGTCTACTACTCTCAAAGATTGGAGAGATGAGAAAGATGTCGGTGCTCTTGTTGTTGAGAATTAAAGGAAATGAAATGTTGTTGTTAGCAGCTCCTCTCAACATACTATTGGGGTTCATAGCCATAAAAAGTGGGTGACCTCCATATTTTTGCCGAGAAATTCCAATGCTACTCGTGTTGCGATTTCGATACCGGTTCATTGTACCACTTGTTAACATTTCCCTTTTTTTAAAACAATTGCCATCCTCTCATCAAAATAGTGGACGCGTGACGAAGTGGTGTGGCGTTGCGTCCAAGGTGGAATGAAGGTCAACGTGTCGACCATGATGGTTGGGTGAAGTACCTTCCTGACTTTGTTAACAATGGGGAGTCTTCTTCCAAAATATGCATGGAATGCTACCAACACCTTCTATGAGCTAGCAGGTAGCATGATGTTGAAGTAGGATGAGGAAAATGATGAAGATGGAGATGAGAAAGAGTGATAATTATGTGACTGGATCAGATGATCATGTCAGTCTACCTCATCCTGGTGAAAGCTCGTTCTGACAATGTGTCAATTTAATAAGTTTAGTCCAAGAAGAAGAATGATGTATATCAAGACCCATCTTGCATCAAGTTTAATATTTTTCTGATCAAAGCTAGAAAAATTAAATTGCAAAACAGGAGATGCCTGAACCTTTTTACAACAAAAACTGGCCAACTATGACCATACTCAGCTAAAACAAATCTCAACTAAAACAACATATATGTAAATAAGCAAATCAGCTGGCTAGACTAAGCTACCAAAGTCCAAACAACTAGCTACTAACACATATTAAGAAGCATATTTGGGATTGTTTTTTGTTACACCCTTTTTGGAACGAGTTTGGATGTGCTCACTACTTGTGATGCCATCCGAGCCTTTGCCTCTTGCAGAGCTGCTACTCCTTCCTGACTTTTTGCTGGACTTAGGTTGGTAAAGAGCATCGGGTTGTGCCACCAAGAACTTCAAAGCCACAGGGTGCATATTCATCAGTTCAGTGTTAGTGTCAAGGTCCATAGTGCCATCTGTTGTGTGGTCAAAGTCCACCAAATCCCCCCAAAATTTGCTAAGAATTTGGGCACTTTTCTTGGTTGCAGCAGAAACATTTATAGAGCCACCAATAGCATGGCCTTACCTTTGTCAGGGCCTAACTCTTCATAAATTGTGACAGGAGTGACCATTTTTATAGGAGAGAGCACGATCTTGTGGTTAGACTCCCCAACAAGAATAATAGCCTCATCATCAAGCAAGTTGAGCACAAGGGAGGGTGAAGCTGGTTTGTTGAAATTCTCAACACCAGGTTGCACCAACTGAGTGTTAGAAGACAGAGTGATAATCTTAGGATTCCTTTTTTTCAATTTACTAGGAACTTTAACACTATCAATTTGCTCTAAACAGTCACTCTCTAAGGAAGCATATTTCTCAAATTCAGGTAAGTCTAAAGGCTTATCCTTTGAATGGTCATCTAACTGAGCCTCTCCTAGAGGGAGTTCACACTCATCAGGAAGCAATGTAAATGAGTTACGAAGAGTCAATGTGGAAGGAGCGCCACCCTCCTTCAAGATTACTGGCATCGCAGTCACATCTTCATTGATTCCTCCCTTAGAAACCAGAGTCCAAGAGTTCTCTTTCACCATGTGCATATCCGAACTAACAGGTTTCACACCACCAAATTGCACATTAGAGTGCTGCAAAATGTTCATATCAGAGGTAGATTTCTTACCAGAGGGATTCACAATTTCCAAAATAGGACCACCATATCTCGCAATAGATAGCTAAGGCATGCTAGCAATCAGATGTTCAGCTTGATTGATTATTAAATCAGGGTGAGATTGTGATACAGCAAGGTTGGTAGGGTGTTTTTTGGTTGCGTTAAAGTGGGTTTGAGAGGGGCCTGCGGAAGTGTTACCAGCATGCTTTTTAGTAGCTATAGGTTGCTTCTAGGTGTTATGAATTTCATGGTTGAGGTTGGTTGTGGCCTTGGCTTTGTTATCTTGAATGCATGGATGGTTCAGTTTAGAGCAATTTATAGTGTCATGACCCAACATTTTGCAGTGGGAACAAAAGGGTGGAATTTTCTCATATTGAACCGGGATCGATAGAGCATGTCCCTCCCTTTCAACAACAACATACTCAAACAATTTTTCAGAAAGATCAACATCTATTAACCTTCTAGTATAGAGCCCAAATTTTATGTTCTAGGTGGATTCATCAATTGTTAGGGGAGTTCCTAAGCCAGAAGCAATTTCATACAAGGTGGTGTTCCTCCAATATTCTTGAGGTAGATGAAGTAGTCTTACCCAGGGTTGAGCATGTGTCTGATTTTGAGCTTGTGGTATGAAATCCTGCGTCCAACAATAAAATCGAAGCAAACCAGGCTTCAGATTCAAAACCCCCAAAGCCCAGATTTTTTTCATATCTTCAACAGAGCTGAAATTAAATTCAAAGAATCCCTTGCCAAGAGGGAGCATGTGTCAATCTTTCAGTTGGGGCCAGAGAGAATTGAGCTTTAGCTTCAACGCCTGAGTAGTAACAGGGGAGTCTCCTTTGTGAAGGGTAAGCCTACCGTGAAGATTGAATCTACAAGCTGCAAGGCCACACTCGTATTCAGCTTGAGTGATCCTGATACGGACAGAGGTTCCCATTATCACCTTGGTAGGGAGCTGAGTAAGATGAACATCGCGTGAAGTAGATAACACCTGAGCGAAAGATTTCCCAGATTCCGGCACCGGCGCCACCGTGGCCACCGACGAATCGAGAGCAGCCATGAATGGCCAGGGACAAACCATGATAATGACGAAGCAAGCTGAGATCTACGAACAAAGTTGAGACCAGAGACCACCGTATAACTCCAACAAACAGAGGATATGAGCAAATCCCGAGTGGAACTGCCAAATAAAGTCAGAAACACACCCTAGGATGTATAGATCACCGAAGAAGGAGAGATCGCCAAGCAAAACGAGAAAAGAAGGTCACCGGAGCAAAGTTGGATCTTCGTCGGAGAAGGAGACGACACCGGAACGAGACAATTGCGATGATGTAGTGGAGAATCGAGAAAGGAGTGAAGACAAAAGCAAGCAAGCTGAAGAAATTCGTCACCGGAAGTTGTTCACAGTGACCGAAAATTATTTTCGAGGAGAGAGAATAGAGGATTCATTTTTTCGCCTCCACTTCTTTAGTTTATTTATCTTTCCGTCAGGGACAATGAGAATCAAGTTTAATATAGTTGAAGAGAATCTCGAGATGATCTTTGAATTTATAGGTGGGAGATTTTTGGTATGTACCTGATTTTTGTGTCTTATCTTCTTTTTTTTTAATCTTTTTTTTTCTTTTTTTTGTAGTTGGTTTGGTCCATCCCGCATTTGGTTTTGGTCACGAAGAGTTGCTTTTTTGACATTCATTGTGTCTTAGTAACACAAGTAAATTACCAAAAAACCCAACGGCAGTTAACTGCTGGCGTGTTTTTTAGTTATAAGCCAGCGGTAGTTAACTACCGCTGAGGAGTATTTTAGTCTTTTACTTGTGTTTTTGGGAAGTATTGAAAGTCAGAAAAATAATTGTCTTGGTCACGAGGGAGCTTGTTGCGTTTATTTGTGTTGATGTTAGTCTTTGGTATCCTTTGGTGGTGTTGTTAATGTTCTTTTTTTTAGTTTTGATCATACCGTGTTTACAAAATCTCATTGTACATTTGTAATCCTATTCTAAAACTTAAAGAATATTTGAATGAATTTACAATTTTGGAAGTATTCGACTCTTAGTTAGGCTATTATAATGTTTCAACTAAAAGCCAATTTGGTGAGCCACTTTACAATTTCTCAACATTGAATATTCGGGATGGACCCCATCAGGACTACTAAGTCACAACTAATTCTTTATAATGGAATCGGTTACCTTTCTTCTTATTTTAATCCTTTAGGATCTTATAGTTTAAGAGGAATTGTTGCAGACAACAACTAAAGTCAGCAATTAGAAGACTGAGCTGCACACGTTTTTGGCAATAAAAAATAAACAGCTTTAATATATTTTTAGTGTCTATAATATATCCACTTTTTATAATTTCAAAAAAATAATATTATTTTGATGTAATCTTTATTTTAATTTTTGTTTCTGTTTAATATTTGTTTTATTTTAACCTTTATAATATACATTTTTTTTTTTTTTATAAAAAACTTTTGTATCTATAATTTTTTATTTATGTTAAATTAGTTCTTGTATGATAAACTATTACGAGAACCGCAAACATATATCATAGGGCTTAAGCATTTTTTCTCTTTGCTAAAAAATAACGGATAAGCTTATAACCGATGACTTATAAATTAGCTGATTGAATTTGTAGCATTTGATAAAATTAACAGTTGAAGTAGCTTACAAATATAAAATGACATAAAAATGTGTAATTATTTATTTATTTTTGCGTAAAAAAAGTTAATATTTAATTTTTTTCAATAAAGATTGCAAATGTAAAACTGAGATAAAAATTGATAAGATATAAACTAGTTGAATTTGTTTAATACAAACCACGAGAGTTTGATTGATAAGGCCAACAAACAAGGTTTGTAAGGTCATATGACTTGGTATCTTATTTCTCTCACTCAAGTTTTTAAATTCAAAATTGTGAGTGACATTGTCTATTATAAATTCAATTGTGAGAGGACCAAAAAAATGGATTTCAAAAAAGGGAAGATTAATTCCGCAAGCGATAAAAAATATGAGGATGGATGGAAATTGCAGTTAAGCAGAACTAAAATATTGCACAGAAAAAAATTTAGGACCAAATAAGAAAAATGAATATTGACATAGACAAAAACATACAAGGCAAAGAAAAAGACAATAGAATCATGAAAGCACCATTTCACATGTGTGGATTCACTTAATGTTTGACAAAGTAAACATATCTATCACTTTCACACCCAGCTGCAGAACATGTCCATTTTATGACTCTAACAAACACCAACTTTTCATATTAATTAAAAGTACCAAATAATCCCTCAATTTCATGGAAGGCCAACAACAATTAACTGCTTCAACTCTTTTGAAACTGTCAGCAAAACAAAACAAAAACAATAACATAATAAAGACAAACAAACACAAAACTTGCAGTTATGATCAAATCAATCAATGAACACAAAAAAACATAAAACATTATATTTTTTCTCATTTCCTCTATGGCTTTCAATAGTATGATCATTCTTTTGTGTCTTGTTTTTCATATTTTTTCATTACAAACATGTTATTGCCAAAACAATTCTCCACAAAACATAGAAACTTTCTATCCAAATCAAACTTCACCCTCATCACCACCAACAAATCAACCACCAAAGGCACACCCACCCTCACCACCACCTCAAGGACCAATTGCGGTATCGAAAAGTAGTTCATCAAATGGTGGTAAGATAGCAAAATTTGTGGCTGCAACTGCAGCAATCACTATAGTTATTTGTGGTTTGATCTTTATTTTAGCTAAAAGGTTTTTAAGAAAAAGAAAGAGATCAGGAGAGATAAATAACATTGCTTTTGATGGAGATAGGCAACAAGTTGTTGTGCCTAAAGGGAATGTTTTTGAAAGAATTGACGGAAATGTGAGAGGATTAATTGTTGATGAAGATGGTTTAGATGTGATTTATTGGAGAAAGCTTGAAGAGAAGAATTCGAACAAGGATCTTTATAAAAATGTGTTGAATAGTCCTAAAAATAAAGAAGTTGAAGATAGTCATGAAGAAAATCAAGTGAAAAAATCTAAGTCCATTCAAGAAATACCTCTTCTTAGAGGAAAATCTTCAGCTTCACACATATTTCAAGAAGAGGATGATCTATATAGAATTCCAAGAATTCAATCTCAACCATCCAAAAATGATGGTGTTCAGAAACAAGGCTTTCAATCTCAACCATCCATTCTACCATCAATTTCAGCAGCTGCAGCACCACCTGCACCTCCTCCAATACCGGCTAGGAAGAATCAAGCACCACCACCACCTCCTCCAATGAAGACAAGTATTTTGACTTCATCATCAAAAGCTATTCCTCAAAGCAATCAAAGAAACTCTTCAGGGAAAGGCATGATGCAAGAATCCAACAATGATCAAGTGAAATTGAAGCCTTTGCATTGGGATAAAGTGAACACTAATGCTGCTGATCATTCCATGGTTTGGGACAAAGTCGATCGCGGTTCGTTCAGGTAAAACCCTAATATGTTGAATGTTGTTAAATAAATTTAGATATTATTTTAGTAATTTTGTTCTTCGTCGAGATTTGAACTTTTGTTTCTAAATTCATTTCTTTAGGGTTGATCAAGATCTTATGGAAGCTCTCTTTGGTTATGTTGCAACAAACCGAAAATCACCTCAGCGAAAGACTCATTCAACAACTCCAAGCAATGATGCCTCAACACATATTTTCCTTCTTGACCCTAGAAAATCACAGAACATTGCTATTGTGTTGAAATCACTAGCCGTACCACGAGGCGAAATTCTTGATGCACTCATTGATGGAAAAGGCCTAAATGCAGATACACTTGAAAAGCTTTCTAGAGTTTCACCAACAGAAGAAGAGAAATCTCTTGTCCTTGATTATAGAGAAGATCCAGCAAAACTTGCTGCAGCAGAATCATTTTTATATCACATCCTTAAAGCCGTTCCTTCGGCTTTTAAGCGCTTGAATGCGATGCTATTCAAGGTGAACTATGACTCAGAGATTATGGAAATCAAAGATTCTTTGCAAATCATTGAATTGGGATGTAAAGAACTTAGAAGTCAAGGGCTTTTTTTGAAGCTTCTAGAAGCAGTTCTGAAGGCCGGGAATCGAATGAATGATGGAACTTCTAGAGGTAATGCTCAAGCGTTTAACTTGAATTCACTAAGGAAACTCAATGATGTCAAAAGCAACAATGGAAAAACCACATTACTTCACTTTGTAGTTGAAGAAGTAGTCCATTCTGAAGGAAAACGTGCCGTTCTTAACCGGAATAGCAGCCTAACCCGAAATACCAGTCAAAACAGAAGCATCAACATGAATGGCAACTTAGAAACAAATGTTGTTTCAGATGAAAGAAAAGAAAGGGAATACAAAATGTTAGGACTATCAATTGTAGGAGGAATAAGTTCTGAATTTTCCAATGTTAAAAAAGCAGCAAATATGGATTATAATAGTTTAATTGGTTCAATTTCAGCACTATCTGTTAAGCTAATTGAGATTCAAGAACTTGTTTCACAGTGTGAGAATGGTGAGAGAGGAAATTTTGTGAAAGAAATGAACCATTTTATTGGAAACGCCGCGGAAGAATTGAAACTAGTGAGGGAAAAAGAAACAAGTGTGTTGCAGATTCTTAGTAAAACAAAACAGTATTATGAATGTGGGGGTTCAAAAGAGAAAGAAGAAAATAATCTTCAACTATTTGGTATAGTTAAGGATTTCTTGGGAATGGTTGATCAGGTTTGCATTGAAATTGCACTTGACATGCAGAAGAAGAATCCTAAGAGGTATCAGAACAAATAAGCCCTGAGATTTTCAAAATCTGTTGTTGGAACATATAATGTCATATAACTCTAGAAATGGCCTAAATGATTCAACTATTGCTAGAGTTTTGTTGTTTGGATCAAAGCCTTGGGACCTCTTTGGATTGGCTTATTTGAGGTTATTTACTGCCACAAATACCTATGAACCATTTGAAGGAACCTACAGAAAAAGCCTATAACATGTCTATAAGTTGTTTTCAGCTTATTTTCATAAGCTATACACGATAACTTTCGAAAACAACTTGTAGTTTATATGAAAACAGTTTGACTTTATTTGCTTTTTGGTTATCCACTTATAGTTTATCTGCCATCACTTATATGATAAACACTTATACTATAAGCGGCTAATTAAGTTGTTAATCGAAACAGGCTGAGAGTTTTTGGATGACCTACGACTACGACTAAAGACTGTGCTTCCCCTTTGATAGTATAGAAGTAGTAATGTGGAAGATGGATATGATTTTACAAGTCATTATTTGTTTGTTTTATCTATATGTTTATCATTGTTGAAATATTACACCATCAACCAGAACTTAGTTGTATTCTTCTGATTTTCTGTTACTGTATATACACACTTGTAATTTTTATAAATGGATTTTTTTATTCAAAATAATAAAATTTGGATAAGATGTTAGAGCAGTTGACTTAGCATAATCAAGATAGGTTTGACTTAATGAGCCACTTGAAATCATGCTGTACATTACATTATGTTATTTTATCTTATTCTCCTAAAGAATAAATCATAATTGCTACCAATTCTCTTACCTAACCACATATGACATAGTTATGCTTCCTAACCTTCAAAACTCAAATATATCACTTCTTATTTTTAATGAAATATATATAATATCTTACTTACAAAAGATATAATTGCATATTCTCTCAAAAAAGATATAATTGCAAATGGATCCTCTCCACCATTTCTTTACACCGGTCTCTTAACATTTATTTATGACCAAATATATTTGAAATTAAATCACCTGTCTCTAACAATTAATCACTACATGAGTTTTCTATATTTTACTTGCTATCAATTGTCTCCATAACAGTAGTTGTTTCCAATTTACACAACAAGATACAATTCCCAATGCAATGTTTTGGACCTGCAACAAAATAATCAGGATAATAAATGTGTAAAGTAGAAGAAAAGAAGGACCTTAAGCCTATCTGTTTTGGTTAAATTGGGTTATAAGTAATGACAGAAGTTTCTGCATCAACGTTCAATTGTTTGATAATGTTTGACAAATTTTATTGATTATGGCTCAGGGACAAAAGGAAAGGAAGAGAAAATAGAGAAACTCTCTAATATTCTCAAAGAAAGTTGTTATTATTGAACTCTTCAATATTTGAGTATCCTTGAGTATGCCTAAACACTTGGTGGTGAGCCTTATTTATACTACTCTAGGAAGGCTCTACATTACAAATTAGAATTATCTAGAAATATTGATTACAAAGAAAGGCCTAGAAACATGGATACTCTAGTTCATAAGACTAGAAGGATCTAGAAAAGCTAAGATTTCCCTAGTGCCTTTATTTTATTTAGTACAGTGTCTAGTAGCTTCCTTATTATTCCATAGTATTCTAGAGACTTCCACATTATTCTTTATTATTCTAGAGGCTTCCATATTATTCTTCATCAGATTATAAAGTTATATTTACAATGTTTACTACTATAATCTAGTTATGCACTCTACTTAAGCTATCTTAATCAACAAAGTAATGTGAAATTCTTCTAAGTTCTTACCTCATCAAAAACTAGACTGATAAATCTCAATGACTGTAAAAGGGTAAGCACGATTTCTGATACAGATACACCTATGTATCTCAGAGGAAGCATGAACCATCACAATGTAGATGCTAGTTGTTATGGTTGTGAGGCAGCTACTTGCACTTTCAAATACCTTCATAAATAAATTATATTGTTTCAGAATTCTTTCAAAGCACAGTTTTTGCCAAAAATCCTAAAATAACTGTAAATAAATGGTAAAAGCAGAAATGCAGAAATCATCATACTGTAAAAGTCAAACATGCAATACTGCTTCCTACAAATAATCCTTTCCTTGTAAAGGTTAATGGACCTAAATTTGAGATTACATATGAATAACCTGTTAAAGAAATAGGAAGATTAGGAAGCCTCGTCACTGCAGGTGGTGGAGTTCTTGACTGAACAAGTGCAGGCACCCCATCTGAACCCAGTCCTAGTGTTATGAATAACAATGCCGACAGAAAATAAACACGCTCCATTTGATCCTATAAATAGAAACTGAATTAGGTAAGAAATTTCTCAAATTTACACAAGACTTCAAGATAAAAGCAACTGTAAACAAATAGCCAGTTGCCAAGCAGTTTTTTACCTGATAGACTTATGAAAAGATACAAGCTAGCTCGAATCATAAATTAGTATAAAGCATGAGAAAAACGATGTCGCAAATTATGAAACTAGAGAATAAGAAAAAACAACCAAAACATGATGATTAAAAAATATAGTGAATCAGAACATGTTCACTATAGGAAGCATATTTGGTATCACGGAGGGTTTGTCTCAATTACGTTGACCGACAAATCCACCATCATTTCAAACATGTTCATTATATGGTGTCATACTTCTGAAAATGAGGAACCAAGGCTCAGTTTGTTTTCATATGTTTGGGTGTGTTCAAAGGAGTGTGTTCAAGAGGGTGACTTTAGCATTACTCCTTATAAATAAACACACCAACTAAATAGGCAAACCCATAAAGGGGTAGTGAATCTTTCCCAACTTTCATTGGCAGGAATCTCTCCCCACCTTGTTTAATATAAGATTCCATGTTTTTTCTATGATTTTTTATTTTTAAAAAAAACTTAACATGGTTTGAAGGTAGTCAAGTTTTTTCAATTAAGCTTTACTCGCAGCCCGAACAAACATTCCAAGGTGAAAATTTGAAAGCCACCTATTCCTGAGGTCCATATGGAAACACAGCCAACGAAATATCTGATATACAATGTGCATTCATCTCATAACAAATAACTAGGCAAGGCAGCCTCGTTTGTTCAGACAACAAGATCATAACATTAATAATCTAAAAGGAAAGTGAAAGACCTTTCCAACTCCTCACAGACTGCAACAGTGCTGACTCCATCTAGAATGCAATTAATCAATAGATTTAGACCTTAAAATGCAAGCTTCTGAGCTGCAAGTGCTTCAACCTCTAGAGTTGGTTCCCACAATAATGTTCTCTCTGCCAGTAATGATGTTACCACATTGATCCATGTTCGAAGCAGCATGCCTATCTTGAAAGTACCCTACAAACAGTCGGAAAGGTAAACACCCCAGTAAGATGTATGGATATAGTCGAGGATGGTACTCCACGAGAAACTCCTTAAAAAAAATGAGGAAAACATGGGTGAAGAATAAGAGGATGAAAAACAAAAAATATCATAATTTGCTTCTTATGATTGGCTTGCTTGAGAGACCACCCTTTGGAAAATATTCTTGGATACATCAAGAAAGGAGTAAGTGCTAAGTCTAAAGTAAGTAATTTTTGTGATTTTTCTGCCTTCATCTCGCAAGTTGAATGTAAATCCATTGAAGTGGCAATAATCAATGAGTTGGATTATTGCTCTGTAAGACAAACTCAATGAATTTAAAAGAAATGGGGTTTGTGACTTGGTTCCATGTCCTCAAGGTAAATCGGTTATTGGCACTAAATGGGTCTTTAGGAATAAACTTGATGAAAATAGAATCATCACTAGTAATAAGGTTTGGCTACTGCAAAGGGATACAATCAAGAAGAAGGTATTGACTATGAGGAGACATACACTCCCGTTGCTCACCTTGAAGCGATTAGACTCCTTTTGGCATTTGCTTGTTTCTTAGATTTTAAATTGTGCCAAATGGATGTCAAATTCAAATTTCTCAATGATTTGCTAGACGAGGAAGTCTATGTCTCTCCGCCTTCAGGTTTTGAGGACCTCGAGCACCCAGATTACATTTTCAAATTAAAGAAAGCTCTGTATGAATCTCAAACAAGCTCTCAGAGCTTGGTATGAGAGATTGAGAAAGTTTCTATTGAAAAAGGGATTCTCCTGTGGTAAATTAGTCAATACATTGTTTAGTAAAAGGAAAAGATATTTCATTAGTGAATAATTACGTTGATGATATCATTTTAGGTCTACTAATTAATGAAAGTTTGTACAGAGAATTCTCAAAGCCCATGCATGGGGAATTCAAAATGTCCCTTATGGGTGAGCTTACATTTTTCCTAGGATTGCAAATAAAACAAGCTAAAGAAGGGACCTTCATTAATAAAACAAAGTATGTCTTGAAACTATTCAAGAAGTTTGACATACAAGATTGTAAGTCAATCTCTACACCAATGACCTCAATTCTTTTCATCGACAAGGACAAACATGGCATTGCTGTTAATTTTAAAAGGTACCAAGAAATTATGTTTGGTGTATCCATGTGTCCTAGATATCAAGCATGTCCCAAGGAATCCCACTTAAAAATTGTGAAATAAATTTTAAGGTACTTAATTTAGAAGGAAAATAACGTTAAGTCATGTTGTCGTTTTCTTGACAAAAAATAAAATCAAAGTCAAATCACCTGAATGGAAATTATCAAAATTTATATTAAAAAACGTAAATTGCATCTTAACTTTTATTTTTGACTTTGACTTTGATTTTATTTTTTGGTCAGAAAAACGACTATATGCCTTAATATTACTTTCCTTCTTAATATTTAATTGGGCTACACCTTTGATGTAAAATAGGAAACGATAGAAAAGTCATATTTTATATTAAAAAACTTAAATTCCATCTTAACTTTTATTTTTGACTTTGACTTTGACTTTATTTTTTGGTCAGAAAAACGACAATATGCCTTAATATTACTTTCCTTCTTAATATTTAATTGGGCTACACCTTTGACGTAAAATAGGAAACGGTAGAAAAGTCAAATGAATAGAGAAACCGATTATGTTTTTTTTAAATAAATAAATAAATAAAAAAATTACAAACTATTCTTTAATTTAAAATGACTTAACATAGTGGAAATTCGTCTTTGTCATTATAGTAAAAAACTAGCGTATATATATTATTTCCTTTTTCACTATTCTCTATTATATTTGTCTCTCATGGGTTGGTGACAGCACGCACTACGTTTGCACAACATTTCTAGGGATCAGGCTTTTGTGCAATCACAAGTCAGTGACAATATGCAATCAGCAGCCTAGACAACATATGATCAAGATCGAACGATTTAGATTTCAAACTCGAAATTTAGTGTCATTCAAAAAATTAAAATCTACCTTAAAATCTAATTCATCAAATCAAAATCGGACGGTTCCAATTTGCTAAATGAAAATAATGTGTTATGCAATGGTTGCATCTAATCCTAATCCTATTTCTAGAAGATCGTTTTATTTTTCACAATAATATCCGATACTTATTCCGTTTCTAGAAAATTATTTCATTTCCTGCACATATCATCCGATCCTTATCCCATTTCTATAGGATCGTTTCATTTACCACACACATATATATAAACGTCACACATTACTCACTAATTCATTCAACCCTATATCCTTGCAACTCGAACCCTAAGATAGCTGCTATGTTCTGCTACTACATTTTCCTCGCTCTTTTTTTTCTCTCCCTTCTTTTTTTCAAGAGAAAAGTACTAACTCATAATCCCAGAAACCATAACAAATCACACTTTTCCGCTTCTACTCACACCCCTCTTTCATACCCTATCATAGGTTGCCTTATCTCTTTCTACAAAAACCGTCACCGTCTTCTAGATTTTTACACCCATCACCTCTCTGATTCTCCAACTCAAACCATCCTCATCAACCGTCTCGGTGCCCGTCGAAACATCATAACTGCCAACCCTCTCAACATTGAATACATCCTCAAAACCAATTTTACCAATTTCCCCAAAGGAAAACCCTTCACTGAAATCCTCGAAGACCTCCTCGGTTGCGGCATATTCAACGTAGATGGAAAGGTATGGTCAAAACAACGCAAATTAGCCAGCCACGAATTCACAACGAGGTCCCTTAAAGACTTCGTTGCGAAGACACTTGAAGATGAAGTTCGACAAAGACTTATTCCATTGCTTGAATTGGCTTCTAAAGGTAACCATATTATTGACATGCAAGATATTTTAAGGAGACTCACATTTGAAATTGTGTGTAAAGTTTCACTTGGTCATGATCCTTGTTGTTTGGATTTATTTAAACCTTTGCCACCTCTTTTGTCGGCATTTGACAAAGCTTCTGAGATAAGCGCAATGCGTGCAACTTCTCCGATTCTTTTCATGTGGAAGATCAAGAGGATGCTTAATATAGGGTCAGAGAAATCACTTAAAAAAGATGTTAAACTGGTTCATGAATCGGTGATGGAGATAATAAAGAAAAAGAAAAAAGTAATTAGTGAAAAAAATATTTGTGGTATTGATTTGTTGACAAGGTTATTGGAGGCAGGGCATGATGAAATAATGGTTAGAGATATGGTTATTAGTTTTATCATGGCTGGGAGAGACACCACAGCGGCGGCGATGACATGGCTTCTTTGGTTATTGTCAAACAATCCAAGCAAAGAGGAGTCGATTGTGAAAGGATTGAGGGAAGTTTTTGGAGGAAAAGTTAATGAGGATGATTTTGAGTTTATTAGGTTTTTTGATTATGAAGATTTGAAAAATATGGATTATTTGAAAGCTTGTTTATGTGAGTCAATGAGGTTGTATCCTCCGGTGGTGTGGGATTCGAAACATGCCTCCAACGACGATGTGTTGCCGGACGGGACTAGGGTTCATAAAGGTGATAGAGTGACTTATTTTCCTTATGGGATGGGGAGGATGGAGGTGTTATGGGGAAGAGATTGGAATGAGTTTAAACCAGAACGGTGGTTTCATGAATCCGTTAGAGAAGGGGATAATAACGAGGTTCTGAAATATGTGAACCCTTACAAGTTTCCGGTTTTTCAAGCTGGTCCAAGAGTTTGTCTTGGAAAAGAGATGGCTTTTATTCAAATGGAATATGTTGTGGCTTCAATTCTGAACCAATTTGAAATTAGGCCTGTGTCAGCTGACCAACCATCTTTTGTTCCTTTTCTTACGGCTCATATGGCTGGTGGTTTCAAGGTGAAGGTCCATAAAAGGGTTTAAAATGAAAAGTAAAGACGCAAAATGAGATCTTAATATGTGTTGTACTGGCATGCACTTATTTCAATCTCTTATTTGTTTAATCTCTTTATTTATTTTTTCTCATCATAATTTTAGTGTCCTTCTCTTTTTCAACACAATATATTTTTATAAAGATTACTATTGATTATTATATATCGAATGTAATCCATATGCCTCTAGAAATTAATGTATTGTTTCAAATTTATCACAACTACCATTTTATCTCCAATTATTTTTATATCGGTTAAATAGTGTTTACCCTTTGTAATGTGAGTGAATTTTGGTTTACCCCCTATGCAAAAAAACTTTGGATTCCAGTCCTGTAATATGAAAATTCTTTGGATTTAAACCTTGATTTCATATGAGTGTACACTTAAGCTTATGTGGCACACTCATATAACATTTTTTCTTACTTATGTGGCACGTTGAGTGGGTATTATTAATTCCTTTAGTTATATTTTTAATTCCATATGGTTTTTTAATTTTTAACTTAATTAATAAATCATAGAAAAATAAAAAAGATGAAAATATTTCCACTTCCGTCAATAACTCAAATACTCATAACCAAGAATTCATCGATATCACCATCCCCAATCTCTTCCACTTTCCACTCCAAATCAACCCCAGCTCCCATTGTACCCAACCCATAAACCCAAATCATCAGTCTCTCAGATCTGCTGCCTGATGTAGTATCAAAAGTAAGTATTTATGTTATCGTCTCCTCAGGGACTGGTGCGATATTCTAAGCCGTTCAACAATCAATATCGTTCTAAGCTAGGGTTTCAAGATTGTTTTGTTTCATGAACTATAATACTATAGAATTGTAAAAGATATTAGAGTTAACAGGGAAATGATTATGCTGGGATTAAACTTCATCAACCCACTTATATGTATTCTCGGATTAGGGTTGCGGATTCCAATTATCAATCGATATTATCATGTATCCCTCGACAACATCATTCGTGTCCAAACAATATTATGGTATCAATTGTATCGTTCAATCATCGATGTCTCACACTATTAAATGATCCAAGAGTCGTTCCTATCATTCAATCGACGATTTCTCAATCTATTAAATGATAAGAAAGCATTAAGTGTGGATACAAACGATGATTATCAAAACATCCATTCCATGTCTAGAATCTATGTTTTGATAGATGATTATTCTCATCTAGATTCAAAAGTATTTTTCAATCACTAATAAATCAAACATAAGCATTACAATGCAAGAATAACA
>Ga0315914_1000426_pt1 | contig 51683 bp, 42 predicted proteins | sample MpolenodulesMG_FD_203920 | JGI IMG/M metagenome (GOLD analysis project Ga0315914, IMG submission 203920) | Medicago polymorpha root nodule microbial communities from Los Angeles, California, United States - elongated nodules | ecosystem: Host-associated > Plants > Roots > Nodule | place: USA...
AGTGAAGCAACTTTCTTCTAAATCAAAGCAAGGGAATCGTGAGTTTTTAAACGAGATAGGCATGATTTCTGCTTTGCAACACCCTTATCTTGTTAGACTCCACGGTTGTTGTGTGGAGGGAGATCAATTGTTGCTGATATATGAATACTTGGAAAACAATAGCCTTGCTCGTGCTTTATTTGGTAATTTTTCCTATATGTTCTACTTCAGTTGCTATTTCTGTGAACTCTCCACATTTTTTTCACTTAGCACGTGACTATGTGGTATCTTTTTCTGATTTTTATTATATTCACAAATAAAGGTCCAGCGGAACACCAAATAAAACTAGATTGGTCAGTAAGGCAGAAGATTTGTCTTGGTATTGCTAGAGGTTTGGCATACCTTCATGAAGAATCAAGACTGAAGGTTGTTCACAGAGACATCAAGGCCACTAATGTGTTGCTTGATAAAGATCTTGAGCCAAAGATATCAGATTTTGGTTTGGCGAAACTTGATGAGGAGGACAATACTCACATTAGCACTAAAATTGCTGGCACCTAGTAAGTAACTATAATTCTTGCCTTCTCTTTGTTTATTAAAAAGTACTGCAAAAAGTTATCAAATTCAGTTTAAATTGAAACTTTTAATAGTTAACTCTGAAATCATGTTCTATACTTATATCAATTATTGCAATGATATGTTCCAATTATGCAGTGGATATATGGCTCCTGAATATGCAATGCATGGGTATTTGACGGACAAAGCAGATGTTTATAGTTTTGGAATTGTTGCCTTAGAAATCGTTAGTGGAAAGAGCAACACCTTGTATCGGTCAAAGGAGCAAGCATTCTATCTTCTTGATTGGGTAACTTTTTATGTTATCAATTGGTCATCAAATCTAATTATCCAATATACATACATGTATTGTTCTAAATTTTTCATCGTATAATTCAACTCTAAAAGAGAATAAAATCTGTTAACCCTTTCCCTTGTCGCAAGAAGACAACAACTTAGCAAAAAGATTAATAATTAAGAAACAGCATGCAAAGACAATGAAGGGATAAAAAAAAGAGTGTTGTACATAAGATTTAATAGTTACTTTCAATTTCTAAAATCTTAATATAATGAAATGAATTGCCTAAGTGACATACTACCGACACCATTTTGGTATTTACTTATTAAAAACAAATATGACCAGTTTCATACTTTGAAGAATTTTCAAAAATTGAATGTACCTATTGTAAATGTTTTTGATTCAAATCAAACTATTCTTTTTTTTTTTTTTCTTTCAACAGGCGCATTTGTTGAAAGAGAGAGGTGACCTGATGGAGCTAGTTGATAGAAGATTAGGTTTAGATTTCGACAAAAATGAAGCTATGGTGATGATCAATGTGGCTCTCCTATGCACGAACGTCACTTCAAACCTTAGGCCCCCTATGTCGTCAGTCGTAAGTATGCTTGAAGGAAGAACTGTGGTTCCAGAATTTGTGCCAGATTCAAGTGAAGTAATGGATGAAAAGAACATGGAAGTATTGAGGCAGTATTACTATGGGATGGAAGAAAATAGTACAAGTAAGTCACAAACACAAAGTCAGAGTTTATTAACTGATGGGACATGGACTGCTACATCTTCATCAGCTGTAGACCTTTATCCTGTCCACCTTGATTCTTCCTATTGGGAGAAAAGAAATTAAGCGCGTTTATTGATAAATAATTGCATCTTCCGGCTTGATGTCCTGCCACTGTGTCTTGTGATGAAGTCATGATGTCTTTAAAACTGAGTACTATCTCTGTCCATTTGAATTTTAACCAATAATTGTGCGTGCTCTCTAATGCACTCTTTCTAACAAATTATTATTTGTTAAAATTTAAATGTATCCCACTATTTTAAATTGTATCCAGCAAAACAGTTGGTATCACATAAATTTAGGTATTTGTATGAATTTTAATCAATAAAAGAAGGTGCGTTTCGAAAGTGTCTTAAAGAGTATGTTGTTGGCACTTTACATTATGTTGTATTTCATGGTCTGAAATTTCGATTGAAAGGAGGGATTCATATTTGTTGCTCCCAAGTTGAGAAAATTGAAGTTTGACCATTCAGTGAAATGAAATTGATTGTTATGTTGTATATTTTCAAACCAATGTTTTTTTGTTTGTGAGGTTCTGAAAAGGTATAGCAAAAGGTGTGAAAGTTTTAGTTCGTATATGGATGACTCGATCTCCGAGAGTACGGTTTGGAAGATTTACAAAGTTTATGATCTCTGACCCTCAGCATGTGCTTAACAGTATTCTCATGAGTTAGGTCTTTTGTATTCAATATGAGACTAATAAATCTCAAGTGGACAATGAGACATTAGATTGTTTTTTTACCATATCTTAACTATCTTTCAAATAGACGATTTCAAGAATCGAACTAGGTTTCTTTTTCTAAGAGAGAGTCATGTTATACCCATGGAAAATTAATTTAATTGGGGCTTTAGAAATATAGTATTGCATCCGGTCATGTCCTACTATCGAGTTTCTTTCTTCTTCTTTTTTAGTCAAGTAATCTAGTGACTAGAAATTCAACCTTTTTAGGTGAATACATGAGAAATCCAGGGTTCGAACCTCGCCTCTGCATATTGCAATTTCCCTGCCAACTGAGTTATTCTACAGAGACTACTACCAAGTTTCTTATAAGCCCTTACATTAAATGTGTGTTTGGTGTCACAAAGCACCACCACTTTCAATGCATGGCTTTTTCTCTAAGGCAGTGATGGCTTCTTCTTACATTCCTTATATGGCATACCTTTGGGCCGAAAATGATTTTGAAAATATTGTTAAAAACAATAATGCGATAATTGAATTGGCGATGATGTTGACGGTATCCTGCTTTAAGTGCACACATTGGTGATTAATGTTGTATTGAAAATTGAAAAAAGTCGGTTATTTTAGAACAAATATTTCTGCAAAAATGTCGGTTAATTTTGGAAGGAGGGAGTATTATATATGTTACAGTTTGTTACTTAATAGTAACAATTAAACAGTCTTTATAATGTTACCAAAATAAGAACATAAAAGAAATATGCTATGTTGTGTTTAAGAGGTCAGGTCAAATACCTCTTTTGGTCCTTTAGGTTTGACGAAAATACCGGGTTAGTCATTTAAATTTTATAAGTTTCAAATAGGTCCTTTAAGTTGTTAATAACCTGTGCTTTTGATTTTCGGATATCAAACCATTATTTGGTTTTGAATCGTCAATCTTTGAATTTTTTACTTTTATTCGTGGGACGGGAAAAGGAGAGAAAAACCCTTAGAGATTGTGGATCCGGGGGTTGGTTTCGAAAAGGGAAGGTTTGACGCACCCTAAACGACTACGGTACTCCGTAGGAACCTCTTGCCTAAATTATCTTGTGCTAAGTTTATTTGCTTATTTTAATAATACTTGCCTAAAATTCTAAGTGAAAGAATGGAGGGAGAAGAAGCATGTTTTTGTTATTTTTATTTGATTTGGAAGGATTGGGTCCTTTGCCTACATACCCTTAAAGAAAATGGATCAAAACCAATGTAGTTCACTCCTAAAAATTTATTTAGTGAGTTGTATTGATTTTAAAAGTTTTTGAAAATGGTTTTAAGAAGAGAAAAGAGACCTCAAAGGCATAGAAGAATAAAAGAAGTGAGGTTGTTTGATTTTAATTAAAAGAAATACAAGTCTAATGTGGATATTAAAGTTGTTTAACAATTTGATTAAGAAAATAAATGGAAAAACAAACTCTTGGGTTAAAATCCAAGGTTTCTTAAGAAAATATTTTTGAAGTTTGATACATTTGACTTTTTTGGAAAAAATTAATTTTCTAAGCTAACGGTAAAAAACTAAGCGTTTTGACGTAATGTAAAAAAAATAAAGTGAAAGGAATTACCAAGGATGATGGATCCCAAGTAAAATTCCATCCTAAAGTTACTAGTTGTTCATTTTTAAGGCCCTCAAATTAGTCCAAAAAAATTTACCTAGTTTGTCACTCATTCATTTGGTCCTTGCTCACGGTCATAGCATAATGCGGTAAATAAATTGTGGTGTCGGTGCATTTTTATTATGTGAGTATTACATAGTCCCTAAATACATGCTAAAGCTTCAAGGAAAAGTAAATGACAAGAAAAATGAAGTGCATGAATTAAATTACATCAAATCCCATTATACACACTAAAAATTTAATGATGATAAAATGAAATGACAAAGAATAAATATGCATGAGATGATGAACAAATATAATGCAAGAATAATATAAAGAAATATAAAAAACAGTAAGTAATAATTAACACAAAGCAAAATATTTTTTGTGAATTTAGAGGAAAAAAATTAAGTGAAAAAGGTGCAGGAAGTAAAAACAGTGATGTAGTTAGCAAAAATGTAGTAAAAAATTAAAGGTAGTTGGGCTTAGTGCCAAAACATAGGGCTCAGGCTGGACGAATCTGGACCATCTGATGAATCAAGAGGTCCAGATTCAATCACAGTAAAACATCATCACAGCCACAGGATCAAATTTCATAGTCTGGATCTTTCAGATTCTAGTCAGAACTTCAGCTTCTCTTCAAATTTCAAATATTGTTGTATATGTTCTTTCAGCACTAAAACTTGATTTAATACATTGAATATTTGTTTATGGTCTTGCACACTTGAACATACATTTGCATATGTCCAATTGTTCTTTTAATACCTTGTTACCATCAAAACTAAAGAGACATTATACAAAACTCACTTTAGTTCAACAGGTAGGTAGGTAATCTCTCTCTTCTCTCTTTCCTAAACCCTAGCAGTCACCTTTTTCTTCTTTTTATCTATCGAAGTGGGGTGATTTATGGTCAATTTTGACCCAAAATCACCCCTCCGAATTGGTTTTCCTTTTGTTATACTTAAATAAGTGATATCCACATATTTTTAATATTTTTTAATTTGTTTTTGTGATATTGTCGTGTTGCATTCCTCTATTTGTTTTGATTTCATGTCTTTGTGTGTTGTGATTTTGTTTTCCCATCTTAGTGCGATGTTTATTTTATTTAGGTTGAAAGATTAGCTTTGTGGAAATGCAAATTCAATCAATGACTTTGACATCGTCTAATTTGTAGATCAGGAGACTTGAATATTCTGCATATTCATCTTTTTTATTTTTAGTGACTTTGAGTTTGTATTGCATCGATGTACTCTATTAATTTGAATGAATGAATATCGTTTATTTTTATAAAAAAATAATAATTTAATGGTAAAAGTAATTGTGTTTGTTCCTTAGTAGAGAGAGGCGCGTAATTATTTTCTAGGAAAATAGATCATTGTGCAGTTATTTCCATTTTACATTAATTGAAAGATAAATTAAATCTTGACAAAAAAAAAATTAAAAATCAATCAAATGAGTATCATTGATTTAATTTTATTTTTTTTGTCAAGTAGTCTAGTGGCTAGAGCTCATCTAATTAAATGTTTAAGATATTAAACATTGTTTTTGGTACTATATCAATGTTTTTTTAATTCAAATGAAAAGATTTTTTTTTGTTGCAATAAATGGTATTTAATTTGTAATTGGGCTATTATTTTTATTTTTTTACCTCAAATTTAATATGTAGTTTTTTAATTGTGTTAGTGTCATGTGGTTCATTTGTTAAGTAATTGACAATGAAATGCCACATGTATTTGTTATTTGATTGATCTTGAAATATATGTATAGGAGAGGAGATGAATGGAGGTGGATCCTAAATGATTGTCTCTTGAGGTAGCGAGGTTTGTTGGGAGCTAACTGCTGCTGTTTTTTTTATGGTTATTGTCAGTGCAACAGCTGCATTGTTTCTAAGTTGGTGAGTTGGTCTGCTTGTGTTTTGGGTTATTACTGTTTCGGCTGCTGTGGGGTGTAATCAGCATATCGTTTTCAGTTGGGCAGTTCTTTAGAGGGCCAGGTTTTTGGCTGTTTAACTTGGGCTGTTTTTGTTAGCAGTTTCTAGTTTGAAAATTGCTTTTCCCACATTAGAACTTGCTTAAAAACACATGGAAATGACCAAAAAAATTCAGCAATAGTTAACTATGATTGAAGTTTTTTGGTCATTTTCATGTGTTTTTAAGCAAGTTCTAATATGGGAAGAGCAACATTTTTCTAGTTTTTTGGTAGTTGTGTGTTGTTTGATTCGAGGGATTTGGGGGCAGTTTTCCGGATATATATGGAACAACCGTCTTTCAATTTAGGCATGGCAATGGGGCGGGGTGGGACGGGTTTTACATTCCCCGTCCCCATACCTGATTCTCATATACTTACCCGTTACCCTACCCATACCTAACGGGGATGAGAAATTGAACCTCATGCCCGTCCCCGACGGGTTCAGGTATCTCCGCCTCATCCCCATTCCCGCATGGAATAATTTTTTTTAATAAAAAATAGAAGTTTTTTTGCAACCCCTAGAGAAATATGTTCACTTTAACATTTGTTAGACCGATTGATTTAGTTGCTCCTTTAAATATCAAAGGTAATTTTTATAACACGACAATTATCAAACAAAATAACATGGCATATCAGCATAAAGTAGTTATTTGCATTCAGGACGGATGTGGGTACCCGTTACCCATCCCATATTTGTATTTTGAAATCGGGGAAAACTCAAACTCATACCCAAACCCAGTCAAAACGGAAAAAAACCTATCAAATTGGGGTTGGTTCAGGTGGGTAACCACAGGTATAGGTTTAATTTGTTGTCATGCCTATGTATATTTTTTGTTTTTTAGCTTGCCTTGTGTTTCTTTCTTATGACAAAGGTTGCAGTGGGAGACCTCTTTAGGTCTCCTACCGCAGGAGACTTGAATTTATTTATTTTTTTGCAAAATGAATGTGAACCATTTGATATAGTTAAAAACTTTTGAATGGTTGAGATTCACATGTTAAATGACCCTTTAGAATTGTATTATTTAAATATCTATATTCATTTTTTAAAAGGGGTGTTTTTGGTATTGTTGATAAAATTGGAAAAATTTTCAGCAAACTCATACAAGCTCACATGTTGGTGTTATGTTCATAATTTTTTATTTAAGAGAAAATTCCAACATTGCCCTTCGGTTAAATGAATAGAGACATGCAAACAAATGTCATTTTAGTAGAGAAAAAAAAAATTGTCTTTTACACATTCTCCTATCGTAGGAGACCTATTTACCTCTCCTATAATAAACGCCGCCATTTCTTATCTATATTATATATAAAGAAAATTACGCCTTTCGACATTTTTGGATTGGACTTATCTTCCAAAAATGTCCTTAATTTTAAATACAAATAACACATGTAAAAATAAATAAGAATAAATTTAATTTAAGGAAATTTTTTACACACAGTTGCTTATGAAATATTCTTACTGTTAGCCAATTATAAAATAACACGTGAATTACTAATTCATGTCACTAATCATCCCCGTTAACCCTCTTTTACATCCGTTAACCACATATCAAACTCACACAAAACTAGCACAAAATAAAAATTCATGTTACTTTTTTATCAGCCGCTTTTATGTTGTACATATGTGTTGTTCCCCTTAATACAACCGACAAAGATTGCCAAGTAGGTCTTCGTGAGCTTAGCTCGGTTGGTAAGGGCAATGCATAATATATGCAAGGTCCGGGGTTCGATCTCTCGAAATATTTTAGGAAGAGATTTGTTAGCACTATATTAAATATTAATAAGTAGGGTTCTCACAATTCATAGTTCGTTCCCACATTGTTTAGTTTTTCTCAACCTCTCTCAGCCCTCTGCATCAAAATTCATAATTAAACTGTAGGTTTTTTTTCTTTTTCTTTCATGTTACAACTAATCAAAGTCGATTAATTTTATGAATTATTTGACTTTGCTGGTTTATAAGTGATCATGATTCAAATTGTTCATGGTTAATTTTAAGGATTATTTGACTTTGCTAGTTTCTAATTGCTTATACACACTACAATAGCGTGATTTTTTTATTTTTTATTTTTATAAAAAGAGAACCGTGGTTTTTTTTAATTATTAAATAAATCATTGTTTAATAAAGGCTATATAGCTTCAGCAACGTATGTGACGTCGGTACCGATGATGACATTGAAAACTCTATCACTCAACTCCTTTATGCTTTCTATGTGATATTTGTTTTCCCACTCAAGTTTTTTTGTAGTTAGTTTAGTCAGCAATCGTTGTCCTCTTCACTTGCAAGTTGTGACGCCCCACCATTGATAACGACCTCCAATATTTTCAAATGGCCTTCCCCCGTTGCTGCTGTTGTAGCATAGCCCCGCAACAATCTCACATTTATATATCTTTCATTGACAAATGGTCTTCCCTCCAATATATAGTATAGATTAATGGAAACTTTGAGAGATAGAGTAAAAATTGTCTTAGCAACCGCGTCATCTGGTATAGCTGCAACATTATTACCGGGTGGTAGAACTACACATTCCCGATTTAATTTACCTTTTGATGTACAACCAAATTCCATCTGCAATATAAAAAAGCAAAAAGATCTTGTAAAGCTTATTAGAGTAGCAGCTGCCATAATTTAGGATGAAGCCTCAATGACAAACATATAATGTTTAGAAGCATTAGATCGAACACTAAAATATATTTTAGACTGTGATGTTCCATTTGGTGGAAAAGTTATGATCATGGGTAGAGATTTTCGTCAAGTAGTTTTAGTTATTCAAAAAGGTAGTTAGGCACAAAGGATATCTGCATGTATTATTAGGTCTTATTTGTGGGCAATACCAAGGTCCTACATTTAGTACAAAATATGCAATCAGTGAATGATGAATTTGCACAATTTCTTATGCGAATTGGTGACGGTGTTGAACCTACCAAACCCAATGATATGGTGAGGATACCTCCTCAAATTTCATTACCATGGGAAGGAAAATAATCAATTCAAACTCTTATTGATCATATTTTTCCACAATTATATTTGCATGGATGGGAAGCATCGTATATGGTCGAAAGAGTCATAATTACACCTACAAATGATGATGTTCAAAAATTGAATGACATAATTATCAATTAGTTTCCAGGAGAAGAACATAATTTGTTGTCATTTGACGAGGTTGAAGGGGATACTTATAACTTATATCAAGAAGAATTCCTAAACACAATTGCTCAAGGAAGTATCGAACCACATATTTTAAAGGTAAAAAAGGTGCACCTTTGATGTTGTTGTGAAACATAGACCCTAGATATGACATGTGTAATGGGACACAATTGTTATGTCGTGGTTTATTTAAGAATATGTTGGAGGTGGAAATCCTAACAAGAAACAATGTTGGAAAAAGAGCATTCTTGCCTAGAATTAAATTTTAAAAAAAATGCGAGTTCAGGACTTCTCTTTGTGCTTAGTAGAAAATAGTTTTCCGTTAGACTAAATAAGTCACAATGGCAGACCATTCTCAATGTTAGAATCTATCTTCCACGACATGTTTTCAGCCAAGGTCATATGTAACTTTATCAAGAGGAGTTTCTCAAGTTCTCATTAAAGAAGGAAAAATAGAAGGAGAAGGTGAAGACTTTACGAAAATGTAGTTTTTAAAGATATTCTTTTATCGCAATCATAACAATGTTTCTTTTACGTAACATGTCATTTATACATTTATGTTATGATGTTACTAATTACTATTAGAATAAACAATAAAAGATCATTATTTTATCTTTATTATATATGCAGGCAATATTTTGTTTATAAATCAATATATCAATAATTTTCATTAATATTTAAAAATTTAAAAATTCAAATAAAAAATATTGCCCGTCTTAATAAAATAATCACATACGATATTGCCCGTCTTTCCACTAGTGTGGAATAATATTTGCTATTAAAAAAAATTATTTGTACTATATATAAAGAAAACTACCACTTTCAACACACTTTTGGGTTGGACTTTTTTTTTCAAAAATACCCTTAATTTTTAATTTTAAATTTAAATACAAATAACACATGTAACAAATAGATAAGAATAAATTTAATTTAAGGAAAAAACTTACACTCAATTCCTTATAAACTATTCTTACTGTTAGCCAATTATAAAATAACATGTGGATTACTAATCCATGTCATTAATCGTCCCTGTTAATCCTCTTTTACCTCCGTTAACCATAGATTAAACTCACAAAAAACTAGCACAAAACAGAAACTCATGTTACTTTTTTATCAACCGATTTTATGTTGTCCATCTGTGTTGTTCCCCTCAATACAACCGACATAGATTGCCAAGTATTTTCATATCCCTAAAAAACAGTATTTCCTTATTATTTTATTACTTCCACAAAAAACAGTATTTCCATATTATTTTATTAAGTTATTCTTCTTTAGCCTTTGATCAATTGTAACAAACGTGACCAAAAAATAACGTTAAATATTGGACTTTAAATCCTCTAAAAAAATATTAGTAACAAACGTGAATAAAAAATCATGTTAAAGATTGGACTTTAAATCCTCTAAAAAAAGATTAGTAACAAACGCGAACAAAAAATAATATAATGTTAAAGATTGGACTTTAAATACTCTAAAAAAAATATTAGTAACAAATGTGAACAAAAGATAATGTCAAATATTGGACTTTAAATCTTTTGAAAAAAAGATTAGTAACAAACGTCAGCAAAATATAATGTTAAAGATTAAACTTTAAATCCTTTCATGTTACAACTAATCAAAGTCTATTAATTTATGGATTATATTTGACTTTGCTGGTTTATAAGTGATTATGATTCAAATTGCTTATGATTAATTTTAAAAATTATTTGACTTTGCTGATTTATAATTGCTTATACAAACTATAATAGCGTGATTTTTTTATATATATATAAAGAGAACCATGTTTTTTTAATTATTATTAAATAAAGGGAAAATAAGCAATAACATCTCCTGCCATTAAGCTCCTTTACCTGCCGTTCTGCATGCATACAATTGATAAACTGCTCCCATGGCCACCACCCAATTTTCAACGAAATACAGTGAAATCAAAGTGTTAAAACCATTTAAACAATTCAAAATTATTAAACCATAATCACACTCATGTTACCAACAACTAAAATCAGAAACATTATAAAGCTTAAAACACCATCTAAGAGGCCGTTATATGAGAGGACCGCTAATTAAGAAGTATGGATACGAACACCGACACCAGATACAACACGGATACTGACATGCCAATAACGTTATAATTTGAGAAAATCACATAATTTAGGGTAATTATATTTGTGGATGCGGATGCAACACGTGTTCAGACACATCTAATATGAAGAGTGTATGTGATTCATAGGCGAGGAGTAATATCATAATTCGTAATCACAATATAAAAGGAAAAAAATCAAATAGAAGTGGAAATAGAACCGGTGGATTAAAGATAGATAAATAGGGTAGAAAGAAACAAATGGCTACACTACCATCTCAACAGAAATTCATAAACTCAATTGTTTAAGGAAGTATCCCACCACATATTTTAAAGGTAAAAAAAGGTGCACCTTTGATGTTGTTTCGAAACATAGACCCTAAATATGGCTTGTGTAATTGGACACGATTGTCATGTCGTGGTTTATTGAAGAATATGTTGGATGTGGAAATCACAAAAGGAAGCAATGCTGGAAAAAAAGAATTCTTGCCCAGAATTAATTAAAAAACAAATGCGAGTTCATGACTTCCCTTTGTGCTTAGTAGAAAACAGTTTCCCGTTAGACTAAGTTTTGTCATTATCCTAAATAAGTCACAAGGGCTGACCATTCACGAATGGTCAATTATATGTAGCTTTATCAAGAGGAGTTTCTCAAAATTCAACAAAAGTTTTCATCAAAAGAAGGGAAAATAGAAGGAGACGATGAATACTTTACGAAAAATATAGTTTTTAAAGATATTATTCCCTTCGTTTCAAAATGAATGTCACTTTAACCAAACAAAATTTGTTTCAAAATGAATGTCATTATTTCCAATACACCTTTAATTTTTTTCTTCCAACTTTACCCTCTCCAACTTTTCTCTCACACAATTTTCAATGCAACTTTAAGTTTGTCTTTTTCTTATAAAATAAGGCCAGTTTAGTAAATGTCTTATATCTAATGATTATTTCATTTCATTCCTTAATATGTGTGCAATTGGCTAAAGCGACATTCATTTTAAAACGGAAGGAGTATTTTATCGTAATCATAACAATGTTTCTTTTACATAACATGTCATTTATACATTTATGTTATGATGTTACTATTTACTATTAGAATAAACAATAAATACTCATTATTTTATCTTAATTTTATATGCAGACAAACTAAAATATGTTGAATTCAGAAATAATTTTGTTATATGTCTTGACAATATTTTGTTTATATATTAATATATCAATAATTTTCATTAATATTTAAAAATTTTAATCAAAATTATACAAACAAACATAATAAAATAATCACATGCGTTAACGCAGTAGAAAGAGCAGACATACAGATACGATAATAGCTATAGTTTTTTTTATAAAATTTCCCAAAAATAGTTCAAACAATAATATTCAAATTCACAAAAGTATCCAACAAAACAAAATTGATACATTTAACTTTACTAAACCATAAAATCATATTATCATGTCTCTCTAACAAAAAAAAAAAGTGTTTTAAGTAAGTTAGTGTTTCAATTTTTCTTCGATAAAAGAATCAAAGAACGAAAGAAATTAAGTTAATTAATAGATAGAAAGAAAATTAAAGTAACAATCTAAGACTTTGTTATAGTTTCCATTACTCACAAATTATATAAGATGCTGAGAATTGAAACTCTTCCATGGATATAACACTGAATGAAAAATATTTGAATACACTCACATCAAATAAAAAAATTAAATGAAAATAAAATTAAATGATGTTGATATTGATGTGATTATATTATTTTTGTTTTAATTTTTCCATTTGATATGAGTGTGCTTAAAAGTTTTTCATTTAGGGTTGTGACCATGAAAGAATTTCCCGTTGTTGGAGAACTGATGTCGGTGGATCATTCTCCGTATGAACACAAAACCTTGTTCTTCCTCCTCTATCCTTATTTGCCAAAAACAACCCAACAATAAGACTTAATCCACACCCTTCGTATTTGATTTCACATTCTCAAACTATCCCATGAATTATGCCACCGACTGTGATGTTCCTCTGGTTACAATCTGACTCTTTAGTAACTTGTGGAAGCTTCTGCTTTCCTACCCTTTACTTTTTCACCTCTAAAAGAGATACAATGTATACTTTATAAAATCTATAGTATTTGCTAAAAATATATTTATACTACTATGTATAAAATATATACATAGTTTTTGACTTATTTTTTTTAATTTTCAATTATGCCGTTAAACAAAATTGTCCATAAGATGTTATATTGTTGGTATTATTTAAAAAGATTTCTTTTTTTAAATAACAAAAATATAATAATTTACATCATCTTTATTTTTATATTGTTGGTGTCATTGAAAGAATATAGTTTGATACATACACTTTTAATCAAAATCAAAATTTCATAAAACTATTGTTTATAATTTATACGATAATCTATGGACATTAGTGTAATTTACACACATCATCATGATTCCTTTTCATAAGATCATAAAATTTTCTTCTAAAACATTTTTCAACATGAGTGCCACATTTTATAAAACAAGTAATCATACAATAATAAACTAATGGCCCAAACACTTCATAAGTGAGCCAACGTAATAAACCATTGTTAGATCGGTTAACATATGTAGCCGACTTAAAAAGGCATTTATCTCATTAAAAGAGAAGGAAACGTGAAGACACATTGAGAGCTTATGAAGGAATAAACGAGCACCCATGATCGGCTTACGGTGGTGGAATCACCGAAGTGGTGTTTCGGTTTCATTTAGATAGCAGTTGTTTGCTCGTTCACAAGCTACGGTGAAGAACGAAGTTAGCACTGTAGGTATGAAAAGATAACTGATATATGAACATGTATTTTAAAATTTTTAGGTAAATAGGAACATTTTCATAAAAGGAAAAGAAAAAAGTTCAAAACATAATGCTTTTATGAAAGAGAGCTGCTATATAAAGGTAAAAATACATCCAAAGTGAATCACGAGAATTGTGATAACCAATAGAATTTGTTTATGGGCGGAAAACACGGTGAGTGGGGTGCTAAGTTGGCTTCAAACATTATCCCACATGCTTTCGGATGACTTTGCTGTCTGTCGTTAGGCGACGTTTAGCATGGGGAAATTGCAAAATTTCCCCATCTTAGGCTCATCTAAACTCAACCACTCATTTAATATAAATTAATAGGGATGGCTAGGATTGTTTTGTCTTGTTGACTGGTAACTTGTAAGGTTTAAATATTAAGTGACCTTATTTTTTGGTTGCCATTTAAGTTACCTTAATTTATATGTATTTGTTTAAACGCACAATTTATATGGATTTAAAAATATAAAATTGAAATATCGAACATTTACAAATGAATTTTTGGGTTGGAATATGTTTTGGCTTTCCTATTACTAACACCGTTAGGAATTTATTTATTTATTACTTCGAGTTGAAAGAAAAAATCAAGTAATTGAACTCAAGTGGTTAATAATTAGAGAATTTGAGTTTGAATTTGATTTATGGGTATATCAACAACTCTCGATCAGACTTTACTTACATTTGCCTGAACTTCGGATTAATAAGGCCCTCTTTCTCTAAGAACAGAAGGGCTAACACAAAAAATATTGTTTATTGTATCTTTCATAAAATATGATGTTCAAATCTTTGCTACGTAGGGAGACCAAATTGATGCTTTTGTATGAATAACATTGATCTACAAGTTTAAAGATCAACTCTAAGAGGAAATTGTGTACGAAATGTTCTCTTTTGATATATTCATAAGGGTATAATATGGTTTATGTTTATATTTATGAATTCTCCACAGAAACCCGTGGAGATATACAAGGACGGGAACAATAGTGAAAATCTTTTTGTGGTGGAGAATGAGGATGAAAAATCTTTTGAAGGATTGGGACGGAGAGTGAGAATCACTCTCGATCTAGCCCCGTCAAACAACACAATTTGAATTAATTATTCGAAGTCACTTTTCAAAATATTTTTTGGCACTGTCGATAATTGAAGCAAATAATTTTTACACTTATATGTTGAATAAATTTATATTTTTTTTATTATAAATACTATACACATTATATATAAATATATGAAGAATATCAATCATTTTAACTTTCATCATAAAAATAAACAAACTATATCATACGATACTTTAAAATAAACAAATTATTAATAATATTAAAAATAAAAAATTATCTCGTGCATGGTGCGGGAACACACCGATAATATGGACATACAAAGGTTGAACATAATAGATAAACATACATGAATATATCTTGAACATAAACAAGTGATAATCTTGACATTAATATGAACATAAATTGGCTTAAAGACAACAAATAAACAAGAACAAAACTTTTTTTGAGGATAAAATATTTGATTTTATCTTTTAGAAATTAAAATTAAAATTCGCTATATTTTTAGGGACCAAAAATCTATTTTATAACTTATTTATGTGGATTTTATGTCTTAAGGATATTTTACAATTCCCCCATGCTTTCGGATGATTTTGCTGTATGTCGCTATATATATCTTTTCCCTTTTTGGTATGAAATGAATGACTTAAAATGTGGTTATTTTTACACTTACAACCTCACATGCATCAATTCAGAGACGTTTCTGCTTTTCAAAAATACTAATCGTATTCTCTCAAAAAAAAATAAAAAAATACTAATCGTCTGTGTCGTTTACGTACGAGTTTGCTATCATTACTCAGTGGGCCATACATAGTACACGTACTTGCACAATTGTCTGAAATGTTGAAAAATAAATGCTTATTTCTCATCAATGTCGACTAAGCATTTTGAACCAATCAATTTACTTTATAAAATGAAATTAAAGGGTATACATTATGGGTGTAAAACAGTTTTACACTAAGAATCTACTACTTTACCACTTTACATCACTTTTTATAGATATTTTTAAATTGATTGTGTTACATGAAAAAAAATGGTGGTTTGCCATTTATGTCAATGAAATTCTTATAAAATTGTTAGTGACCCCATTTTGATTTCTAAAGTTAAAGAAATTTTAAAAATCATTAATTTATTTAGGGATTAGATTAACTGTTTTAAAATGACAAATATGATTATTTTTTTCTTGTGTTAGGCTCGGAGGTAAGTAAAATCTCGCAAAAAATTGTTTTCACCTAAAAATAGAATTCAGGTTCTCTTAAATGATTCTTCTTTTGGTATAGTAGGAATGTTATTTTGACAACATATAAGTTGTCGCACACCGTATATTAATATACTCTGCACCCACTTTTTCATTTTTTTTATTAGTTTCTTTCCTTGCCTCAATTTGCGTGCAGGCTGTAATTTGCTTGATAATGCTACGGTGTGGATACTTGACAATCTTTTTAGGTTGTTCATATATCACATCTCAGTTCATTAACCCTTGAGTCGAATAAATTAGTTACAAATATAATTGATTGTTTTTATATTTTTGCATATTAATAATTCTTCTAAAGAATGAATTGACAATTTGAGGGAATCAATTGATGATTTACTCTTATAATTGAGTTTACATGCAGTAAGAACTTTCCTTGACATATATATTTGTATTTTTCTTTTCCTTGTTGATTTTAAGATAAGATGGACACATCCACTAACTTTTTCTTCTTCTTCTTTTCACTCATTCTCATTTGGTTCATATCTCTAACAGCTTTTGGAGCAACTACTATTCACCCTGATGAAAGTATGATATATATTTCCACCATAGCTCATTGATCTGATCTTTCTTTTCTAGTTTTTTCATCTAAAGATCCATGTTAGTTCAAATATCATATATTATTTTTGCTCATATAGAAATTCTGTATATATATATATTTGATGATATATGCTTCTGGATTTGTAATTTTTCAGTACTTAGCTGATATCTATCAACTGTATGTATATATAGAGAAAGCTCTTGAAGGTATAGCTAAATCACTTGGTAAGAATGATTGGAACTTTGACATTGATCCATGTAGCAACCAACCTAACTGGGCTACACCGAAGCCTGCGCATCCCAGTCCCAGATTGAATATCGTAGAGAACAATGTCACTTGCAACTGCAGTGTTGCTGCTGACAACTTCTGCCATGTTGTTGAAATGTAAGTCTATTTGCCGTGGAATGTCCCTGTTCTATCAGTAATGAAGTATTTACATTGATATATAGGTAGGAATATATGAGTTAGATCGGTTAATACCATCGAAAAAACTGCTATCCCATTTAGTCAATAAGATTTGAAAGTAAAATCAATATTCTCAGACATGTATTTTTGCTGAAAAGATGTTAGACAAATAGTAAAATCAGTTTTAGAACTTTCTGTAGTTGAAGAGCTTGTTGCAATTTTTCTTCTTCTTAAAGTATTGTTAAGAATCAGACATAGTTACTTTATTTTGCTTATTGTTTATGTCTAACTTTTTTATGGCAAAATGTGCATACAGAACTTTGAAAGGGCAAAATCTGCCCGGCACTCTCCCACCAGAACTGAACAGGTTGCGATACCTTCAAATTATGTACGCAGTTCTTGAACCATTCCTCAAATCTAAATTAACAGTGACTGAACTTGTTTTGTTTTTTCAATCACATGTATCGATATATTATTTTGTATGACAAACTCTTTCTCTCCCTCCCTCAATTACAGTGACTTCTCTCGCAATTACTTGAACGGTACAATTCCTAAAGAATGGGGCACCATGACGAATATTCGTAACATGTATGATTTGTCTCTTACTTTTCTTTTTCTGATTTTTAGTCATTAATTTTTCTATATATTATATGATCTTAACAGATCGGTCTTATTTCACATTCTTTATCAGACTTCACATTCAGTTTTTTGTGGATTAGTATAGTAAGTAATTACATGAACAATAAGCTAATGACAATATGTTTCTTAATTATCACAGTAGTCTCCCCAGCAATCGAGTAACCGGTTCAATACCAGTGGAGATCGCAAATTTATCTACTCTGATACAGTTGTGAGTTTCTCATTATCCCACCTAGCAAATAAAATCCATTTCATGTGTTCAATTTAAAGAGTTTAAGTAGAACTTAACTTGAAATGGATAGGGATATAACAGCTAATCAAATGTCTGGAAATATTCCTCGTGAGCTTGGAAATCTAGCCCAGATCCGAACGCTGTAAGTATTTTTTATTTTTTCCCCTTAATTGATGTTATCCCTCAAAATATAAAAGCCCTATGTATAAAGTCCATCTTGATTTATACGGTTTAGAATCATAATTTGCTGTTTTGTTTTTCAATTGTATGTATAGGAAAATTTCCTCTAACAATTTTACTGGAGAACTACCTGCGACATTGGCAAAGCTCACTACATTGCGAGATTTGTAAGCTTCAAACTTTTATGATATTAAGTGATGAATAAATTAAAAAAATAATTCTTATGAGAAATTTCCATGCCCTCTCTCAATGCAGCGAAATTTCGGATAACCAGTTCTCTGGAAAGATACCTGATTTTATTCAGAACTGGACAAATATCGGTACACTGTATGCACTCTCCTTTTTTCTTTCTTTAATTTTTCCTGAAGTTACTCTGTTTTTGTATTGCTTGAGTTTACAGAAATCATCAATGGTTACTTTACTTTTGACAGAATCATTCAAGGGAGTGGATTAAATGGGCCAATTCCTTCTGAAATTTCACTTTTGAGAAACTTAACTGAATTGTATGTGCTGTATTTTATATACTGATAAAGTAAGGACTGAAATTTAAGTTTTATTTTTGTGATGATTACTTATCTTTGATGTAAATGTGTTGTTCAGGAGAATTAGTGATTTGAATGGATCTGAATTTGCACCTTTGCCACGACTTGATAACATGCCATTGTTAAAAAATCTGTAAGTCGAATCCTCTGCTTCTTTCAGGAATAGAAAAGAAAAAAACAGTAAGAGACGCATAATATATCGTTGTCTTTCTTATTGTTTCACAGGATTCTAAGAAATTGCAATATCAACGGAACACTACCTAAATATCTTGGGACTATTCCAACATTAAAACACTTGTAATTTCTTACCTGTTCCATTTTGTTTGACTTTAGCTAACCCTTAAAGTATCTTTTGTTAAGTTTATCATTCTATAAACTTTGGTATTTTTGTGTATTATAATTAGTGCTTTTGTTTCAGGTATATTTTTCTGTGACAATTTTTCTTTGTAGATTTTTAACTCGTTCTCATTATGATATATCTTTCAGAGACCTCAGCTTTAATAACATAAGTGGAACAATCCCGGATACCTTTGATGACATTAACGGTGCGAAATTCATGTATGAAATTCATCATAGCTTCTTATCACAATTTTTTATTCGGTGTATATTTTTAATCACATATCTGTTGGCTACTTTACACCAACAACTCTAGTTTCAACTTTCAGTCTAAAGTAGGATATCTGAATAATCCAACTTACACTAATGAGGAATACTAATAGAGCTCAAGTAGTCCAGACCAAGTATCCAATACTTTTTAAGTTCCAAATGTAGGATTTCGCTTCGAAAGTTCAGGCAAATGTATTTGCACCTTTTTGAAGCAACTTTTTTCTGTCAAAAGGATCACATGCACCATCTGAAAAGGAAAAAATCCAAGAGAAAGAAGATGACAAGTTTAGGATTAAGTGTGATAATGAGTGTCAAAGTGAAAAGTTTAGGTTTTTTTGATATTTCATTGTCTGTATAGAAGGGTCTAAGAATTGAAAAAAATTCTGTATAGAAGGGTCCCTCAAGACAGTTACCTAAATCGATTCAATCCTTCTTAGAGAGGAAGATAAAATAGGTGTGATTAGCTTATTTCCATTAATGTTCACCTCAATAAATTTTTAACTTTTATGATATATTTTAAGATAGATTTGCATATTAGTATCTTGATATACTTTTATGATAGATTTTTAACTGGAAACCATCTCACTGGAGTGGTGCCTGCGTGGAAAAAGAATGTCGACGTGTAAGTTATTTTTCTACTACTTGTATAATTCCTTCGATTGAACTATGTACTTCATCTATACTGCAATAATATTTCCAAATTAAAGCCTTCAAAATAATGATATGCAAAAAATATCTAAATCATTTAAGCTTTTGACTCTAGTGCTACGTCCATAATCATGAGTTTAGTTTTTCCCGTAGATCCTAAGCTCCTAAAGCTGAAGGGCTATGTTTAATCCTCTGTTATATGTTGCTCCGAGTCATTGAGTGTGGCTGATTGCATATAACTTTTGTTTTACTCAATATTATATCTCCAAAATTCCATTGTCAAGTTTCAATTAGGCGATAAAAAAGTTCTTCCTAATCCATTTGCATTCTATTGAGATTTATTTATGGAACGGTTTTCTCTTCCCTTCAATTGAAGGTTTAGTTAGCATTATTGGACCAATTGATGAAGAGCTTATTGCTTTCGCATTTATCTGTAAGGAAATCGTTTTATTGCCCTCAAATCAAAGGTCTGCAAAAGACAGTAGTGGGTTCACAATAAGTAGGTCTGCAAAAGACAGTGGGTTCATAACCATAAACGAAAATTAGTCGCTTTATTGGACCAATTTTTGCTGTGCCGGAAAGGTGGCGGTGACCGGTCTTGGAGTATGATTGTGCAATTGTTTACTTAAGATGTTAATATTCATAGGTTTCTTTGTAGTCACCAAATGCTTCATTTAGTCTCTGATTGTTGTATTATTATCATAATCTGAATCAAATTTTTATGACTTGTATATAGAGATATTTCATACAATAACTTAAGCATCAGCCAAGGGAGTCAGATATGCCAAAGTGATAAACTGTAAGAATCCTTGCATTTTTGTGCATTATTTTTGCAAACTCAACAACGTTTTCTGAGACGACAACTTTTCTAATATGTCATAGGAACTTATTTTCTCCCTCATTGGCACACAATGACATGTAAGTTTGGTCTTACAAATTCTAAAACATGTATATATACCCTTTCCATTTCCCTCTTATTATGTTTAAATCTTATTATACGAATCATGCTAACTTATTCCATTCCTTTCAGAGGAACAGTTTCGTGTTTGCACAATTGCCCCAACCGTGAGTTTTTTCATGGTGACTTTCATAGACAGCTAAGATCTCACTGTGTTTGCATGTTTAAGTAAAAAAAAAAATAATAATAAATTAGAAGTACAAGCACAGAGAGTACCAAAGACAACCATGCTTATTACCAAAAGCATGTTCTAATAGGAGTTATATCTTGTCTTGCTACATCAGTTTCTAGGTTACCTAAAATTACTTTACAATAGTACAAGAATGATATTGTAGATTTTTCAGCATAGCCAGGAATTTAATTTGTACAATATATTCATGCTGTGTTTGAAAAATATCAGTAGCAATAAATCATGACTTTTTTCTTTGACTATCTTGAGTTGTATAGCCATAATAGAAACATGATACTTAGAAAGAGAGAGAGTTAGTATAGAAAAATATAATTTCAATGAATATATTTTTATTTATTTGATTTTCTTAGTTTCATTGATATTTCCAAAGTTTCTCACATGATCTTCTTCTTCTCAACCCAGTCTTGTACTCCCTTTATATAAATTGTGGTGGAAAGCATGCAATAGTCAACAAAAAAAGTTATGATGATGATTCCGATTCTTCTGGAGCAGCTAAATTCCATGTCAGTCCAACAGGAAATTGGGCATTTAGCACTACTGGTATATTCATTGATGGTGATCAACTTGGAGAAACTTATTTCCCACAAAATATCACAACACTTACAATGGCGGATACTGAATTGTACATGACTGCTCGTGGTTCTCCTATTTCTTTGACTTATTATGCGTTTTGCCTGGCGAATGGAGGCTACATAGTAAACCTACATTTTTCCGAAATAATGTTCACTGACGATCAAACTTATGCTAGTCTTGGAAGGCGTGTATTTGATATCTACCTTCAGGTATATGCTTTAACAATTTTATTTCTGAAGTCACTCGGTGTTTAAAAAAAAAAGAAATTAATACCATTAGTCAAGTGATCACTGGGTTCCTATGGGGACATTGTCAAACTTTTTTCTAAAAAACACTGACGAATAAATACTTGTTGGTTGTAAAAATTACAAAGCATTAAGGTTGTTATTGAAATGTTGCAGGGAAATCCGGTGCAAAAGGACTTCAATATTGCAGAAGAAGCAGGAGGAGTTGGTAAGAAAGTCGTAAAACTATTCAAAGATGTCGTTGTTACTAGTAATACCTTGGAGATCCGCTTGTATTGGGCCGGAAAAGGGACACAGTCTCTTCCGAATAGATCAGTATATGGTCCTCTTATATCAGCTATATCTATTGAATCTGGTGGGTTATGCTTTATATGTTCTTAATCTTATACTATGATCTTCATGTAATGTTCTAACATTTAAAACTCTTGTATTATAATCAAACAGACTCTCCACCTGGAAGCATATCTGCAGGAGCTGTGGTTGGAACTGTAGTTGCAGCATTAGTTATTATCATTCTAGTCTTTGGTATACTTTGGTGGAAAGGATGTTTTAAAAAGAAAAATTCTTTAGCAAAAGGTGAGTACAAAGGAACTACTTTTGTTGTCATTATATTATGTAATGGGGCCTGAGAATAATTCATTTTCATGATAAGAAGTAAGTTGCAAGCTTACATGCTATCAATTGTCGATGCAGAGTGTCCATGTGTAATTTTCTTAGTATAAGATATCTTTAATCTTTCATTTACTTCATTTAACAGAGCTAAATAGTTTGGACCTACAGACGGGTATATTTACCTTAAGACAAATCAAAGCAGCGACAAATAACTTTGATATTTCCAATAAGATTGGAGAAGGAGGATTTGGTCCCGTTTACAAGGTATTAAGCATAATATAACATGATATATTACATATATTTTTCAGAAAATTCTTTCTCAACTTCTAACAAATAGCATTCATCAAAATGAAGGGAAGTTTACCCAATGGGACATTGATAGCAGTCAAGCAACTTTCATCCAAATCAAAGCAAGGGAATCGTGAGTTTTTAAATGAGATAGGCATGATTTCTGCTTTGCAACATCCTTATCTTGTTAAACTCCATGGTTGTTGTGTGGAGGGAGATCAGTTGTTGCTGGTATATGAATACTTGGAAAACAATAGTCTTGCACGTGCTTTATTTGGTAATTTTTCCTATATGGTCTACTTTGGGATTCAAGATTGACTGCAGTCTGTAAAAAAGTGCAGTCATAACTTATCAATCGTTTGATTCATCCAACCATCAACAAACAGCCACGTAATGATATCATCCCCAATTTGTCATTTTGTCTTCTCTATGAGGCCCTGATCTTTTCAACCCCTGGCACTGGAAGCAACACCCTTCATCACAGTTTCATATTTCTTTGGTTCTGACAGTTATCACCGCCATTGTTTGTTTTCCGGTACCCTTTAATACTTCCATGTAGGGGTCCATAATATAGGTGTTTTCATTTGAAAACTTAACATTTTGTGAAAATGAAGGCTTTGTAAGCTTGTATGTCGTAAGGGCGTTTTAGCAACATTGAATCACTACACTCTTTTAGCTCCCGAAGTCAGTCTTGTTGATGATTGGATGGATCTAACGGTTGATGTACTTTGACCGCAGTGACTGCATGCTTTAAGCGACTACAGTCAATCTAAATCCCTTCTTTGGTTCCTATTTATGTGCTATTCCATATTTTCTAACTTAACACGTAACTCTGATTTCTATTACATTCACAAATAAAGGTCCGGAGGAACATCAAATAGAATTAGATTGGTCACGAAGGCAGAAGATTTGTGTCGGTATTGCTAAAGGTCTGGCATACCTCCATGAAGAATCAAGACTGAAGGTTGTTCACAGGGACATCAAGGCTACTAATGTGTTGCTTGATGCAAATCTCGATCCAAAGATATCGGATTTTGGTTTGGCCAAGCTTGATGAGGAGGACAATACTCACATTAGCACTAGAATTGTTGGCACCTAGTGAGTAACTGTATTCTTGTGTTCTCCGAGTTTATTAGAAAGTACTCCAAAAAGTTATCAAATTTTTATAATAGTTTAATATCATGTTGTATACTGTATCAAGTTGTTTCAATGATAAGTTGCAATTATGCAGTGGATACATGGCTCCTGAATATGCAATGCGTGGTTATTTGACAGACAAAGCAGATGTTTATAGTTTTGGAATTGTTGCCTTGGAAATTGTTAGTGGGAGGAGCAACACCATGTATCGGTCTAAGGAGGAAGCATTCTATCTTCTAGAATGGGTAACATTTTTATGCTCTTCATGGATTATCTAAATTTTATTATCCATGGTGCTATCTACTTACACTACATTGTGTCATACATATATTGTTGTTCAATTTCATGTAATATCTGTAGTAGAGAATGAAACCACACTTCCCTTTTTATAATTAATAGAAACTTTTTTTGTTGAAGTTTTACACTTCAATAGAAAGACGGTTAAGGGGATCAGTAAAGGATGTAACTGTAATCTCTCTTGAAGAGTAATTGTACAAAACATTTCATAGATCCTGTCCATTTCTGAAATCTTAATATCATTTTGGTTTTTAGATATTTAATATAAACACGACCGATTTCTCACTTTAGAGAATTTTCAGAAGTTGAAGAATCTACCTATTGTAACTGACTTGGGTTTCAAATCAAACTTTTCTGTTTTTTTTTCTTTCTTTCAACAGGCACAATTATTGCATGAGAGAGGTGACCTATTGGAACTAGTTGATAAAAGATTAGGTTCAGATTTCAACAAAAAGGAAGCTATGGTGATGATCAATGTGGGTCTCCTATGCACCAATGAAACCTCAAACCTAAGGCCGTCTATGTCGTCAGTGGTAAGTATGCTTGAAGGAAGGACTGTGGTTCCAGAATTTGTTTCAGAATCAAGTGAAGTAACGCATGAACAGAAGTTGCAGGAAATGAGTCAGTATTACTCTCAAATAGATGAAAACAGCAAGGTAAGTAAGTCACAAAGTCGGAGTTTATCAATTGATGATCAATGTACTGGTTCATGTCCACTTGATTCTTTATCATGGGATGAAAAAAATTAAGAGTGTGTTAGACTTCATATTAATAAACATCATTATTGGAGGCCTAGAGGTCCAAAGAGACTAGTATTTTGTTGTTAGGAAGCAGTTATGTATTAGGCAGGAGGTTTTGTTATTAGGCAATTATTGAACAAATAGGGAAACTGAAGGAAAAGCTGTTGTTTCTATCTTAATTTCCATTTGTTTCCTCTCATAATTTTGTAAACTATATTTCCTCTTGTAAATTTGTAATCCAGTTTCTTCTCACATTAACAAGACTTATTCAATAGAAGTTAGTATTTCAATTTAGTTTTGTAGTTATGATTATCAGTTTCTAACAACTAGTGTCAGAGCTGGTTGTCGGAGACTTGGAAAGGGTTACCCAGGGAGGGGCAAACTAGAATGACCAAGTGTCATAGAGTGCCACCTGTCTGGACATCGACTCTTAGGGTGGAGCTATAATAGGTACTTGAATTGAGATGTGAAAAAAGTGGTGTATATACAGAATACAAGAAGCGGTTGAAATGCAAGAACACATGATCCATAAAATGTGAGTGACCATTTAGATTGAGGCGTTATTAGTTGTGCTCTGATATATAGAAAGTTACCATAGTGTGTGGAAAACACAATCATGACATGACAAAAATTAGCTTTAAAGGTCATTTTTATGTAGGTTGTTTAACTGAAAAGAGACCAGATTAGTTATCTAGATGACAGAAAACAGTCTTTAAAAAAATATTCTTATGAATTTGCAAGAAATAAAACCCAACAAAAAGAGTATTATCAATCATATTTATAATACACATCACAAATATAACAAGGCTAAAAGGGATCCAAGATCAAGACTGCAACATCTGATGAAACTGTTGCTTGATGATAAATATGTATATATATTTGGAATGGTTGACAATTCTAAAATTTTTGGAGATGTTTTTTGGGTCCATTCGGATTCCGTCAAACTGTTTAATGCATTTCCATTTAAGTTGGGGATGGATTCAACATATTAAACCAACATATACCTCTTACCAATGCTTGAGTTTGTTGGTACCACTTTTACTGAGCTGACATATTCAGCTGCATTTTCTTATTTGGAGTATGAAAAAGAATATAATTTCATTTGAGTTTTACAGATGTGTCGGGATTTATTGAAATCTACTGATAATTTACCCAAGGTAACTGGAACTGACAAGAACAAGCCTTAATGAATAATGCTGAAGTTTTCTAGAGTGCTACAGCTCTACTGTGCTCATTTCATATTTTAACCTATTTGATCCTCACTTACCAAGTATCAGAATAATTCACTTAATTGATTAAGTAAAGTCTGACAATTGGTCAAACTTTGGAAAACGTGAAAAATTAGACATTCCCCATTGTCAATACTCATTTCCTATTCACCAAGAAAAGTGATAATGGTGATAAAAAGGGTAATGGTAGGAGGGGTTTGATCTTCCAAGAACAATATTTGGACATTATAATTTAGACCCTTCAAGACAAGGAATAATGAATTAAACACTATGAAGCACTGACAGAGACACCAACACGACATACCGACACCAATGATAATTTAAGAAAATGACATAATTCAGTGTAATCATAGGTGTCGGCGTCGGACAACAACGCGTGACACCTAACCCGAGGAGTGTCCGTGCTTTATAGATCAAACACTACTCAAAGGTTTATTATCACAAAGAAGAACTGGGTGTAACTTGTAAGCAATAAGCAAAGAAGCATATTGTTATTTGTTGAAGAGATTCGAGATTAAATTCAGTTATGTGTTTGTTATAGTTCCTGGATGATACAATATAAAATTGACTTGTAGTATTATATATGCTGCCTTCTCTGAGTCTTTCCTATTTCACTTTCCTCCTTTAAATATATGTTTGCAATCATCAATGTTAATAACACCATTAGGGTTGGGTAGTTCAACTGATTGAAGTTAAGAGATAAGGAGTTGGAGGTTTTGGTTTAAATCGGACAAACGATTATAGATTAATATAACAATTAATTAATAATATTTGACATTAAAAAAGTTAATAATATCATTAAACTAACACATATTTTGTGTGTATTTGATTTTCGAGAAATTGTCGTCAGATTTTGGTTGTTCAAGTATCGTTGAGAAAGAATGATGCATATGAAGGTGGATTGGAGAAGATGCGAATGTGAATGGTTGATAAGTTCCCTTTCTCATTAGAGGAGTTCTTATTGTGAAAGATGAGATGAGTTAATTATATCCCTTGGATTAAACATTTATTTAATTGTCACAACACCCGAAATTAATCATTTGTCCCTTTTTTATAAAACAAGTTCAATAAGTTAATTATCGAGTCCAGTTCTAAATTATATTCTAGTTTGTTCCGTTTATTTCTTAATAAAAGAGAGTGAAAAGGGTAAGATACTTTGAGAGCTCATGATGGGAGAAACGCGCGGGACAAGTTCATGGTGGGCGGAGTTTATAACGGCTGTTAGTTCGTTCACATATTGCAGCTAAGAAACGAAGCTAGGGATGAAAAATGAGTCAATATCTGTTTGATTCTGATACTTTTAACAACCTCACATGCATCAATTCTGTCAGTTCTTGAAAGAATAACTGTTTATGTGTGGGGTATAGTACATGCAGAATTGTCTCAATGTTGTAAAATAATTGCTTATGTCTCATCATTGTGAATTGAACACCATTCACCCAAATAATTATTTTCATTTCTTTTGTTTTGTTTCTGTGTAGTGATTCATCAATCAATGTACTATATAAAATGTAATTCAAGGATATGCATTGTATGGTTATTTTGAAACTGATTGTGTGACCTGAAAAAATGCTAACCTCTCATTGGATCTAAGTGTAATTCTTATAAAATTGTTGGTCACCTTATTTTTATTTCTAAAATTAATGAAATTTTATAAATGATTTACTATTTTAGGGATTAGATTTTAAAAATGAAATTCTCAATTACATTTGTTATTCCTAGACAACGGTCTTTGTAATTTAGTCCCTGCAATTTCAGGGACTAAATCAATGATTTACTCTTAAAACTGCGTTTAAATGCAAAAAGGTCTTATATGTAGGAACGGAGGTAGTAAATTCCAAATACTCGCTATATCTGTTCAGACTCTCTAGCCTTTTAATTACAAATATTAATCAGAATCTCAACCTCTAAATTATTGATATATCTGAACTTCTGCTTTCCTTGTAAATTTTAAGATGAACACTTTCTCTCAATTTTTCTTTCTTTTACTCATTTCCATTTGGTTCATATCTCTAACAGCTTTTGGAGCTACTACCATTCACCCCGACGAAAGTATGATACATATTTCTGCTAAAGCTACCAAACAATAATGAAATTTCTTTAATCTGCTATTTTATAGTTTTTTTTAATAAAGAAATTTCTTTATTTTTCTGAAGAAATTTTGTAAATATATTTCCTGACCTGTGTTTGTAGATTAGAAAATTTTCAATACTTAGCTGATATGTCTGAATTTTATGTATATCTAGAGAAAGCTCTTAAAGTTATAGCTAAATCACTTGGAAAGAAGGATTGGGACTTTGAAATTGATCCATGCAGCAACCATCCTAACTGGGCAACACCGAAGCCTACTCCCACTTCCAGATTATATATCGTAGAAAACAATGTCACATGCAACTGCAGTGTTGCTGCCGACAACTTCTGCCATGTTGTTGAAATGTAAGTCTGTTAAATCAGTACTTCTAAATAAGAGCTTGTTGCAATTTTTTTCTCTGAAATCTATTGTTATGAAATATATCAGACTTATTTACTTTATTTTGCTTATTGTTTAAGTTTACCTTTTTTATGGTAAAATGTACATGTAGAATTTTGAAAGTGCAAAATCTCCCCGGCACTCTCCCACCAGAACTAACCAGGTTGCCTTACCTTCAGGTTATGTATGTAAATCCCAAACTTTCCCTCGCATCCAAATTAAAAATATTATTGAACTTGTATTATATCTTCAATTACGTGTATATATGTATTATTTTGCTTGACAAACCTTCTCTCTCTCTCTCCCTGTCTATTACAGTGACCTCTCTGTCAATTACTTGAATGGTACAATTCCTAAAGAATGGGGCTCCATGATGAATATTAGAAAAATGTATGTTTTCTCTTAATTTTCTTTTCTTAATTTTAATCATTGATTGTTTGATATTATACCATTTTGACATATGGATCTTGTTTTAAATTCTTTATAAGACTTTGCATTAATTTTCTTATAGCAATTACATGCAACAATAAGCTAATGGCAACTTGTTTCTTGATCATCATAGTTCTCTTGTTGGAAATCGATTAACGGGTTCAATTCCAGTGGAGATTGCAAACCTAACTACTCTCCAAGAGTTGTAAGTTTCTCATTACCCACACCTTATTAGGAAAAAAAAGTCCATTTATAACTACATAAACATGTATGTGTTGTTATCAAAGAGTTTGTGTAGAACTTAACTTTAGCTTGAAATTGATAGGGAGTTATGGATCAATCAAATGTCTGGAAATCTTCCGCCTGATCTTGGGAATCTTGCCCAAATTCAAATACTGTAAGCACTTCTTTTATTTTTTCATTAATTCACTTTGATTTCCATGACATAGAATCATAATTTACTGTTATGTTTTACAATTATATCTAGGCGTCTCTCCTCTAACAATTTCACTGGAGAGCTACCTGCGACATTGGCAAAGCTCACTACATTGCTAGATTTGTAAGCTTCAATTTTTAGGGTGATGCATACTGAAGAATAAATTTTAAAGTAGTTTTTACGATGCTTCAATGCAGCCGAATTGAGGACAACCAATTCTCTGGAAAGATACCTGATTATATCCATAACTGGACAAGTATCAAAAAACTGTATGCACTATCCTTTTTCATTTTTATTTTCCTCAAATTTATTTGTTTTTGTATTGCTTGACTTTTTAGAATAATTACCAATGGTTACTTTAATCTTGACAGAATAATTCAAGGAAGTGGATTAAGTGGGCCGATTCCTTCAGGAATTTCACTTTTGAGGCACTTAACTGACTTGTATGTGTGATATTTATATACTGATAAAGCAAGGGTTGAAATTCAACTGTCATAATAATAATGTTTACGTACGTTTAATTCAAATGTGATATTCAGGAGAATTAGTGATTTGAATGGATCTGAATATTCACCTTTGCCGCAACTAAATAATCTGACAGTGTTAACAAGACTGTGAGTTGATTCCTCTGCCTCTTTCAGAAATTGAAAAGAAAAAATGCAGCAAGATAGGGACTAATAATATATCATTTTCCATCTTATTGTTTCACAGGATTCTGAGGAACTGCAACATCAATGGAACACTACCTAATTATCTTGGGACTATACCAACATTAAAACACTTGTAATTGCTTACTTGCTGCATTTTGTTTGACTGTTCCATCATTTTTAATAATTTGATTTTGCTTAAAAGTGAAATATATTAGGGACCGTTAACTTTCTATGTTTGTTTTCATTTTCACTTCAACTAATAAAAACATGAAAATATAGATCAAATATCCTCCTCACCAATTTATTTTACAATTTTTTAGAACAAATTTATCATTTTCATTGTTTCTAAAAGTACATTCTTCCTAAATTACTTTCCATCCGTATCACAATTTTTCACTACATTAGTATACCATCTCCCTTTTTGCAATTAAGCAATTTAAAATAAACAGGCTAAGCTAATTTAGGAAATGAAATAACTGAAGCATTTAGACAGATCCCTACATTAATGGTATGCTTCCTAATATGTTAATCTTGTACTAATGAGAAATAAATACAATATATTCCTAAATACATTCTAGAACCATTAAAGTTTCTTTTGTTGAGTTTAGCTTATTCTGCAACCATTGCATATAATAGTGAAATACATCATTTTTTTTTATTATTCTCCAAAACATTTTAACTCATTTTCAATATGATATCTCTTTCAGAGACCTCAGCTTTAACAAATTAAGTGGAACAATTCCGAGTACTTATGCTTCCATGAACGATACGGATTACATGTATGATATCACTTTTATCACATATATGTTGGCTTCTTTACGCCTACAGCTCTAGTTTCAACTTTTAGTCTTAAGTAGGATATCATATTGGAATTTGATAGTTGTATGATTGCAATATTTTAGTGTATAAAGTCACAGTGATATATTTCATTGATCTTAGTTATATATATGAGTGTGATTAATATTTACCTCTATTTATATATTTTGATATTCTTTTGTCGTAGATTTTTGACTGGAAACCTTCTCACTGGACCAGTGCCTCTTTGGAACACAGATGTTCACGTGTGAGTTATCGTTCTTATACTACTTGTATGTGGCAAAAAAAAAAAAAAACTAGAAACATATTGGTTTCTTTTGACTTTGCATTATCATTTTGCTTGCTTCCCTGCACTTTCCCTTTCACTTTATTTTAGAATTGTTGTCTATACTGCAATGATATTTTATTTATCACTAAATTATTAAAGCTGTATAGGTTCTAAATATTGATATGTAAATATTATCAAAATCATTGAAGTTTTTATAGAAGTACTACAGTCTAATTCTTTTTTATAGTTCTCCTGATGAAGTGTGTAATATACTTTCCCAAAGCTGATTAATGTCTATGCTTATTGCGTAAATTTTTTGTTTCAGTATGCCACTCTCAACTTTCAATTCGGAGTCAATTAAAAAACATTCTATTTTATACATTTGTATTCTGTTGTCATTTTTTTATGGAACTGTTCTCTTCCCTTCAATTGAAGGTTTAATTTGCTTTAATGAACCAACTGATGAGGAGCATATTTCTAACCTACTTCTCAGTTAGGAAATCATTTCGAAACTTTTATGCTCTTGGAGTATGATTGTGCAATTGTTTACTATATTAAAAATATTTATATTGCAGTTTTCTTTGCAGTCTCCAAATGTTTCAATAAGTCTCTGAATGTTCTATTACTATCATATTCTGAATCAAATTTAATGACTTGTATATAGAGATCTTTCATACAATAACTTAAGCATCAACCAAGGAAGTCAGATATGTAAAGATGAAAATGTGTAAGAATATCCTTGAATTTGAATTCATTTTTTTTGCAAACTTTAGAACCTTCCTGAGACACCATCTTTTCTAATATATCTCAGGAACTTGTTTTCTACCTCATGGGCACTCAATGACATGTAAGTTTTCTATTATAAATACTAAATCATGCATGTGTGTTTGTGTATATCCTTTCCATTTCCCTCTTATTATGTGATGATTCTTATATTTCTTTCATCATTCTCTCAGAAGAACAGATTTGTGTTTGAGCTTTCCATGTTCCAAACGTGAGTATCTTTTACAGTTAAGATACTGTTTTACAGTTTTTGTATATCAGCAACACAACAGGAGAGGGGACAGAAGACAATCCAGTTGTGTATATGAAATTTTTTAGCAAGAATAAATCGTGATTCCCTATTTTCATCTTTGTTTGTGATGGGAAAAAAAATGATAACGTGAGCACGCGCGCGCGCAGAGAGAGAGCATATAAAAATAAAATTTCAAGGAACTTTATTTTTCTCATTTGATTTTCTTAGTATCATTAATATTTTGAATGTTTCTCAAATGATCTTTTCAACACAGCCTCATACTCCCTTTATATAAATTGTGGTGGAAAGGAAGCAATAGTCAACGGAACAAGATATTATGGTGATACAGATTCATCTGGACCAGCTAAATTCCATGTCAGTCCAAAAGGAAATTGGGCATTTAGCACCACTGGTATATTCATGGAAAGTAATCAACTTGGAAAATCTTATTCCCCGCCAAATATCACTGAACTTACTATGGTGGATGCTGAATTGTACATGAATGCACGCGTTTCTCCTATTTCTTTGACTTATTATGGGTTTTGCCTTGCAAATGGAAGCTACACAGTAAATCTACATTTTGCTGAAATAATGTTCACAGACGATCAAACTTACGGTAGTCTTGGAAGGCGTGTATTTGATATCTACCTTCAGGTATAAGGTTTAACAATTTTCTGACTAGCAATTCATTGATTTGACATTGTTTATAAAATCAAATTCTATAATATTTCTAATTCAGAGTGATGATTAAAATAGTTGTAGGTTGTAATCATCATGAAGCATTAAGGATGTGATTGAAATGATGCAGGGAAAGCTGGTGCAAAAGAACTTCAATATTGCAGAAGAAGCAGAAGGAGTTGGTAAGAAAGTCATAAAACAATTCAAAGATATTGTTGTTACTAGTAATAATTTGGAGATCCGCTTATATTGGGCTGGAAAGGGGACGCAGGCTATCCCAAATAAATCAGTATATGGTCCTCTTATATCAGCTATATCAGTGGAATCTGGTGGGTTATTCTTTGTACATTCCCAATTTTTATGTATGACCTCCGTGCTAATCTAATATTTAAAATGTCGAGTATAATAATCAAGCAGACTCGCCACCTAGAAGCATATCTGCAGGAGCTGTGGTTGGAATTGGAGTTGCAGCATTGATTATAATCATTCTATTATTTGGTATACTTTGGTGGAAAGGATGCTTTGGTAAGAAAAATTCTTTAACGAGAGGTAATCACAAAGAAACTACTTTTGTTCTCATTACTGTCAAACTTTTTGCTGAAATACATGAACTATTCAAGTTTGAGAACATACTTTTCTTAGTATAACAGATCTTTAATCTTTTCTTTACTTCACTTACAGAGCTAAATAGTTTGGACCTAGAGACGGGTTTATTTACCTTAAGACAAATCAAAGCAGCTACAAATAACTTTGATTTTTCCAACAAGATTGGAGAAGGAGGATTTGGTCCTGTGTACAAGGTATTTTGCATAATATAATAAATCCTCTTGAGTATCATGCTTTTATTATGATTTTAGATGTATTTTTTAGAAAATGACATTCCTCAAAATGCAGGGATGTTTACCCAATGGGACATTGATAGCAGTCAAACAACTTTCATCAAATTCAAGTCAAGGGAATCGCGAGTTTTTAAATGAGATAGGCATGATTTCTGCTTTAAAACACCCTTATCTTGTTAAACTCTATGGTTGTTGTGTGGAGGGAGATCAATTATTGCTGATATATGAATACTTGGAAAACAACAGTCTTGCTCGTGCTTTATTTGGTAATTCTTCCGATGTGCTCTACTTTCGTTGCTATTTATGTGCTATTCCATATTTTCTAACTTAACTCATAACTTGCGGTATTGTTGTCTGATATTTATAACATTCATAAATTAAGGTCGAGAGGAACACCAAATAAAATTAGATTGGTCAACAAGGAAGAAGATATGTGTTGGTATTGCTAAAGGTTTGGCATTCCTCCATGAAGAATCAAGACTGAAGGTTGTTCACAGGGACATCAAGGCCACCAATGTATTGCTTGATACGAATCTTGACCCAAAGATATCAGATTTTGGTTTGGCCAAGCTTCATGAGGAAGACAAAACTCACATTAGTACTAGAATTGCTGGGACCTAGTGAGTAACTATAATTCTTGCCTTCGTCGAGTTTATTGATATTTTTATAATAGTTTGATATCATGTTGTTTCAATGATATGTTTCAATTATGCAGTGGATACATGGCTCCTGAATATGCAATGCATGGTTATTTGACAGACAAAGCAGATGTTTATAGTTTCGGAATTGTTGCTTTGGAAATTGTTAGTGGAAGGAGCAACACCATGTATCAGTCAGAGGAGGAAGCATTCTATCTTCTGGAATGGGTAACTATTCTTTGTTCTCCATTGATCTTGCAAATTTGATTATCCGTGGCACTATCTACTTACACTTGATTTTGTGTCCTACATATATTGTTTATTTTCATCTAATAACTCAACTCTACAAGAGAATAGAATCATGTGTCCCTCTTGATAAGTCATAGAAAATTTCTTAGTTGAAGTTTCAGACTTCACAAGGACAGTGAAGGGGTTCAGAAAAGGATGTAATAGTAATCTGTAAAATACATTTCCAAATATAACCAATTCTGTACCTTGGGTTTCAAATCAAACTATTCTGTTATTTTCTTTTAACAGGCACATTTGTTGAAAGAGAGAGGTGACCTAATGGAGCTAGTTGATAGAAGATTAGGTTCAGATTTCAAAAAAAAGGAAGCCATGGTGATGATAAATGTGGCTCTCCTATGCGCCAATGACACTTCAAACCTTAGGCCGTCTATGTCTTCAGTGGTAAGTATGCTTGAAGGAATGACTATGGTTCCAGAATTTGTTTCATATTCAAGAGAAGTGATGGATGAACAGAAGTTGGAAATAATGAGGCAGTATTACTCTCAAATGGAAGAAAATAAGGTAAGTAAGTCTCAAAGTCGGAGTTTATTAATTGATGAGAAATGTACTGTTTCATCTCCACCTTGATTTTTTCTCATGGGATGAAAAATTACAAAATAGGGAATTTGTTACACCTCTCATTTTGGAGGCCTAGAGGTTCAAAAAGACTAGTATTATGTTGTTAGATAGCAATTATTGAACAAATAGGGAAACTGAAGAAAAACCTGTTTTTCTATCTTAATTTCCATCTGTTTTCGCTCTTATATTTTGTGAACTACATGTCCTGTTGTAAATTTGTAATCCGAGTTCTGGACACATAAACAAGAATTATTCAATAAAAGTTAGCATTTCAATTTAGGTTTTGTAGTTATGATTACCGGTTTTTAACAACTAGTGTCAGAGTTGGTTGTCGGTGACTTGGAAAGGGGTACCTATGGAGGGGAAAACTAGAATGACCAAGTAAAGCATCATAAAGTGCCGCCCGTTGGACGTTGACTCCAGAATATCCTTTACGTTTTGTATAGTTTTCACATATTGACCATCAATCTTAAGATGAAAGTTGTAATAAGATTTATACAGGTACCCTATTCATATTTGAATGATTTCCAAAACAGAACAATAAATTGAGCTTCGCGGTCTGAGATAATGGACATTAACGCATTGTGCATGGTGATAATCTCATCTAAAATAAATAGTCTTCACAAGTAAGAAATGTGCAAACTTGATCAATCGTTCTATAATTACTCGCACCATGTCATAAACCATTTTATGTTAGTGGTAGCTCTGTAATGAAATTCATAGCCATGCATTCCCACTTTCATTCACCTACTCCAACAAGTTGCATGGTTTCGGTGCTCAACCTTTACTTACTAGCACATCAAGCAGCACTTAGAGACAAAATTTGTTACATCCCTCATCATCCCTTCCTATAGTTATACAATTATCATAAGTCTTATTAGAAGCTAGTGAATGGTATAACAAGAATGATTAAAATCCTCTATTATTTTTCTCCTTAAATCACCAACATTTGCAATACACAGTCGAGACTTTTACCATGATATCATAAATAACAGTGGAAGAAATTTACACGTGGAACAATACTGTTCTTGAATGATCAAGCTCAAATTGAATTTCACTTCCAACAAGTTTTTTTTTGAAAATTCTCTAGTTATGGCCTCTTCATTTATGCTAAATTGGCAACACTACTTATACACTTCCTACTTAAAACATCTACAACATTTGTCTTTCCAAGGTGACATAATACTCTTAATCTTCAATTGACGATACCCTAGCTCAAATCAATCTTGGAAAATACTAAGCTCCTTGAAGTCATCCAAACAGCTCGTCAATGCAGGGTAAATGATTTTAAATCTTTACTATTACCTTATTCAATTGTCTATGAAACACACATATGCGTCCATCTTTTTTCCTTAAAAGCAATATCAGTGCTCCCCAAGGAAAATAATTTAGGAACCAAAGATAGCTGCTCCCTCAACACTTAATAGTTAATATTTTGCTAGGCCATTCGAGAAAGAAATATGGATGTGGTTTGAGTGTTAGGAACCAAGACTATAGATAGTTCAATCTCACTCTAAGGTGGCAATCCAGACAATTCTTCAGTAAAAAACATTAGGAAACTCATACAATTTTGAAACTTTTTATAATTCTCCTTCACCTTTTTGTATATCCATAATTAAAACCAATTATCCTTGATAACATCTTCTCAATAACTTGTAGATACTACACTCAAGGCTAAATTATATAGTACCAACCACATTTTTTCTTGAAAGGGAAAAGTGATTACCCAATATCGCAACTTTCATTACCTTTGTTATGATAGTCCGAGATGGCATGATGGAAGGACAACCAATTCATACTCAAAATCATATCAAAATATATACTAAAGATATTGGTGTTAATGCATGATGACTAGATGATGGTTGTAACTTAGATGCCAAGGATAATCCCTCATGGTATGACATACATGAACATGTTGAAAGCATACATTACCATATTTGAAACAATTTCCAGAACGGAATCAACCACCAACAAAACATGCGTAAATCTAAATCCAAATGGAGTGCATATTAATATTAAAATATTTCCAAAACCATAGTATATGTGCAACCAATCGCACTTTCAAATGATTTAATAAATAAATCAGATAAATCTAAATAGAGACCTGTCATACCCCATTTTTTGACCAATTTTTTCTATTTTTACTCGTCTTGAAAAGCCGTGAATTTCCGTCGCTTCAAACGAAATTTCGGCAGAAAGGTATTTTAAAATACCTCATTGTGGTTCCGAAGACGACAATTTTTTTTTAAGGTTTTTTTATTATTATTGTTTTTTATTATTTTCTATTTTATTATTTCGAATTTGAATTATTTATTTATATTTTATGCTGTTTTTTTTATTGTTTGAATTATCATTTTTTTTTATTTGTTATTTTAAGTCCAATTTTTGTCCAAATAATAGTCCAATGCATAGGATGTTGTCCAAAGCCTCAAGGGGCATTTTTGTCCAATCTAGTTTTTTGCACAACCCTAATTTTCTCACTATAAGTACACTGTCCAATCATTGGCAGAGGGGGTTGCACAGAATTCAAGGCACAAAACCCTAAAAAATCAACACTGAGCGGCAGCAACAACTTTATTTCCAGAAACACAAATTTCATAAACATACCATTTTCGAATCAAAACCAACAAAGCCACTAACCTTTTTTTTCCTTCTTGGCTAACAACCCAAACACATCACTAATTTCGATTTCAATCATCAACACAAACATCATCACTAATGTCGGATTCATTCAACCAGATACACAATCACAACAAGCAGTTCTTTGAAATAAAACAATACAGATTTGTTTTTGAATTGCAACACAATACCCAACAAAAAAATCGAAAAACCAAACCCATATAAGCAATAAACCGAACCGGTTTAGTCCCCTAAACCAGAAAGCAGCCGAATAGGTAGGGAGAGTTTTTTTTATTACCGTGATTCAAACTTAGATCTACGCTTCTTCATTGTTTGTTTTTAAAAATTATTTTCGAAAAAAAGATAAGGTTTGGAGCTCCGGCGCGGTGGCTCTGCTGCCGGCCACCGTGCTGGAAGTGTGAAACTCGCTAGAGAAGACGGTTGAGGAGGCGCCGGCCACCCTCTGGTTTTAGAGAGAAGCCAGAGCTTCTCTCTCAAAACCAAGGGAAGAGAGAGTTTTTTTTAAAAATGAAGTTTTTTTTGGCTTGTGTTGCTATTTATAGTCGCTGTGATCCTATGCGCGCAATCTTATGGCGTTGTCATGCACCTTCAGGTTTGGACCGTCAGATCTTGGAACTGACGGCCAGTGATCATCAGATTTGTGCCTACCGTTAGATCTTGTGCACCTTCAGTTGTCATACTCCAACGCGCGTCTGCCTACCGTATTACTTTGCGCCCTTTTCTCTTGATCATCAGATCTGGATCGTATGATCCAGATCTGTTCCCTTAAGCCCATTCTGAATTTTTGCTAAGCCCACTGTTTTTTGTCCCCTCTACTTTTTTACTACACACACACATTGTTTCACTACTGCACCCCTTTCTTTTAATTTTCTTTCATTTATTTTTTGTCCAAACTTTAATTTAATTTTATTAGTTTTATTTATTTATTTCTTCTGTTTTTTTCCTTTTTAAGCACACATATTAGTGTGCAACATTTTTAGGACTTTTAGTTTTTTTTTTACCTTTATTTAGTTTATTGCTTTATTTTCCTTTTTATATAGCTTAGTTTATTTTTAATGTCTTTTTTTTTCTTTTTTAGGACTTTTTTAGTTTATTTACTTAATGCTTTGCTTTTATTTTCTTTAGCCATTATTCATTATTTTTTACTTTCTTAGTATATTTAGGCTTAGCATAATCCCGTGCATTTTTATCTTTTTTTTTCTTTTCTTTATTTTTAGCATGTTTATTTATTTTATTACCATATGCATTTTATTTGATCTTGTCATTTATATTATAGAGGCATTAGAATGTATCTAGGAACAATGTAAAAATATAAATGAGAATATTGCACCGACACACACATTTATTTATTCTGCTTTATGTCAAAAGACCTAAACCAAAAACAAAATCAATCAAGGACATATCAAGGACCATTAAAACCAAACAACTAGCAACTTTAGATTAATTCCAAGGAAAAAGGAACTTTTATTTTGGGTCCAACACCCTTATAAAATCCTTCGCGCTTTATTTTATTCCGTTACGCCTAGACTTTTAGACTTTAATTAGCTCACTTTAGTTTAGAATAATAAGAAAAATCAAAAAAATTCAAATATGCAAAACCCAAAAATACTTTTCTTAACAAACCTTGGACTTTAACCCAAGTGATTCCCTTTATTTTTTTCAATCAAACTTCAATGAATCTTAACCATATTTAGACTTGGTTCTTTCTTCATATTAAAATCAAATCGCATTTTATTTTTCTATGTCATTTCGGCCTCTTATCCTCTTAAAAATATTTTCAAAACAACCGCATCACATTTTTATTCTTCTATGTCATTTCGGACTCTTATCCTCTCAATTTTTTTTTCAAACTTTAAAATCAACCATAACCAATCACTCGGCTTTTTACTCCGAACTACATGATTTTGATCTCATTCGGGTATGTAGGCAAAAGACTTTGTCTTTCCAAATCAAATAAAAAAAAACAAAAATATTTCCTTTTCTTTATTCATTCACACTTAGACTTCTTTAGGCATTTTTACAAGAAAGTAACAATTTAGCACAAGATAAATAAAAACAAGAGGTTTCTATGGAATACCATAGACGTTTAGGGTGCTAATACCTTCCCTTAACGTAACCAACCCCCAAACCTTTAATCTCTTAAAATAGGGTTTTTTTTCCGAACTTCTCCCCTTTCCCTTGGAAAAATAAAAGTTCGTTGGTGAGTCGAAAATTTATGAGTCAATGCTAATCTAATAGCTTGATATCCAAAAATCACCGCGACAAAACCATATTCATATTGATGACTTCAAACATAAGTATCAACCAAAAAAACATGTTCAAAGGGTGTGTTCCCCGTTTTAAAACATTTAACATAGAAAATAATCAAAATACCAATTATAACTGATGAAAAATATCCCAATATTTAAAATCATACTATCAATGGATAAAAGAATTAGACAAAACCCCTCAATTTGTTAGACCTAGGGTTTGATATGGACTCATTAAACGTTAGACTTAGGGTTTGATAGCGACTCATGAAAATCAAGATTTTACATCTATACTAGTTTCACTACTCATCCAAACTAAATATCAACTCTAAATTTCAAGAACCATAAAGTTTTACCTCAAGAAACATCAAAGAGAACTTTTTATGATTGAGTATTTTTATTTCTAACTCAAACATCCTCTTCAAATTTGAATTCACAAATGATGAAGAAAATGGAATAAAGACTAAAGAAAATGTTAAAAGGAAGATGAAAAGTGATGGAAATTTGATGGTTTTGAGAAAGAAAATAATGGAAAAGAGGAAGGGTATAGAAAACGTCGAACGAAGGAGAAGAAAGGGAAAGAGTTATATTAGAAAGTGATGGGAATAGAGGAGGTGAGGTGGTTTTGTTAGTGTGTGTGTGACGCTTCATCATAGGCTTGTACGTAGACTTTTGCAATGGTTGATCTTCTTGCCGAATGATTTCAAGATGAAATGTACCAAAGTTTCAATTTTATACTGTGACACTCAAAACGCATTACGCATTGCAGTCAATCCAGTTTTTCATTAGAGAATAAAGCGTCTTGAGATAGACTCCCATTTTATGAGAGACAAAGTTCAAGATGGAATCATGAAGCTTCTTCATGTTTCAAGTGCAAAACAAGCAGTTGACTTCTTCCACAATATACTGGTTATGTTCTGACGGGGAAGGTACAATGGAAGTGAATGTCAAGAATCAAGATAGTCCACAATAGAAATAGCGTGTGATAAAAAAAGTTTGACATGACAATGGCACTTCTCTTATCTAAATGTTGACTTGTCATACATTTTTCAGAATTTTCCCCTGAATCGTTAAAAATGTCTCATCATTTTGTCAATGATCAATGTGAATTAAATATCTTTGACTCAAACAATTGACTTTGGTTCTAATTATTTTTTGGCTTAATTAATGATTTGGTCCTTAAGTTATTTGTTGGTTACATTTTGGTCTCATAAGTTATTAACGTTACAATTTGGTCCCTTAAGTTAGTATCTGTTAGCCAAATAAATCATCATCATCGGTCTTTTTCTAAAACGTTAAATAGGCACATGTGAACGGTGACGTGACAACTTGCAATGTGTATCCACGTTAGACATTGGGTAAACGGTTTTGACGGTGGGATTGATTTGGTTGACGGAAGATGACTTAAATGGACCAAATTGTAACATTAATAACTTATGGGACTAAAATGTAACCAACAAATAACTTAAGGGATCACATCACTAATTAAGCCCAAATTATTTTTTCTTTTTTTTTGACTATGGATTAAATTGTTGATGCTCTCATTTTTGTGTCTGAAATTAATTAAATTTAATATTTCTTAGTTACATTAGTTATTCCAAGACAGTTTTAGGTGTATGATAGAAGATTTTTGTATTTTGGTATATTAATAATTTTAAGTAATAAATTGATACTACCCAATAATACTCTCATAACTCATAAGTGCGTTTACATGCATTAAGAACTTTCCTTGCCTCTAAAATTTCAAATATACAATATATATGTTCAGACTCTCTACCTGTAAATTATTGACAATTATATATATATATATATATATATATATATATATATATATCTATACACTTCTTCTCTTTTCCTTGTTAATAATTTTTTAAGATGAGCACATTCTCTCAAATTTTCTTCCTTTCACTCATTCTCATTTGGTTCATATCTCTAACAGCTTTTGCAGCTACTACTATTCACCCTGATGAAAGTATGATATTTATTTCCACCATAGCTCCCAAATAATACACAAAGTTCATTTCTCTGATCATTCTTTCTAGATTTTTTTTTTTTATCATGTTTGCTTAAATATCATGTATTTTTTTGCTAATATATAAATTATGAATATATATTTGATGACATGTGATTGTAGTTTAGAATAATTTTCAGTACTTAGCTGATAGCTCTGAATTGTATGTATATATAGAGAAAGCTCTCGAAGATATAGCTGAATCACTTGGTAAGAAAGATTGGAACTTCGACATCGATCCATGCAGTAACAAACCTAACTGGGTTACAGATGTATCAAACAATGTCACCTGTAACTGCTCTATGGCTGGTGACAACTTCTGCCATGTGGTTTCAATGTAAGTATCTTTTCAATAGAAGTGAGCCTTTGCTACCAGCACTTCTAATATGTGTGTATACATGAGTTAGATCGGTTAACACCATCTGGTAAACTTAACTGCTATACTTATAGTTATACCCTACCATTAATATGTGTGTATACATGAATTTATATATTAAACTTAACTTTTTATGGTAAAATGTACATACAGAACTTTGAAAGGACAAAATCTCCCAGGCACTCTGTCACCGGAACTGACCAGGTTGCGTTACCTTCAAATTATGTATGTAAAACCTAAACTTTCCCCCACATCCAAATTAACTATATTATTTAACTTGTTTAATATCTTCAATCATATGTATCTATATAGTATTTTGCTTGAGAAACACTTTCTCTTCCTCTATTACAGTGACCTCTCTCGCAATTACTTGAATGGTACAATTCCGAAACAATGGGGCTCAATGATGAATATTAGTAAAATGTATGATTTTTCTTTTATTTTGATTTTCTACTGTTTTAATCAATCATTATTTGATGGATATTATACGAGGTCGATTGTTTAGTTCTTGACATATGGCTTCATAAGTTTTAAAACTTTGCATTCATTTTCAGACTTGTTGTAATTACTTGCAACGCAATGAGCTAATGAAAACATTTTTATTAATTATCATAGTGGTCTCTCCGGAAATCGGTTAACGGGTTCAATACCAGTGCAGATTGCAAACATACCTACTCTCCAAGACCTGTGAGTTTCTCATTACCCGCCTTACAGAAAAAAATTCCATTTATAAGTATGTACGTGTTCAATTTAAAGAGTTTCAGTAGAGGTTTTACTTGGATAGGGTGTTAAGGAACAATCAATTGTCTGGAAATCTTCCGCCTGAGCTTGGGAATCTAACCAAAATTCAAAAACTGTAAGCACTTCATTTTCCTTAAAATAATTTGGGGTCTAACTCATCCTTACAAATCCGGCTTGTAAGGTGAGGAGTGCCTCGTCTTTATAAACGTCCTCTTTATAAACTCTTCTCAAGAGTGCTATCTATCCGATGTGGGACTAAGTCCACCCCCTCAAAGTCAACACAATGAAGGTGTTGGAGGCTGCAATGAAGGCTAACCAAAGGTCACAATTTAGGCGACTAGAGGCGGACCGCAATTAAGGAGGAATTTCCAACAAAAACCGACTTTGATTACTATTGCTCAGTACCATAATTTAATGTTTTCTTTTACAATTATATATAGCGGACTTTCGTCTAACAATTTTACTGGAGAGCTACCTGCGACATTGGCCAAGCTCGCTACATTGCAGGATTTGTAAGCTTCAAATTTTTATGGTGACTTTTACAGATGACTAACTTCAAAAATAGTTTGTATGATGCTTCAAATTTTCATGTGCTCTCTGGATACAGCCGAATTCAGGACAACCAATTCTCTGGAAAGATACCTGATTATATTCAGAACTGGACAATTATCAAAACACTGTATGCAGGCTCCTTTTTTATTTTAAGTTTTCTTCAAAGTTAATTGTTTTTGTATCGCTTGACTTTTTAAAAGAATTATCAATGGTTACTTTAATCTTGACAGTGTGATTCAAGGAAGTGGATTAAGCGGGCCTATTCCTTCTGGAATTTCACTTTTGAGAAACTTAGTTGACTTGTATGTATGATAATTTTATATATGGTTAAAGAAAGAGATGAAGTTTAACATTCATCATAATTATGTTACTAATTTTTGATTCGAATGTGTTATTCAGGAGAGTTAGTGACTTAAATGGATCTGAATATGCACCTTTTCCGCAACTTTATAATATGACATTGCTAAACAAATTGTGAGTTGATTCCACTGCCTCTTTCAGAAATAGAAAAGAAGGAAAAAGGAGCAAGAAAGTCACTCATAATATATCGTTGTCTATCTTACTGTTTCACAGGATTTTGAGGAACTGCAACATCAACGGAACGCTACCTGAAAATCTTGGGAATATGACAACATTAAATTACTTGTAATTGCATACTTGTTACATTTTGTTTGACTATAGCTAACCATTTAAGTTTCTTTTGTTATGTTTTGCATATTCTATAACCTTCTCTGTTTTTTGTATGTCGTAATTTGCTTTTGATAGATATTACATTTATATAGATATCTATCTAATTATGTCATTGGAATGTTTTTCTATGACAAAAAAATTCTGTCTCTTGCTAACTCTTTCTCAATATATCTCTTTCAGAGACCTCAGCTTTAACAAATTAAGTGGAACAATTCCGAGGACCTATGCTGACATAAATTTGACATACATGTATGAAATTCCTCATAAATTCTTAGCACATTGTTTTGGCATATATTAATTTTAATCACATATACGTTGGCTTCTTTATGCTTACAACTCTAGTTTCAATCGATATACATGAACAAATGTCAACCTAATGGAGCTCAAGTTGTCCGGACCAAGTTTTAGTTGTTCTAGTAAAGGATGAGTCTTGATGGAATTTGATTAACTATATGTTGCAATATATAGTGCAAGGAATATTTCTGCCAATTATATTTTTTGTGTGTATAAGACAACAAAAACATCTGTCATTGGATTTCATTTCAAAAGATTAGGAAAATGTATTTGCACCTTTCTGATGCAACTTTTTTTGTCAAAAGGATCACATGCCCTTGCTGTCTGAAAAGGAAAAAATCTATGAGAAAGAAATTGACAATATATGAAGTGCTATAATGAGAGTCATCAAAGTAATAGGTTTAGTGGTTTTTTTTGTCATCATAAAAAACTACCATAAAAGAACGCTTTTCTGTACAAAAGGGTCCCTCAAAACAGTTACCTAAATCAATTCATTCCTTGATAGAGAAGAAGATATAGATATCTGTGATTAAAAATGAATAACTTGTTTCCTAGATTTCCACCTTTACAGATATTAAGATTTGCATATTAATATCTTGATATTCTTTTTTGGTAGATTTTTAACTGGAAACCTTCTCACTGGACCAGTGCCTCCTTGGAGAACGAGACCGAAAATCTACGTGTAAGTTATATCATTCTAAAACTACTTGTATGGTAAATTGTTTATCACCAAATAAAGCTTCAAAATATGATATGCAAATAATATCTAAAGCATTAAAGCTTTTTCCAAAAGTACTACAATTTAACTTTAATCCTTTATTTTTCTCCTCCTATTGAACTCTAGTGTTAGGTCCATATTCATTAGTTTAGTTTCCCTCGCAGCATAAGTTTATTACACCCTTAATTTCTTCTATCTCTGAAGTGTATAATATACTTTCACTTAGAATTTAGATTTGGCCTAACTTAACCCTTACAAAACCAGCTTGTCAGTTGACGACTACCCCTACTTCTAAACACATGTTTAGGAAATATCTCATCCAATGGGGACTCTTAATACACCCCCTTCCTATCCAAGACTAGGCATTTGGAGCGTGACCCGAGTGGCTTAATAGCAGTGACCTGATAGCGGGTGGCGATGCAACAGGTCTTGGGTAGGCTCTGATATCGTCTTAGAATTTGGATTGGATCTAACTCAACCTTACATAACTGAGTTGTAAGGTGGGGACTACCCCCACTAATAAACTTATCTTCATATGAGACTCTTACGACTTTTATAAAGCTGCAGCCTGTTGCTCGGAATTAATGTTTGGGCTGATTGCGAATGACTTTTGTTTCATGTCTTTGGTTTGCTTAATATTCTTTATCCAATATGTCATTTTGGTTACTATATTAAATGTATTTATATTGAAAATTTCTTTGTAGTCACCAAATTTTTCATTAAGTCTCTGATTGTTGTATTATTATGATAATCTGAATCAAATTTGATGACTTGTACATAGAGATCTTTCATACAATAACTTCAGCATCAGCGAAGGGAGTCAGATATGTCAAGATGAAAATGTGTAAGAATCCTGTTATTTTTGCACATTTATTTGTATACTAAAGAACCTTCCTGAGACACCCCACCTTCTCTTATGTATTGCAGGAACTTATTTTCTACCTCACAGGTACGAAATAACATGTAAGTTTGGTATTATAACTACTAAAACGATAATGTGCATATATATAAAGCTTTTTCATTTTCCCTCCTATTATACTAATCATGCTAACTTATTCTATTCCTGCCATCGTTCTCCTAGAGGAACAGTTTCATGCTCGAGATTTGAATGTCCCAAATGTGAGTTTCTTTCTTTCATCTTTGTTTGGGAGAACGAGTATATAAAAATAAAATCTCAAGGAACATATTTTTCTTTATTTCCCTAATATTTTTAAAGTTGCTCACACCACATGAACTTCTTAACCCAGCCTCATACTCTCTTTACATAAATTGCGGTGGAAAGCAAGAAACAGTAAACAAAACACGTTATGATGATGATTCAGATTCATCTGGACCAGCAAAGTTCCATCTCAGTCCAACACAAAATTGGGCATTTAGTACCACTGGTATATTTGTTGAAAGTAATCAACTTGGAGATTCCTACTCCCCGCAAAATATCGCTAAACTTACTATGGTGGATACTGAATTGTACATGAATGCTCGTGTTTCTCCTAGTTCTTTGACTTATTATGGGTTTTGCCTGGTAAATGGAAACTACACCGTAAATCTACATTTTTCTGAAATAATGTTCCCTGATGATCAAACGTATGGTAGTCTTGGAAGGCGTGTATTTGATATCTACCTTCAGGTACATGTTTAACAATTTTCTCTTGTCAGGTACATGAGTTTTTCTTATAATAGTCAAGTATTAAACATAGAAGAAAATAAACACAATAAAGTAGATAGCTTGCAGCCCAAGTAATTGTTAGAGGGCATTTTAGTCTTTGTACTTCATTCTTCCTTTGTTAGTTGAGTTAGTTACATAGCTTATGCTTGAACTCTATATATAGGTGTGTAACACTTTGATCAATAATGAGAATTTTCCCTCTTTCATTCCATTTGATAATATCAAGAGCCAAGTGATCACTAGGTTCCTGTATGGAGTTTGTCGAACTATCTTTCCAATTAAAATACGGAGAATATATCACAAACTTAAAAAATATTTGTAAAAGAGAATGATGATTAAAATATCTGTAGGTTGTAATTTTCATGAAGAATTAAGGTTGTTAATGAAATGCTGCAGGGAAAGCGGGTGCAAAAGGACTTCAATATTGCCGAAGAAGCAGGAGGAGTTGGTAAGAAAGTTATAAAACTGTTCACAGATGTTGCCGTTACTAGTAATACCTTGGAGATACGCTTATATTGGGCTGGAAAAGGGACACAATATCTCCCAAATAGATCAGTATATGGTCCTCTTATATCAGCTATATCAATCGAATCTGGTGGGTTATACTTGGCACATTCCTAACCTTATGCTATGATCTGCATGTTATGATCTAATATTGAAATTTCTTGTATAATAATAATCAAGCAGATTCTCCACCTGGAAGCATGTCTATAGGAGCAGTGGTTGGAATTGTGGTTACAGCAATAATTATTATCATTCTTGTATTTGGTGTAATTTGGTGGAAAGGATGTTTTGGAAAGAAAAATTCATTAGCAAGAGGTGTTTAAATATATAAATTTAATTTATTGCTATTATTATCAAACTTTTTGCTAACACGTGTTTTATTCAAGTAATGAAAACTAGACTTTTATTAGTGTAAGATCTACAAACGAGTTAAACAGACCTTTAATGTTTCTTTTACTTGAATTAACAGAACTGAAAAATTTAGACCTACAAACGGGTTTGTTTACCTTAAGACAAATCAAAGCAGCAACAAATAACTTTGACATTTCCAATAAGATTGGAGAAGGAGGATTTGGTCCCGTGTACAAGGTAATTTCCATAATATAATAAATCTGAGAGTCATGCTTTTATTTATCAACATCTAACAGCACATCATTTCTCAAAATGAAGGGATGTTTATCCAACGGGACATTGATAGCAGTGAAGCAACTTTCTTCTAAATCAAAGCAAGGGAATCGTGAGTTTTTAAACGAGATAGGCATGATTTCTGCTTTGCAACACCCTTATCTTGTTAAACTCCACGGTTGTTGTGTGGAGGGAGATCAGTTGTTGCTGGTATACGAATACTTGGAAAACAATAGTCTTGCACGTGCTTTATTTGGTAATTTTTCCCTTATGGTCTACTTTGGGTTGCTATTCATTCGTTATTTCACATTTTCTAACTTAGGACATAACAAGTAGTATAATTGTCTGATTCTTATTACATCCACTAATAAAGGTCCAGAGGAACACCAAATAAAATTAGATTGGTCAACAAGGAAGAAGATCTGCGTTGGTATTGCTAGAGGTTTGGCATACCTCCATGAAGAATCAAGACTGAAGGTTGTTCACAGGGACATCAAGGCTACAAATGTGTTGCTTGATGCAAATCTCGACCCAAAGATATCTGATTTTGGTTTGGCCAAGCTTGATGAGGAGGACAATACTCACATTAGCACTAGAATTGCGGGGACCTAGTGAGTAACTTGAATTCTTGCCTTCTCTGAGTTTATTTTAAAGTACTTCAAAAATTTATCAAATTCAATTCAAATTATCTTTTTATAATAGTTTGTAATAAGGATCTATACTGATATCAAGTTGTTTAAATGGTTTGTTTCAACTTATAACTACGCAGTGGATATATGGCTCCTGAATATGCAATGCATGGTTATTTGACGGACAAAGCAGATGTTTATAGTTTTGGAATTGTTGCCTTAGAAATCGTTAGTGGAAAGAGCAACACCATGTATCGATCAAAGGAGGAAGCATTCTATCTTCTTGATTGGGTAAATTTTTGATGTTGCCAATTGGTCATGTAAATCTGATTATCCATTGTACTATCTACTTGCACTTTGTTTTGTGTCACACATTTAATATTCGTTCTTTGAAGAATTTTCAGAAATTGATCGTACATTTGATTGAAGTCAAACTATTTTTCTTTTTTCTTTCAACAGGCGCATTTGTTGAAAGAGAGAGGTGACCTGATGGAGCTAATTGATAGAAGATTAGGTTCAGATTTCAACAAAAAGGAAGTCATGGTGATGATCAATGTGGCTCTCCTATGCACCAACGTCACTTCAAACCTTAGGCCCTCCATGTCGTCGGTTGTAAGTATGCTTGAAGGAAATACCGTGGTTCCAGAGTTTGTTTCAGATTCAAGTGAAGTAATGGATGAGAAAAAGTTGGAAGCAATGAGACAGTATTATTATCAGATTGAAGATAATAAGATAAGTAAATCACAAACACAAAGTCAGAGTTTATTAACTGATGAGCCATGGACTGCTTCATCTTCATCAGCTGCAGATCTTTATCCTGTCGGCCTTGATTCTTCTTATTGGGAGAAAAGAAATTAAGATTGTTTGTTGATAAATAATTGCATCTGCTGCTTGAAGTCTTGCCATTATCATGTGAAGAAACCATGATATCTTAAACTGAGTTTTGAATTCCATAGTGTGTTCTTTTTAAAAGCAAAAATTCATTAAATAGATATGTTTATCATAGGGTGCGGCCTAGGTTGCCGCTGAAAACTCATGGGCAATTTACCCAAACCAATAAAAAAATAGCCATGTGTTTTTTTGAAGGAAAAAAAAATAAGCCATGTGTTATTATTTTATTTTATTTTGCAAAAATTTAGAATGTATTTTATTATTTGCATATTCACCCCATTTTAAATTATTACTGACAGGAATGACACGAATGAATTTGGTTGCATTATTACTTCTTGTCGTTCTTTGTTTAGACTTTTATTTTCTAACTCTAGGGTAGAGTTTGTTAGGCGACAAGCTAACGGGGTTGCTCATGCACTTGCAAGAGACACCGCGTTTCTGACTAGTCCCGCTGTCTATTATGATATACCCAATTGTATTGAATCTCTTATTATTAATGAAATGCTATAAGCACGTTTCCCTCAAAAAAAAATTTAATGATATTTTACAATTTAAACCATCAATTAAATTTCCCCTCAAATCCAATCACTCTCCATACCTTTTTTTTTTTTTTTTCAAATTTGAGTTCATCTTTCATTCATCTTCTTCAACCATTTAAAATGGATTCATGCACATTTGAAACCGCAATCTTAGAGAATTTAATGCCAAACACCAGTCATTCATTCATTCATTCCAGTTAAGTTGAACCAGGGTGCTCTCACTTACTTGATTTTGGTTCATACTCCCAAACCACTTGACCAATACACCTTTTATGAAATAAACTGGAATGCAAAATATATATTATTAAGGGTTAAATATGTTTTTGGTTCCTATAAAATTGGGAACTTCTAAGTTTAGTCCTTACTTAATTTTAATAGGTTTTTTAGTCCTTACAAAAAAAAAATTACATCTAATTTTAGTCCCTGTTGCAACAAAGTTTGGAAGACTTGAGGTGCGAAGGCACAATCTTGGAAGACTTGAACGCTGAGAAAACTAACATAGAGTCAGTTTCAAGCCAAAAGTTGTACCAATGTTTCTGATTAGCTATTTCTATAGCCACCATAGCTGCGATCAGTTCTGAACATAAGGCTGAAGTAAATCCAAGGTTAACTGAGAATGCTCCAAGAAAGTTAGAATTAGCATCTCTAAATAGACCCCCACAAGCTGCCACTCCAGGATTGCCCATAGATGCTCCATCCATGTTGCATTTAACACAATTAAGAGAAGGAGGAGACCACGTAACCTCTTTCCTGATTCTTGGCTTAGAGGGGTTAATTCTAACATCAAAAGCTTTAAGGATGGAAAAATCCATGATTGAAGAATTAGCAGAAAGTTTAGAAATGTTTCCAGAAGTAGAAGCACCTGAAAGGACCAAATTGAAAGCTGATCTGACTGTGGACTCAAAAAATATTATTCACTGATAGCATATATATTTCGCATTTCAATATATTTCATGAAAGATGTATTGGCAAGTAGTTTGGGAGTATGAATCAAGTATGTGATAGCACCCTAGTTTGAATCCTAGGGATGATATTTTTAATTGTTAATGAATTTTGCAAAGCCATTCTTAAACTTTATTCAACTTAACATGAATGCATGGTCATTGACACTTTATTCAACTTAACATGAATGCATGGTCATTGACATTAAATTCCCTAAGATTGCGGTTTCAAA